>Ga0209510_1003245_pt1 | contig 15589 bp, 18 predicted proteins | sample BiotimSIPDNA_FD_185749 | JGI IMG/M metagenome (GOLD analysis project Ga0209510, IMG submission 185749) | Anaerobic biogas reactor microbial communites from Washington, USA - Biogas_R1 time_0 SIP DNA (SPAdes) (version 2) | ecosystem: Engineered > Bioreactor > Anaerobic > Unclassified | place... | reverse complement strand
CTAAAATAGAGGCTACGCGGGCGTCGCCAAGTGGTAAGGCATTAGCCTTCCAAGCTAACATTCGTCGGTTCGAATCCGATCGCCCGCTTTTTTGATACCTGTTGGTACAATAACCTCGCAAAATTCATAAGCTAATGTTCATAGGCTCATAATTTTACCATCAACAACCTGGTTGAAAGGGCATTAGCTTCCATGAGACTATCAGAGGCAATTGAAGGCTATTTTATTGCGAAATCCGGCAATCGCAAGGGCGATTTATCGCCGAAAACAATCAAGCTGTATCAGCATTTACTGAGGAAGGTCGTGGAATCCCTGGGTGATCCAGAGATCGAAACAATCACTTCCCGGGATCTCGAGAAGTTTATGTCAGATCTATCCAACCCAAACCGTGGTTTATCCGCATATGCACAAGACAATTATTACAAAGCGATTAGGTCATTCTTCAATTGGGCTGTCGACTCAGTAAATGCACAACCCGCGCACAAGGCTCTCCGTCAGCCGATTGTGATTGCTGAACCCGTCATTCCCTTTTCAAAGCAGGATATCAAAAGGATCCTTTTAGCTTGCGAGCATACAACGCGCACAAGCCCTGTGAGCCGGAAGCCCTACACCCAATCAAGGCAAACAGAGACGAGAGATAAAACGATTATTTATTTGCTTTTGGATACGGGCTTGCGAATCGGTGAGCTCTCGCGCCTTACCATGGATGATATATTCATGGATCACAATACATTGCGGGTAACTCCCTACCACACTGGTAAGAAATCGCGCCCCCGTGAGGTGCCTTTCGGAAGGTTAGCCAAACGATGGCTCTGGCAATTTATTACTGAGTATAAACCAGCAAACAACCGGCCGGTGTTTGGGCTTACTGTCACCGGTCTTTCAAGGTTGTTTGCGAGGTTGGAAAAAAGTTCCGGCATTCCTGGCGTTCATGCCCACAGATTCCGTCACACTTTCGCAATCGAATACATCCGTAACAGTGGGGATATTTTTTCCCTTCAATATATTCTCGGTCACTCGGACCTCACAATGTGTCGGCGATATCTTGCGATTGTTAAGGCGGACGCTCAAAACGCTCATGCCCGGGCAAGTCCAGTGGATAATTGGTTGTGAGGGTCATGTATTAATTTCGCTGTTTTTTGAACATGACGATCGCCTTATGTATTAAAAATGGAAAAAAGGTTACATAAGATCTGTCGGATATACCGTAAACTTTTCATTCTTATGGAAAACTGTCGGTTATAACCGATATAAGTCTATTTTAATGCGATCTTATTCAGCATAATCGACAAATCCTGTCTATTATGCTATACAAAAGCCCCGATTGTGAACCGCGAATGAGATACAAACTGGGCTGTGTCTCATAATATAACAAAATTGTTATACAAAAGCCCCCACCTGTGAGAGTGAGGGCTTTGTTGTGGACGTGGCGCGAATTGAACGCGCGTTGCTGTTCTATCCCGCAATCCGTGCGGATCGGAATTCCATCCAGCCGACACCTTTCACGCCCAAAATATTCTATTTTTTGCCCACGATCATTCCATCACGTTCCAAAAGTCTGGTTTATTTTCCCTCAAATGTCTTCTTCGAACCTGTGCAATATCTGCACAATTTGAACCGGATGTACGAATAAACCCTGCTTTTATTGCAAGTTGTCACGCTAACCTGAAATAACGCTCCCGATTTGCGGAAATTATTGCAGCTTTACCTGCAAATTCACGATTTTGCACTTTCAACCGCACATTACTATTCACAATCACCTGCAATCCGCAATCCCTGTCCCAAACAAATGCTTGCGCTTGTCTTACTGAACCAACAAAGCCCTTCTCGGAATGCCATGCGTCCGTTGCAGTGATAGCGGAGATCCTTCGAAATACAATCCCATTTTTTGTTACTGAGCTCTCAGTATGTAAATGCCCCATGTGCATTTCCCGCCATACTGATTTCCCCCACATTTCAGGTGCCTCTATCTGCATAAGTCCTTCGAGGCGTTTGCCCTCATTCTCGCCGTGAGCGAAGCCAATGAGGTTGGATCCGTAGAGGTGATACTTCCGGGGAGTTGGGGAAAGGTCAACGTCTATTGTCTCAGTATGAGCGTATCGTTGGGATAGACCCACAACCGCTGCATAAGACAACATTTGGTCATGGTTGCCCGGAACCCACATCACCTTCACTGGTGCAAGCGCGTGACAGTGTTCAACCGCCCAAACAAGCAACTCCACGCCTTTTGTGAACATTTTTTGCCACCGTGTGTCGGAATCCAATTGCGTTCCTGCGGTCGTTGTAACCCGCGGTGTGTCAAAATGAAAGAAATCCTGGCCGATAGGAAACAAGATATATTCCGGATCTCCCAATACACTTACCTTGCTCAGTATGTCAGTTACAGTTTCTTCCCATAATCTTTCAGCGATCTTCAGATCATAATCGTCTTGACCAGTTTCTTCACCCCACGAAAGTTTGCCTAAATGGAAATCCATTATAGGGAGTTCAAGCATATAGGACCCAGCAACGTATTTATACTGAGTGACCTTGACGGGCGGTAGGGATTTGAACACCTCGATGATTTGGTCGGAAGTCAGCTTGCCGCCAAGTGGCTTGACTGTGAGTGTGACAGAATACTTTCTATTCGTGTGCAGCACTCCTTCACCGTCTGCATTCTTGATCGTCACATCCCACGACCCGCTTACCAGTCTGCAAGTCACTACCTCCCAAAGCAGTGGATCAAATCCGCATTTCTTCATGACAGAAATCGGTGAGGCGGCTTCATCATCATTGAGGTAAATATCACGTTTTACTGTCTGTGACTTGTCCTTGTTGTAGACTGTTTCCTGCTGAGTATACTGAGTGCTTTTGTTATCTGCATTCATCCGTGCTAATGTGTTCAGGTGCAACCGGATGCCTGCCAAGTATTTCTTTGCATTACTGGGCGATAATTCCTTACCGTACAACCGCCTCATTTTTTCTTGTGGATTGCCCGGGGATTTGAATACCTCTGCTTCTATTGGATTCATAAGATTGCCGCGGTTAAGCGTGTTTTTATTGGCATTATTTTCTCCGATAAGCGACTACTCTATAAACCTTGTTATGGTATTTCCTCAAATTGATCAACGTGCCAGTATCTGGGTCAACCGCCCACCAGCCGTCTGAGCGTTCGCCCACAATCAACACCCAATGCTGATTGAGCGCACCACCTGCGTAGAAGTCAACCAGTGCTAATACAGGACGCTGGCTTGCGAGAATAGATCGTGCCTGCGATTCCCAGCCAGTGCCATTCCAATACCAGGTGTAGTCAGTGAGTTCGCGTTGAATTTCGGCATACAACACGCCAGGATATTTCCAGTACATATTCGCATACTTGATACCGCCCACATAGTTGTACTGATAGCCGCCCTTCAAACCGAGTAGGTTGTTATATCGCTCAGGGTCTGTGTCAATACCGAGATAGTTCAGGTAATTCGCAACATTCGTAACCAAGCACCCTTGTTGACCCAATGTGATGTAGGTGTACCCCATACGGTCATTCGCCCAGCGTGGGTCGTGTTGCGACCAAAGCTTGACTTTCAATAATCCTGTCCAGTCATCAGCAGGTTCAGGCTCTGGATTCGTGATGATTGGTAGGTAGATATTATTCGTTCCACGCCCAAAGAAAGTGTCCAGTTGTTCTCTCGTACCGTTGAATCGGTTTTGGTCTACGTAGTAACTGCCTACCCCAACCTCTCGCCCCTTGCCTTTTTCGCAAGTCTGATGAAACAGCCATTTGCTTACGCCTGTGGGTAACAATGGCGGCGGTGGCATCTCTGGAGTGTAGAGCGGATAAGGCAATGCTGTCCGAAAATACGCCAGCCACCAGTCAGCATTGATAAGACGTGGGTCGGTGATAAGCATGTTGTAATTCACCCAGCTTGCGCGAGAGTAAAGAATCGGATAGCGACCAGTCACTTCCTTTATGCGTTCCATCATAACGAGCACACGTCTTGAAACTTCTGCTTTTGACAATCCGTGACCTGACTTCTCAAGGTCGAGTACCAGTCGGTCATACTTCCAGTCAACGCCTGCTTGCGTGACAATGTCAATCAGGTGGTTAGCCTGCCGTAGAGGGTCGTCACTTAGCCAAACATAGCAGTACGCGCCACGATTGTGACCGATGAGTCCCTGCCAGTTTGCGCGAAAGGTCGGGTCGGTATAGCCCCAGGATTCTGTCGCCTTGACGAACACGAAAGAGGTGTTGGTTTTCATCTTGGCAAAGTCGTTCGTGCCTTGCCATTTACTGATGTCAATTCCGAACGGTAATGTCATTTGTTCCACCTCTATTCCCTATTTCTAAAGCCACGTTATTACCGGCACTATTCCGTCACGCCCGCCAATAGGTAAAATGAACGCATCGGCATACACCCCTTGCTGATTAATGCCGAGTGCGTCGGCTTTTACTTGTATTGTCGCCGAATAATCGTAGGCGACAGTTGAAAGGACTACGTTTACAAGCGGAGCATCTATGTCGGCGTAACTCGGCGTTTTCGAACCAGTATCATTTATCCCTAAAATGGTGCTTGCGTATGTGTTATATGCAACGCCACCTTCACCGTATAGTCTGAGTGTCAAATAATATAGTTTTGAAACACCGGCATAAGCGTTCGGTGTAACGCTGGGTTGTACTGTTACGTTTAATAAAATAGAGTAGGTTCCGGATTGTGAATACTGAATACTAAATAGATTGGCATACTTGTTATCGTCGAGTAGTTTTCTCGTAGTGTATTTTAGTGCGTAACCACTTGAATCAATACCATCCAATTTGTCAGAATCGGCTGCCTTACCAGTGGTAAGCAAGTATTGAGGATGATCGTTATCCTCTAACCCTGTCAGCGCTCCATGATCCTTCACGCCGGCGTCGCCGAGCTTGGCGTACACTTCATCGTGGTTGTGCGCGGTTGATATAGGGTAAAGTTTTGCCATAGTTTCCCTTTCTTAGAACATTGTCGCATCGCCAACAAGCCCACCCTGTTTATAAGTAACTTCTATGTAAGGGTAGTATTCTGGGTACAGCGTCCTGGTGTAGATTTGCGTGTAAGAATAAGACGGGTTGCCAGCGGGGGGAACAACAAATATGGGGAGGTTAGAGGTGTACAAACTTCTAATAGCCTGAGTACCTATTGAAGCACTGAACCAGGTGTTTGATGTAGAAATGGTAAAAGTTCCCATTGGGGTTGACTTATAATCGCTGTCTGGCGACGATGCCCCAGGGGAAGTCCAGTTGTTTGTCGGGTCATACTTTGTCCAGTGAGCATCTGCCGTCGCTGGTTTTAGAAGTTGGTAAATCGTACAAGCAATGGGGGAAATAAAGGTAGGTCCGGGTTGCCCCGATCTGAAATATATTTTTGCTGTAATTGACGCGCCTGGTGGAATTACACTCATGCCGCTTGTGTTGAACTTGATAATTGGACAGTAGTATTTCGTCGTACTCCAGCCCACCCAAATATTATTATCCCCCATAGGATTACGTGACACATTGTAATTAGACTCCAAGTAGGTACACCAACTCATAGGAAGGATTATGGTGTCGCTCATGCTGGATTTCCCTCCAATACAAGCGTGATAGTTAGCCCTGCTGCATTTGTTCCAGCAGCACTTACATTGACAGCCAAAAAACTGTTTGTTGAGGCGGTGCGATAAGAAGACGCTATTGTTCCAGTTGCACTCATGCCTGTTGCCCCAGAAGCGAGCGAAAGGGTTGCCATCGTTCCACCTTGATTTGAAAGAACAACAGTCGTGGTAGAAGTACCTGCGACCCGTAAGTTTATCCTTGCGTCAACAACAACAAAGCCGTTGAGAGAAACAGGCCACGGGAAAAAACTACCAAAATTAACAACCTCAACTTCGTCTAACGGGCCAGTTACCCTAATCATAAAAGTGCGCTTAATCGTTCCAAGTTTTGATTCAGTGACCGCATTATCAGCTATTTGTGCCGCTGTGATCGTGGTATCCGCTATTTGTGCCGCAGTAACCGTTTTGTTAACAAGTTTTGCACCAGTGATCGTGTTATTTGCAATTTGGGTTGCGGTGATTGTCCCGTTGACTAACTTTCCACCAGTGATCGTGGTATCCGCTATTTGTGCCGCAGTAACCGTTTTGTTAACAAGTTTTGCACCAGTGATAGTGGTATCCGCTATTTGGGTCGCTGTAACTGCTCCTGCTGCCAGTTTTGCGGTGGTAACGTTCGCGTCTTTGATCGCCACAGTTTCAACGGCATCATTCGCAAGTTGCGTAGCCGTAACAATCGAGTTTGCGAGTTGGTCGCTGGTGAACAACTTGATATTCTGGGCTTGAAGTTTCTTGGTCTTATTCGCAGATACTGCCTCCGACACATCAACAACAGTAACCAAATCGCCTGTTGCCAAATCTGTCAGTTCTGTTAGTTCTGATACTTTTACTACAATTGGGTCTGCCATTATTTACTCCTCAGTATTACTCAGGGATGTATTCCATCCCTCGAAATGTTGCAGTAGTAAGAAATCCACCAGTCAAGTCGATCTCAAGTCGTTCAGCAACTCCAAGCAACTGTTTATCTCGAAACGAATCAATTTTGCGCAACGTTCCGATATCTATCATCTTTGGGAACATCTGGACACGTGTTTGATGACGCAAGTTATAGTATTCAACGATCTTATTTAGGACATCTTGAGCGTTTCCGGAATTAACCAACATTGCATTTTCAACCGTGATGGCGTTGCTTGTGTCGGCGATCTCATGGTGTCTATGAGGTCTGTCTGCTGACAACCACGGATAGCCCCACAAGGTGATCTGTCCGGCAACGGTCACATTGACCGATACATAGTTGCTGCCAAATATAAATGTTTCAAGCTCTGTGGCAATCCTAACGGTGGCATCGCCCCAAACACCGACGGAATCCTCAGTAACAATCACCCTGCCATCCTCAGTAGCAACATAGATAGGAAATGCACCAGCTCCCTCGCCCCACACTTTCCAGTATGGTTTGGGATATGAAATAATATAATTTCCTGGCTCAAGCCAAGCGGAGTAGATTTCCTCAACGGTTTGAGCTTCAGCACCCAAGTTGTAGTAATCGTGACTGATTAGTTCAATGTCTGTCACTTGGGGTAAGTGCGTAACAACCTGTTCGCCCGCTTTTTCAGCATTAGTTACGGTAGCATAAGAACCAGCTTGCGATTGTTCAGGCAAGGTCGCATTGCGAAACGCTAAATACTTATTGTTGTTTGTTTGCACTGTTGCCCGTGCCACAAAACACACTTGCTGCAAGGCATCTCTAACGTTCGATGGTGGAATCCAACCCTTGAATTGCCTTTCTATTACCGTTAAGTCAAAGACCGCCGATTTTCCAATGTACTTCAGTATGTCTTCAATAATATAAGCGATATATGTATCGGTTTCCCAGAAAGACCCAGGATATTCTGTGTTTGCGCAAACGCCCAAAATATCAACTAACTGAAATCTCAAGATGTTTTCTGTTTCCATCTCCCATGTATCAAGGTAGAACTGCCCAATAATTTGGTCTACTCCGTCTACATACACATAGAGTGTCATGGGCAAATGCTTAGTCAATGCGTTGTAAAAAGTACCATCTGAGAATATAGAAAACCGTGGGTCGGTGGTAAAAATGCTTGCTGACGCAGTGCTTACTGGCAGAGTTGCACTTATAGGATGAGTCTCCAATAAGACGTTACACTCCAAAATGTCAGAGCCAGCAAACTCCACCGGAGTACCATCTAACACAAATCGAATAATCGGATAAGTCTCTGCCATTATGTTGGTCTCTTTTCACGCGAAACGAAGGAGGTTACCAAGCCCTTCCAGTATGTCGTTGTGCCCTTTCGCCTGGATACCTTGTGCTTTGTGTTTGCAAAGTAGCCAACAATGTCACGTTCACCTAAAATGGTTGGAAACCTGACCGTATGCCATGGGACTGGCTCAGTAAGTTTGAACCAAAGGTCAGAATAAGCTTGCGAGTTGCTATACGAAGCTGCAAACTGGATTTCGTAATTGTCATACACACCAATCAACTCACGATGCAGCACACCGTCAACCGTCCGCTTTGCGTACTTATCGAGCATGTCCGCCTGTCCTTCTAATGAGACGATGGCGATGTTAAATTCTATGCCGTCAATTACAATCATCTTATTCCACTCCCTGAGATCAAGCTTGTACCCACTCGTTTATCAATCTTCTTGACCGCTTCATACAACACCTGACCGTCTAACTTAATCACATTGTGGATCGTGTCCTGTCTTGATTGATTTCTACCGAGTTCCTCACGAATCAGGTCTCTCAGTAAGCTCTCAGGTGCTTCAATGTTTGTACCGTGTTTCTGGTCGCCTAAGATTGCCGCAAAGGGCGCATTGGCTGGGATCACTGCGCCTGTAGCAAGCATGGGGATTTGCGGCACTGTCAACAATGGAATCTCAAGCCAGCCAGGAATTGGGACGCTGTTCCATTTCTCGAATAAAGAATTGATTCCACCCACAATGCCGCTAAGGAATCCGTTGATCTTTTCGATCACCCAGTTGATCGCTATCTTCGCCCCATCTTTCACGCCATCCCACATGTTAGTGAAGAACTCACCAATTTTCGTTGTTGCCGTGTCCCATGCGGTTGTAACTGGATCGATCACGTTTTCTTGAAACCAAGTTGAAACCGTGGTCCAAACTGTCTGAATATCTGTCCAAAGATTACTAAAGTAGGTACTCACATCCTCCCAGACACCCTTGAACCACGTACTCACCGGTCCAGTAACATTCTCTTGGAACCAAGTTGCTACGACATTCCAAATCTCTTTGATGTCTTCCCATAGGTCAGAAAAGAATCCGCTTACATCTTCCCAAAGTTTTTGGAAGAACGTGACTATCGGGTCAATAACATTCTCTTTGAACCAGTCCGCAACAATTTTCCAGACATACTTAATCAAGAGCCAAAGGTCATAAAAGATGATGTAAAGGATGTTCAAAATCGGACTGAAGAAATCAACAATCGGCTGAATCACATGCTCATCAAACCAAGTGGCGACTTTGTCCCAAATAGCCACAATGTCATCCCAGAGCCCAACAAAGAAGCCTTTCACCGACTCCCATAATCCTTTGAAGAACGCTACTACCGGTTGGATAACGTTCTCATCAAACCAGCCAGCGACTACACCAAATATTTCCTTGATCGACTCCCACAACCCGACAAAAAACGCTTTGATCTCATCCCAGTATTTATAAATTGCCAGTGCTATCCCGATCACTGCTGCAACAACCAATGCAGGCCATCCAAGCAGCATTGCCAGTGCCACTCCAATCGCCACAATCGCAGCTTCAAGTAACCAGAATGTCTGAGTAGATAGTTCCCCTTGTTTTATCCAATCCAAAATGCCAATAACCAGCATTGCAATTCCACCAATTAGCAAACCTATTGCTGCAGCAGTACCCCCGAATACGATTGCAAGCCCACCAGCAACAAGCGCTACTCCACCTATCATTAATATCAGATTATCCCAATCCACACCGTTTTCCAGTGCGTCGAATGCACCGCGCACAAACAATACAACACCACCAGCGATCATCATCACACCGAGTGTTTTAGTCAGATCCAGGCCAAAAAGCCTGCTGATACCCCATGCCAGCAAGCCAATTCCAATCGCTTCGACCAAGCCCTGAATCAATACCAGGTGTTCACGAATATTCTCAAGCCAGGGTGAGTCAGTATTCGGCGGTTCAATTGGCGGAATCACGCTTCCGCCGCCTCCACCGCCTTCACCTGGAGCCCCACCGCCTTCTGCAGGGGGATTGAGCACATTTAACTTATCGAATGCAGCAAGAGAACCTTTTGCAGCTTTATTTGCGTCCTCAAGATTGTCAGCCATCTCACCAGTCGCATCGGCGGCATCTTGAGCACCGCTCGCAGTATCAGCCATGCTGACATTGGTTCCATAGAGCAGGTTCATTACCTGGCCAACAATGTTAAATAACCGGGTAAACCAGTTGATCACATTGATCAATACCGGAATGATTTGATTGAGAATTGGGATTACTGCATTGCCGACGGCAACTCTTAGATTGTAGAACGCAGTTCCAAGCTGTGACACCCGCCCCGCGTATGTATCAGCATACTTAGCCGCTGCGCCCGCAAAAATACCGCCTTCAGCCATGACTCCGTTATAAATTGCCTGGTTCTTTTGGGCGCGTGTAAGATTATTTGCAGTCGTACCAATTGACCTGGCATATTCATCGTACATTTTTGCCAGATTCTTCTGGATCCCGGCGCTGTCAGATAATACTGAGTTTTCCATCCTGAAACCCTGGGTGGTTTTTTCGATCGCCTCACCCATTGTGTATTGACCTTGCCGTCCAAAAGCAGCTGAATCCTTCAGCACTTTCATCATGTCTTCAATCTGATCAGCACTGAAGCCGGTCATGACCATATTCTGATACGCCTTGATCGCGTCTGTCAGTGGGACCAAGCCGTCGGAGGTGTAATCCTGAAGGAACCCTTTTGCCTCAGTAATGGAACGGTTATTCGCATTCAAAACAAAACCAAGCCCGGCCCATGCGGTCTCAGATTTCGAAGCTGCTTCAACTGAAGCTTTCGAAAAGTTGATAATCGCTTGCGCACTGAAAGCCACACCAACCACAACCGCTAACTTTCCCATCATGGCAGTTACTTTACTGAGCCCGGAATTGATCCCAGCCGCGTCTAAACGGGTCTTAATACGAACTTCACCTGCATAAGTGGTCATAGGCGCTCTCCGCTACTCAGTAATTCAAATAATGCGATATTTTCGTTGTCAGTCTCCGTTAGGGCATCAAGGGGGTCGATCACTTCAAAGGCATCGCCCAGCTTGAGAGCGTATTTACGTTCTTCTTTGGTCGCTTCTCCGCTGTTTACGCGTCGGCGTAGGTTTACAAGGTTACAAAAGCCCGTATCCGCGCCCAGATCCTGGAATAGTGCCAAAAATTGCCACCAGTGAAGGTCGACCTTTTGCAGATCTATTCCATGAGTTTGTTGGAACGCGGCGTAGATCAATGCTGAGTCTTTTTCAAACGAGTACAACCGTTTATTGTCCGCAAAGGGGTTTTCTTCTTCTGGCGGCTCTTTCCCACCGTCAAGAAACTTCACCGCGAGTTTTATCGCCGTTTCTACATCGTCTGGGATGGTCTCTCCGTAAATGCGTCTCAGTAAAAGAATGCATTTCTCTTCATCCGTGAGCTCGCTGCTTTCCATATCGAGAATACAGGCCAGCCCGGTACGAAAGTCGAAATTTACCGCATACTCAATGCCGTTGATTTCGATTGCTTCAGGGAGCTCGTCAACAAGAATGTTCATGTACCTACTTCATTACCTTTTTCTTAGCAACACTTTTACTGAGCCGGTCATCAATCTTTTTGGCACCCACTGCTTCAAACTTGCTGGTTGCAAACTCTAAGAACGTTCCCATGGCATCGAAGTCAAAACCATCAACGAATAGCTTCTTGCTGGTCCCTTCACCAAATGCCGTGTCGATCTCAGTAAGAAAGAAATCTGCAAGCTCGATCATCAGGTCTTTGGCAGCGACATCCTTCAATGGCAAGCCTAATTCGTCTTCGCCTTCGAACTGCTCGATTTCAGCAATGCGCTGTTTCATTTCGATTTCTTTACGCTTCACAACTTTCCCTAAGTCGTAAATTCGTCCGCGCAAGTGAACGTCTTCCGGGTTAAAGGTGATAACACGCTCCGGATCATCGTCAATCATGACCTCCACGCGCTTAGTTTTGAGCTTTAGTGATTCCATGCTGTTACCTTTCTGCCCCCGGTCAATTCCAGGGGCATAATGATAGGATTAGGCAGCTGTGAATGTTCCGGCAACAGGCTCGAAGGTGCCAATTACAGGATCACCGGCGTCATAGATCGTATACTTGATCTTTGCAGTGGTCGCGCCTTCACCACCGATACTTTCGATACCGATGTTGACGGCCACTTTTTCTGCCGGCCAAACCGAAGGGGTGCCAGTGGGGGTCTTGTATGCCCACACATTCACCAGTTCGGTTTTCAGATCGTCAAGGACCTTCATGTTGATCCGCAGGTTGTCGATAAAATCAAACGCAGCATCACCGGGATAAACCACTCCCTCAATAGCGAGTGACCGCGCATAACCGGTGATCTCTGTGATCTTGGTATCCATAGTGATATCAGCGGTCTCTTCCGTCTGCGGGTTGTAAGCGAGCTCGCCCGTGCTTACCGCGTTACCCAGTCGGCTCCAAACAGGCGAAGCGGTAGTACCAGTGTTCAAAAAATGCTGAATTGTTGAGCGTTTTGCTTTAGTTGCTGTCATTGTTATTTTTCCTTTCAAACTTCATAAATTAATCTACAGAGGATCTGAAACACCCCTGTTTTTTCAGCGCGCTCGATGATCGTTGCTGTATCAAGCGCTTCAATTGATATAGCGGTTTTGCCAGTATCTAACGTTGGCAAGTTGCCCGATTCCGTTTGTTCATCCAACCAGTCAGCAAACGCTTCGTAAAATTCAGCCGCCAGAAGCGCGCTGTTATCTGCGATCACCTCTACCGCGCCAAATCCAAAGGGATAGCTGACAGTCTTGTTTCCAATAATGTCTTCTTCCACCTGTTTACCAGGTACCAGAAAGACGGTATAACTCAGCGGTTCTTCACCCAGCATTTCCACCCACACGGGGCGGTCGTCTTCGAGGCTCTGATAGCTCAGTAAAAAGTCCTGAACGGCTTTGATATCGCTCATAAGCCCCTCACGATGAATGCTTTCGTGCTTGCCTTGATCCGTTCACCATTTACAGCCCATGCGCGTTCGAACCAATACGGACCACCATCAGGGTTGATGTTCTGAGTAGTCTTCCGATTCACAAGGTGATATTGCCTCCATGCATATGGCGCGATCCAGGCTACTTCACCAGTACCCGCTTCAGTTCCCAAAATACCGGACTTCACCAACATAGAGGTAACAACTGGTGCAAACTTATTGGAGGTCCGCAATACCTCACTGTCCATAAACACTTGCGCGCGGTTGTGATTTTGATTTAGCATCGGCGCAAAGTCAGGGTTCCATTTCAGCTCAGTAGTTACCTGTCCACTCTTTGTGACCTTATGTTTTATCCACCCTCGGGGCGTTTCAATAAATGAGATTCCAGCCATTATGCGCCACCGATCTGGATGTGTCTCATATTTGCGGCTCCATAGTCCTTCAGATCTACCGAAGTTACCTTGACCGCGTCATATTTCTTGATCAACGCAATAATGGGGAAATTCGTGGTTATTTCATCTTTCACAATTCCCTTCACCAGGTAATCACCAGTCTTTATACTGAGCAGCTCACGTTCAGATCCGTCACTCAGTATAGAAGGTACCCAGATGTTTGCCTTATCGGCACCCAGATTCCCCGACTTGATGACGTTGGTCGCCTTGCTCGCTTGCCACATGACCTCATTAATTTCGTGTCGTGTGTAGGTCTGGGCGTTGTTCACAAGACGACCTTCGTACCAAGTTAAAGAATGCGGAGCGTACATATCACCAAACCCCTGGATACATCAAACCAGTGTGGCCAAGATACATCTCAACAGCTGATTGCACCGCTTGAGCTTCGTGTGAACGCAGTTCTTCACTTCCTCGATATTGCACCGAATGATCACCCACTTTTTCGCTTTGAATGCCTGAGCTCGCTTGACTTACTGAGCGTTCCTTCATCACGTCAGCCACCGCCATCGTTGCCCGCTTGATACGGTCAATGAGCGATAAATTCGTCTCTGCGGTAATAATCGCCTCCGCCCTTTCGAGCGTGAGGTGATTCACCTGGTAACTCGCGCGCGTGGCATATCCGTCGAATTCAGAAGCAGAGATGGACGATCCACCATTGTTTATGTAATAGGGATAATCGATGAATGCGTCCATCCTCTGATTCCTTTACTCAGTAGCTGAGATTAGGATCCAATTACATCAGCTGTAACGGTTAGGTAAGAAACCTTAACCGCAGCAGATGAAACAAAGTCCACAACCTCGATAATGTCACCGACTGCAGTGGTAGGCTGAGTAGAAATTGCAGTGAATCCGGTGTCGTTTTGCCCATAAACAACGCGGGTAGTGGGGTTCAGGCGGTATTTTGCGGTACCGCTCGCGCCTGAGGCGGTAATAGCAGTTTTGCCACTGGTGCCCGCGGCAAGTGTGGCTCCTAATTCCGCCGGTGAATACATGCACCGAATTGCGGTTGGTCTGGTTACCTTGTGGGCGTAAACCATGCGCCCCTGAACAGCGGATGCACCAATATAGGCGTTAGTCAGGTCCTTCAATCCGATTGGCACGCTCCATTCATTCACACGAGTTGCCCATCTGGGATGCCCGGCGATCGCCTGCAGACCAGGGGTCGCATCGTTCCATTCATACAGCGTAAATCCGGCGATCTTACCAACCGCGCCGCTTTGAACAACCGCATCACCCAGATCACTTGCCTTGATGAATTCCGGCGATTTCAAAATCAGGGCATAAAAATCCGGGGTGACAAGCGCATAACGGCCAGTCAACGGGATCTTTGCCTTGCTCATTTTTGTCCTCAGGTCGACCATTGCCGCATAAGCGTTCGCAGCAGTCACCTGGGCAACATTTTCGACCGTGCCATTTGCGAGCAGCTCGGTAGCACCGTCAGAGTCAAGCTGCAACCCCAAAGAGTAGGCAGCAGAATCCAGTCGATCCGCGATCAAACCATCAGGCACTGAAGCGGCCTCATAGCCATCAATCAACTCATTGACAGCCTTGTCCTTGTTCACAAGAATATCCAGGTACGTGGTCGCACCTTGGGCAACTGCCTTGCCAGTGGCAACATCATAATCGCCAACGGCGACCTCGGTATCACGAACGGGAATCCGCACTTTTCCAGCAACCGGATCTCCCTCGTAATCGTTGTTAAATACAATCCCGTCCTTCAGGACAAGATCATTTCTCAATTTCGCAAGCACCAGCTTGGAATAGCGGTCTTGCGCGGTATGTGTTTTTGCCATTTTCTTTTAATCCTCCATAGTAGTTATTCCACCTTCAACCCTGGGTTTCGCTTCAAAAACGCGGCTTCAACACCGTCTTCGCCTCCAGAGAGTGGCGGTTTGTGTTTCATCCCGTCAACCGTTGTGGTCTCGGGCTCGGTATACTTCGTGTTCTCAGCCAGAAAAGCCTTCAGATTGTCGGCAAACTCGCCTTCCATCTTTCCAACTTTGAAAAGTACATACTCAGCGTCTTCAGCTTTCACACCTGCCTTAATTACTGCAAGCTCGCGTTGGAGCTCAGTATTACGGGCAGCTGCCGCCTGGTATTCTTTTTCCCGTTCAGCGGCTTTCTCCGCCTCGGTCTGTTGAGATTTCTGCCATTCCTCGAAGGCTTTCAGCTTGTCCTGGGGTGGCATCTTGGCGCGTTCCCGTGCCAGTCTGTCAGCGATCACCTTGTCAAGCTCTGCCTGGGTGAATGTCTTTTCCAGCTTTTCAGCCGTAGAATTGTCCTCGTTCTGAGTAGTAGTGTCCTGATCTTTATCAGTAGTGTTGGCTTCTTCTGCCATGGTATTCCTCCGTATGTTGCTCGTCAGCATGTGTTATGGGCTT
>Ga0209510_1003238_pt1 | contig 15611 bp, 11 predicted proteins | sample BiotimSIPDNA_FD_185749 | JGI IMG/M metagenome (GOLD analysis project Ga0209510, IMG submission 185749) | Anaerobic biogas reactor microbial communites from Washington, USA - Biogas_R1 time_0 SIP DNA (SPAdes) (version 2) | ecosystem: Engineered > Bioreactor > Anaerobic > Unclassified | place... | reverse complement strand
ATCAAGCTCTACCCAAAACACCGGCAGTTCAGGAAAGGGAGCCACTACAACTACAAAAAAAACCGGTATAACAAAATATAATTCGAATATAAGGACCGGCGCAGGTACGAAATACAAAAAAGTCACTTTGTTCAAAAAAGGCAAATCATTTACGATAATAGGCAGTAAAAAGGCTTCAAACGGCAAAACCTGGTACAAACTGAAGTATAAGTCAAAGACCAGATATATATATGCAAGTAATGTGAAGATAAAAGTCACTGATGTAAATTATTCTCCCACTAAAAAGGGAATATCTACTGCAGGGCTGAATGTACGAACAGGTCCGGGAACCGGATATAAAAAAGCAGGTTTTCTTTACAACGGACAAACAGTGACCCTGAAGGGTTATAAACAGCCCAGTGGCAGCAGTAAATGGTACAAGATCACATACAACAGCAAAACCAGATATGTTCATTCCGCATATGTAAAGATCAAGACGAGTTCCGGCGGAACAACCACAAGCACAGGGAATACGGGAGTTTGTACATCGGGTTTCCCTGCCAGCTATCAGACTCTTGTGGACAAGCTCAAGGCGGCTCATCCTAAATGGGTATTCAAACCCCAATATACGGGTCTTACCTGGAGCGATGCGCTTAAATATGAATATGAAAAAGGAAACAATGTATACCAGTCAGGCAGCAGTTGGCCAAAGGCATCAAAAAGCATGGTGGCCTATTATATGGATCCCAGAAATTTCATCAAAGAAAACAACGTATTCCAGTTCCTGAATCACAGCTATAATTCCGCGACCCAGACCACTGATACGGTCAGACAGGTGGCAGGAAGCACTTTTATAAGCTCGGATTATTATGTGAACCTTATATATACAGCCGGAAGAGATGCGGGAGTCAACCCCAATGTGCTGGCTGCCATGATCATACAGGAACAGGGCACATCAGGAACAAGCGCCCTGATTTCAGGCACATATTCAGAAAAATACAAAGATATTTATAATTTCTTCAACATCGGAGCATACAAAACTTCCACCATGAGCGCCGTCGAAAGGGGCCTTTGGTGGGCAAAGGGAGCGGGCAATAACTACACTTCATATCAAAGACCCTGGAACACCAGAGACAAGGCAATAAAGGGCGGAGCTTCTTATTACGGGATCAATTATACAGGTAAAGGTCAGAACAGCCTTTATCTAAAGAAATTCAATGTTATGAACGGGCTTTCCAAGGTGGGGACACACCAGTACATGACCCATGTGGCCGGAGCCTACGGCGAAGGGAACAAGCTTGCCAGAGCCGATGATTATACATATACATTCTATATCCCGGTATATAACTATATGCCAACCGTGCCGTGTGCGTATTCATCCACATAAATTATAAATGAGGGGAAAGTGTATGGAAGGAAAAAGAAGGACCGCCATTTCGATTCTTGCGGCAATGGTTCTTATACTCATGTTTTCTTTGACTGCGGTTTATGCGGAAGAAACAGCAAGGGTAGATATAAAGACCCCATCAGAAGTTCAAAGGGGAGATCATTTTGAGGCATCTGTCACATACAGTGGCAGTTCCATGGGAGTAATAAGTTCCGTCTTGGAATATGACCCTGAAATACTTTCTCATATATCCGGAGGCGAAAAAACAAAGGATGGAGAAATAACCCTGGATAACGATGTGGGAGGCGGGGATTCTTACACCTTTACAGTGAAATTCAAGGCAGAAAAAGAAGGCCAGACAGCCTTATCCGTCACCAGCAAGAGCGTATGGGACACAGAAGATAAAAGCTTGGGTTCGCCCATAGCCAGCAAAAGTATGACTGTGGAAAAGACCGCATCAAACGAGGGCGCTGCAGCCGATATCAGGGACAGATTTGCATCCGACAAGGAACTTTTCACATTCTATATGATATGCATAGGCATCAATTCCGTATTGCTGCTGGCGGCCATCGGTATAAACAACAGAAAAAAATACTCCTGAGATGACTCCCGGGAGTATTTACTTATATTGTTACTGTCAAATATCATATCTTTATATAGTAATGCAAAATCGATCATTTAAGATTTTCGGGGTTAAGACATTCCAGTTCCGGAATGACGAAGACTCCGTTTTTTCTTATCAGAACATCATCAAAGTATATTTCACCGCCTCCGTATTCGTCTCGCTGTATCATCACAAGATCCCAGTGCAGTGCGGATTTATTGCCGTTAAAGGCATCTTCATAGGCCGATCCCGGTGTCAGATGGAAACTTCCGGCTATTTTTTCATCAAATAGGGTATCTTTCATTGGATGCAGTATATGAGGATTTACCCCCAGGGCAAATTCTCCGAAATATCTGGAGTTTTCATCGGTATCCAGAAGTTTGTTTATTCGTTCGTTGTTATTGGCTGAAGCCTTGACTATTTTCCCGTCTTTTATTTCAAAAACTATGTTTTCGTATGTGAAACCCTGTTCCTCCGAAGGGGTATTGTATGAGATTATACCGTTCAAGGAATCTCTCACAGGTGCGGTGTAAACTTCTCCGTCGGGAATATTTCTTTCGCCGCCGCACTTTATAGCCGGCATATCCTTTATTGAGAAGGATAGATCCGTTCCGGGGCCCTTTATACGGATTTTATCGGTCTTGTCCATGATCCTTACCAGATTTTCCATGGATCTGCTCATTTTGGAGTAATCAAGGGTACAGACATCGAAATAGAAATCTTCGAATTTCTCCAGGCTGGTTCCGGCCATCTGTGCCATTGAGTTGTTGGGATACCGAAGCAGGACCCATTTCGTATTGTTTACGCGATGATCAAGCACCGGTCTTAGCCCCTTTGTATAAATGGTCATTTTTTCTGAAGGTACGTCGGCCAGTTCGGAAAAATTTTCGCCTGCACGTATAACTATGCAGGCCTGCATTCCTTTCATCTGTGCCAGTTGGTATTCTTTCATGAATTCTATCTGCTCTTTGCTGCATCCCAAAAGAACTTCCCTGGTGACGGAGGAATCCTTTTGTTCCACATGGGGAAATCCTCCCGCATTATAAATGTCTTTTATGACTCTTTTGACCAGAGTCCTGGTGGAATCTCCTTCATAACTTATGAATACATGATCTCCCTTTTGTATATCACAGGAGTAATTGACCAGTATCTCTGACAGTTTAGTTATCCTATTGTCCAATTTTGTTACCTCTCATTTTTTTACTACGATATCTATTGTAAAGGGAAAAGGTGTCTTTGTAAAACTTTATTTTGATACATTTGAGCTTTTATTCTTGCCAAATCAAAGGAATGTTTGTAGAATTGTTCTATGAGGCATATATTTATAATAAACCCCGTTTCCGGAAGAGGACGGGGCAAAAATTTGCATAAGGACATATTATCTGCATCAGAAAAAACCGGTATTCCGGTGGAAATATATCATACCAAAGGAGAAAATGATGCGGAAGGATATGTCAGGGAAATACTTGCACAAAGGGAACCCTTGGAGCAAATGCTTTCCCCCGAGGAAAAGGATACGCTTACTTTCAGGTTTTATGCCTGCGGCGGCGACGGCAGTTTAAATGAGGTAATAAACGGAGCTTTCGGTCAACCCTATGTGGAAGTTGGATGCATACCGCTGGGTACAGGCAACGATTTCATAAAAAATTTCCCTGAAAAAAAAGATCTGAAAAACTGGAAAAACATTGAAAACCAGCTTCTTGGAAGGGCAAAAGACTTTGATCTGATAAGATACAGCGGCACCATAGATGGAAAAACTGATACCAGATACTGCGCAAACATGTTCAATATAGGATTTGATTCAAATGTGGTGGACATGACAGAAAAGATAAAGAACCTGCCCCTTATGCCGGGTCCTTTGGCATATATGATAAGTGTATTTATAGTCCTCATAAAGAAGAAGGGTGCAGATCTGGAGGTACTGTTTGAAGACGGCAGCGGATATAACGGTAAACTGCTGCTGTTTGCCATAGGAAACGGTTGTTTTTGCGGAGGAGGGATAAAAGGACTTGCAAAGGCCAGTATAAATGACGGACTTTTGGATCATATATTGGTTTACGACCTTACCAGAATAAGGTTTATGTCAATGTTTACAAAATACTGGAAGGGAACACATCTTGACCACAAAAAAGCAAAAGATCTATTTATTTATAAGCAGTCAAAAAGCCTCACAGTCATACCCAACAATGGTATCATGAGGCTTTGTACCGATGGAGAAATAAAGGATGCCGAAAAAGTATTCTTTGAGATAGTTCCTTCTTCTTTGAGATTTTCGGTGCCTTTTTAGGGCTCTCAATGATCAGACCTTTATATCGAGACTTATAACGGGACCTATTCTGACAGGTCCGCTTATTTCTACACTTTCAATGGTGTCTTCTTTTTTTGTTACAGTTGCGGTTATTTCCCCTCCCGGCTGAGAAACCTTTTTTTTGTATGAGTTTGTCTTTTTGTCTGCCAGGGCTGCTGCGCATGCGAATGCGGCAGTACCTGAACCGCAGCTGTTTTCGAAATATGTCATGTCAATACTGGGAACATGTACAATGGGAGTCATAAGATCTTTTACGCTGTCATAAAACATTACTCCCAGGGCGGGGAGCTGTTCATTTTTCATTATATATTCTTTTATATTATCAAAGGTTTCCATTTCAGCAGGAATGTCCTTTACAATTATATGTGTTATCCCATCCATTTTTACCATGGAACTGTCTTTCAGCAGTGGAAAATCATCCGGGGAGAGGGTCTCTGTGGACAAAGGCAGGGGAAGAGATACTGAAGCCTCTCCCGAATATGTATCTACCGAAACGTCAAGAGGCTCTTTGGTCCCGCTGATCTCCAGTGAAAACTCCTGCTTGCCCCTAAGGAGTTTCTGTTTTGCCAGGATGAGCCCGAAACTTCTGGTAGCGTTACCGCAGAATTCCAATCCGGCCATTTCTATTCTACCGTCTGAACTTTTTGACTCGGGAGCGGGAATGATGAATGCCACCTGTTCCGCATGATACCTTTCTATCGAAAGAAGGTTTTCGGCCACATTTTTATAAAGGATCCTGCTGACAGGAGTAATAACGAAAATCGTTGTATTTCCTGCGGGATATGCAACTATAATATCTAATTTCATAATGTTTCCTTTCTATAGGTATATATGCCATTATATGTTGATAGGCAAAAAATGGCAATGAAAATGAAGCAAAACAAAGAAAAATTCTTGTAACCGCAATAAAGGTAATGTAGACTGTAATTATGTAAATATCAGCAAGAGAATATATGGAGAAGTATCGAAGTGGTCATAACGAGCCGCACTCGAAATGCGGTTGCCCGCAAGGGCACGTGGGTTCGAATCCCACCTTCTCCGCCAATACCGGTACCATCTATTGATAAAAAGATTATCAGTAGATGGTATTATTAAAAGCAATGGTTTTGATCAAAGAATAACGATGATTTTTTTCCCTTTTGTGGTATACTTTATTCACAAAAAAAGTTTATTGATAACATATTACTCAAAAATTCATGGAGGTGATTAATATGCCTGATTTTGGACAGCCGTTTTCCGGCCTCAAGAAAGATCATAAGATCAGTGAGCAGGAGCTGATAAGATCCATACGATTTATGATAGCTGCAGAATATGAAGCAATACAACTCTATATGCAACTGGCGGAATCAACAGATAACAAATTAGCTGTAGAAGTCTTAAAAGATATTGCTGATGAAGAAAGGGTGCATGCCGGTGAATTTTTAAGATTACTAAAGGAACTGGATCCGGACGAAGAGAAATTTTATTCAGAAGGTGCCGAAGAAGTTGAAGAAGAAATCGAGAAAATGATAAAATAACCGGAGCAGCAATAAAATCAAATATAGGAGGTATTAAAATGGGTTTTGTAAAAGTAGCAGATACTTCAGAACTGACCAGCGGCAGTAAAAAAAAGATTTTTGTCGGGGACAAAGTCATTCTTTTATCCAATGTGGATGGCAGTTATTACGCGATTTCCGACAAATGCCCGCATATGGGTGGATCCCTTGGCGAAGGTGTGCTCAAGGACGGGATCATAACATGCCCCAAACATGGTGCCAAATTCGACGTAAAAACCGGCAAAGCCGTAGGAGAAGCCAAAATGCTCCTATTGAAAATCAAGGTAAAAGACAGCGCAGTTTTTCCTCTGAAAATAGAGGGGAGCGACATATTTGTTGAAATAGATTGAGATTTTCATATAAAAAGGGAACTCATTAAAATCAAATACAGCATCAAAAAATACGGCAAGCAGACTTGACCAGCATTAGGGACAAGTAAACACTGTTTGCCGTATTATAATGCCTTCAAAGAAGTTTTAGAGTATGGAAAAGACGGAATTCTTTTTATAGGTCAAAAGAAGGAGGTGAAAAGAAATAACATCAGGGTCAAATTCCATGCCATCAAAATAAGGAGGCATGATAAAAAGTAAACGGTAGGCAATACGAGTGCTCTTGATGCTGTTGTATAATATTTATAACAGTGAGACAGAGTAGATACTAATTCGTCATAATTGATGATCCGCAGAGGTCTTGAAGGAGAATGAAGGGTTAGAATCGAAACATGCAGTGGTCAATAAAGATCGGATAGGAGATTGGCTCGGATTGCCAAACAGTAAGCTGTCTTGCTAAAAAATCGAAAGGAAGAAAAAAGATGAGCAAGACAGGAAGTAAAAGAATGTGTGTAGGCGTAGACCTCCACAAAACTCAGTTCACCGTTTGTGCACTTGATGAGGAAACAGGAGCAATAGAACTGGAAGGTGAATTTAGAACAAATGCGAATGGATATGCTGACTTTATCAATCGAATGCATGAGATTGAAGGTGAAAGCGGACATGTCATAGAGTTGGCAGTTGAATCAACAGGAAACGCAAGATTCTTTAAGAACAAAATGGAAGCAGAAGGCTTCAGTGTAGTCGTGGTAAACACCAATAAATTCAAGGTCATAACCATGAGTACCAAGAAGAATGATGCAAACGATGCAGCGACCTTGGCGTTTTATCTGCTAAAGGAAATGTTGCCGGAATCGCATTTATGTGATCAGACGAGCGAAGAAATCAGAAGAATGCTTAAAACCAGAAGCATTCTGGTACAAGCCATGGTGAAGATGAAGAATCAAATTCACGGAATGATGCTTGGATACGGGATAGAGACAAAATCATCTCAACTTCAAAGCAAGAAAAAGAGGCAGGAATTGTATCAGGATCTCGCGGATCACAACTTTTCAGAATTCACTGCCTCATCACTAAAAGTGATACTAGATAGTTTAGACGATTTACAGAAACAAATCAAGACTATTGAAGAACAATTGCAAAAGATGGTTGCAGAAAACAGGAATGTAGAACTGCTTCAGACAATGCCGGGGATTGGTCCTATAGGAGCAATTACAATAGCGGCATACACAAATGACATGGGCAGATTTGATGGAAACTTTAAAAGATTTGCTTCATATCTGGGCATTGTTCCAAGTGTTCATGACTCAAACCAAACTGTGCGCAGAGGGAAGATTACAAAGCATGGACCTCAGGAACTAAGGACAGCATTTGTACAAGTGGCGATGGGAATCATCAGACAACCTCAAAACACATCTGAATGGAAGTTAATGATAGATTACTATCGCATGAAAAAAGAAAAAGGTTCTGGTAGAGCAATCATTACTCTAACCAGAAAAATTGCAAGAATCGTATTTGCAATGCTGAACAACCAGGAAGAGTTCAATCCGGCATTGATGATACGAGAAAAAACAAAGTTGACAGCTTAAAACTGTTTGACTTTTTATAGGAGAAGATCATGAAATTAAAAGGAAAAACAGCTATAGTGACCGGAGCAAGTTCCGGAATGGGAAGGGATATAGCATTTTATTTTGCAAAAGAAGGGGCAAACGTGCTGGCTGTGGCCAGAAGAGCTGAAAGACTTAAAGATCTTGAGGAACAGACAAAAGATCTGGAAGGAAAAGTAGTTGCATTTTCTGCGGACGTTTCCGATAAGAGCAAGGCTGAGGCCATGATTGATGAAGCAGTAAAGGTATTCGGCAAACTGGACATACTTGTAAATAATGCGGGAATAATGGATGACATGAGCGGCATAGGTGATGTGGTCGATGAGATGTATGATAAGGTATTTGATGTTAATGTCAAAGGCACAATGTATGCCATGCGCAAAGCAGTCAAATATTTTGAAGGCATCGGAGGCGGAAATATAATAAATATCGCATCCATAGGCGGCATCAAGGGAGGTATAGCAGGGGCAGCATATACAGCAAGCAAACATGCAGTAGTGGGACTGACAAAAAACACTGCCTATATGTATGCACCTAAAAATATAAGATGTAACGCCATATGCCCGGGAGCAATCGAGACAGAGATAGCCAGCAGCGAATACATGAAGAAAATCAACATGGAAGGGGCACAAAGGACCGGTGTTGGACTGGCACTTAATCCCAGGACCGGAAAGGGCAGTGAAATAGCAACTGTAGCCGTTTTCCTGGCCGGAGAAGACGCTTCGTTTGTAAATGGGCAGTGTCTTGCGGTAGACGGCGGCTGGACAGCATATATGTAAGTCAAAAAAGAATATAAAGCATCAAAAATCAGTTGAATAAAAAAAGAGGCAGATCGTTATTATATCGCAAATGTGATTGGTTATGATCGTGCCTCTTTTTTTACACTTTTTTGCTGTGCTGTGTTATATTTAAAATATACAAGCCAACTTTCTGAAAGGAGGACTGCATTATGGAAGAGAGAAAATGTCCCGTAACAGGGAAAACGGCAAAAGCCGTATCAGGCAGCGGTACAGCGAATAAAGACTGGTGGCCTGATAAACTCAACTTAAAGATGCTGCACCAGAACTCATCTTTGAGTGACCCCATGGGACCTGATTTTAAATATTCCGAGGAATTCAAAAAACTGGACCTGAAGGAAGTCAAGAATGACCTTTATGATCTCATGACAGATTCAAAGGACTGGTGGCCGGCCGACTATGGCCATTACGGTCCGCTTTTTATCAGGATGGCATGGCACAGCGCAGGAACTTATCGTATGGGAGACGGACGGGGAGGAGCCTCTGACGGAACTCAGCGATTTGCACCCTTAAACAGCTGGCCCGACAATGTGAACCTGGATAAGGCCCGCCGTTTGCTGTGGCCAATAAAAAAGAAATACGGCAAAAAAATATCATGGGCAGATCTTATGATCCTGGCAGGAAACTGTGCTCTTGAATCAATGGGATGCAAAACTTTCGGGTTCGCCGGCGGACGTGAAGATGTATGGGAACCGCAGGAAGATGTATACTGGGGCGCAGAAAGCGAATGGCTGGGAGAAAAAAGATATTCAGGTGAAAGAGACCTTGAAAATCCCCTGGCAGCAGTACAGATGGGTCTTATATATGTCAATCCTGAAGGACCCGGCGGTCAGCCCAGCGCTCTGGCATCGGGCAAGGATGTACGGGAGACCTTTGCAAGAATGGCTATGAATGATGAAGAGACAGTTGCCCTGATCGCAGGAGGACACACCTTCGGAAAATGCCACGGCGCGGGACCGGCAACACATGTGGGAAGGGAACCGGAGGCCGCGCCCATGGAAGAAATGGGCCTTGGATGGAAGAGCACATACAAAAGCGGAAAAGGAACCGATACCATAGGAAGCGGTATAGAAGGGGCATGGAAACCCAGACCCACCAAGTGGGATATGGGATACCTGGAAACACTTTTTAAATATGACTGGGATCTGGTGAAAAGCCCTGCGGGAGCCTGGCAATGGATACCTGCAGATCCGGAAGCAGGAAAAACAGTAGAAGATGCTCATGATCCTAAGAAGACCCATGCACCCATGATGACTACGGCAGATCTTTCACTTAAAATGGATCCCATATACAGGCCCATAGCCAAAAGATACCTGGATCATCCTGAAGAGTTTGCGGATGCCTTTGGCCGGGCATGGTTTAAACTGACCCATAGGGATATGGGCCCCAGATCCCGTTATCTGGGTCCTGAAGTCCCTGAAGAAGATCTTATATGGCAGGATCCGGTGCCTGAAGCAGATTATATGATGATAAATGAACAGGACATAATATACCTTAAAAAAATCATCATGGCTTCAGGGCTTTCAGTGTCACAACTTGTGACTGCCGCATGGGCTTCGGCATCGACTTTTCGCGGATCAGACAAACGCGGCGGGGCAAACGGAGCGCGTATAAGATTGGCTCCGCAAAAAGATTGGGAAGTCAATCAGCCGGATATCCTGAACACTATACTAAAAACATTTGAAAAAATAAAAACAGATTTCAACAATGCTCAGACGGAAAACAAAAAAGTTTCCTTGGCAGATATAATTGTATTGGGAGGATGTGCAGCCATCGAACACGCTGCGGCAAATGCGGGTATAGAAACAGAAGTTCCATTCTATCCCGGCAGGACAGATGCATCGGAGGAACACACAGACACAGTATCATTTTCTGTCCTTGAACCAAAAGCTGACGGTTTCAGGAACTACACAAAGGGCAAATTCTCAGTGCCTGCAGAAGAGTTGCTTGTGGATAAAGCCCAGTTGCTTACTCTTACAGCACCAGAGATGACAGTTCTGCTTGGCGGTATGCGTGTGCTTGATACAAATCACGGTCAGTCTTCCCATGGGGTTTTTACAGATAAAAAAGGAGTTCTCACTAATGACTTCTTTATTAACCTTCTTGATATGGATACAGAGTGGAAACCTGTTTCCGAGGACAGAGATCTGTTTGAAGGAAGAGACAGAAAAACAGGTGATCTGAAATGGACCGCCACCGGAGTGGATCTTATATTCGGATCCAACTCAGAGCTTAGAGCCATATCGGAAGTTTACGGTGCCGATGATGCAAAAGAAAAATTTGTCACTGATTTCGTATGCGCATGGAATAAAGTCATGAATGCGGATCGTTTTGATTTGCCAATATAAGAAACTAAAACATAAGAAATTCGGAGGACAGTTTTGCTGTTCTCCGGATTTCTTGAAAAATACCGGTTTTTTGGATAATGGATATTGGATATCAGTTTTCGGATGCAGGATATGATACATCAGTTTTCAGGCTTGGGATCTGAAAGATCAGTTTCTGCATTGGGATCTGAGAGATCAGTTTTCAGGAAGGGAGCAAAATGGATTTTCAGGGATTGATAATAGGAGTCATAACTTTTGTCATAATTGGAGTCTTTCATCCGATAGTGATAAAGTCCGAGTATTATATAGGCAAAAAAATATGGCCGGCTTTTCTTGTTCTGGGCATTTTTTTCATTGCACTTTCTTTATTCGTAAACAATGTTATAATTTCCGCCGTTTCCGGAATAACCGGTTTCACTTTTCTTTGGAGCATAAAAGAAATCATTGAGCAGGAAGAGCGTGTCAAAAAAGGCTGGTCGCCGGCCAATCCAAAAAAACACTATCGGTGAATATTTTTATGGATATTAATTTAAAAAAGGCATATAATCAAAACAAGAAAGAGTTCAAATAGTGAAATGTGTATATAAGACAGAAAACCCGAAAGAAATTTGCTGAAACACCGGCATAAAAAAGGGAGAAGAGATGAAAAAGATCCTTATCCTTATTCTAACCGTTTCTGTCATGACCTCGGTAATTACTTCGGTAATGGCGTCGCTTTCTTATGCTGCCGAGAAAGAAATAAACTGGACCCGTGAAGAACTGCAGTTTATGAAGGAACATCCCGTAATAAAGCTGGGCGTTGATCCGGAATTCGTCCCCTTTGAGTTTATCGATGAGGACGGGGAATACAAGGGCATAGCTGCAGATTATCTTGCCATCATAAGCAAAAAAACCGGTCTGAAATTCGAAATACAAAAAGGGCTAACATGGCCCGAAGCATATGATATGGCCGTTAATGGCGAAATAGATGCCTTGCCGCTCATCGGAAAAACTCCGCAGCGGCAAGAGCATTTTGTTTTTTCGGAGCCATATTATTATTTCAAAAGAGTGATCGTAACAAGGGAAACAGAAAAAGGCATATCAAATATAGAGGATCTGGAAGGAAGAATAATAGCTGTCCAGAGAAACAGCTCCCATCACAGTTATCTTCTTGAACATCCGGAAATAAACATAAGCCTTTATGATTCCGTTGAAGCAGGCCTCACGGCAGTGGCTACAGGTAAAGAAAGAGCTTTCCTTGGCAATCTTGCCACTACTAATTACATGATCAGGACCCATGGACTGACAGGACTCAGGTACATCGCCTTTGAAGCGGAAAAAGAGCAGGCCCTGCATTTTGCCGTACGCAAAGACTGGCCTGAACTTGTAAGTATTTTTGACAAAGCCATGGATACCATTACCCAAAATCAAAAAACCGCAATAAACAATAAGTGGATCGATCTGCAGACGGATATCGACTATGGACCGATCATCAGGATACTTCTCATAGTGGGATCGATCATTGTTCTGATATTTATTGTTTCATTTTTCTGGATAGTGAGACTACGAAAAGAGATCAGAAGGAGAAAAGAAATACAGAAGGATCTGGAAAAAGCAAAACTGGAAGCCGATGAAGCCAATGAATTCAAATCAAACTTTCTTGCCAGGATGTCCCATGAAATAAGAACGCCTCTGAATGCCATAACAGGGATATCATATCTTCTGAAAAAAACAGATATATCATTCACTCAAAGCATGTATGTGGATCGTATAATGAGAGCTGCTGATAATATGCTGGGAATAGTAAATGATATACTGGATTTCGCCAAAATCGAAGCAGGCAAAATAGAACTCGAAAAAGTGCCTTTCAGCATGGATACCACCATAAGGGAAGTCGTGAATATAGTTTCTTACAAGATCGAAGAACAAGGTATAAGATTCCGGGTATTCAAAGACCCGGCTATACCCGACTGGTTCATAGGAGATCCAAACAGGATACAGCAGATACTTCAGAACGTCCTGGGCAATGCATCAAAATTCACAAAAGCAGGAGAAATATCGCTGGATGTAAGCCTCGTATCAAAAAAAGAAGATCATCATATTTTGAGATTCACAGTCAGGGACACGGGAATAGGTATGACAGAAGAACAAAAGCAAAAGCTTTTCGCTCCTTTCATACAGGCAGACAGCAGCATAAACAGACGCTTTGGCGGATCGGGACTGGGACTTTCCATAGTCAAAAATCTTGTCGAAATGATGGAAGGTGAAGTACGAATATCAAGTGTTCGGGGAGAAGGCACGGAATTCATAATAGAAATTCCTTTGGATACGGACAAGCAAAAAGAAGTGATGTATGAAAAAATGCTTTCAACGAGAGCCTTCAAGGAAGCCAAGATACTCACACTTCAAAAAAAGGATCCCGATATGGAACCGGTCTGCCGGTATCTTTCATATTTCGGCATGACATGTGAAACGGTTTATTCTGAAGAAGAAGCGATGCAGATGCTGGAATCTTCTGAAGAGCATTCAGATAAACCTTTCGATCTTATGATCACCAGCTGCGGCAAAAGTTCCGGAAGCGGATTTGAGTTTGTAAAAAATCTCCGAAACAACAAAAAAATAATTGAAATTCCCCCTATAATAATGCTTATACCCATGAACAGATATGATCTTTTTGACAAGCTCCATGAAAACGGCATACAAAGGGGGATCGCACAGCCTGTTACTCCATATAATATTTTGAATGAGGTCACTGATGTTCTGGGAATAAAAAAGGACAGAGAAAACGAAAAAGCAAACGGCACAAAAAAATGTTTGCCATCGAAAGAAGAAAAATATCATGCAATTCTTGCAGATGACAATAAAACAAATCAGCTCATCGCAAAAACCCTGCTTGAACAGATGGGCATCCGGACTATCATTGCCAACAACGGAAAAGAAGCCATTGAAACATACAAAGAGCGAAAAAAAGATATAGACCTGATACTCATGGATCTGCATATGCCCGTAATGAACGGATATGAAGCCGCGGCGTATATAAGAAAGATATCAGCAGATGTGCCCATATTGGCCCTCAGCGCCGATGTGATATCAGGCGTAAGAGAAAAATGCAGCAAAAACGGTATATATAAATATATTAGCAAACCCCTGGAACCCGAAAAATTTATGCAGGCCATAAAAGATGTATTATCGGAAGGAAGGGAGATATCTGTGCTTGATACTGATCTCGGACTCAGGAATATGGGAAATGACCAAGAACTTTATGAACAGGTGCTTGATATATATCTGGCTGAAAACAGTGATTTGAATGAAGAACTTTCAAAAGCCATATATCAAAAGAAATATGAAGATGCGTCGAAAATGGTCCATAAAATCAAAAGCAGTTCAGGAAGTATAGGTGCAAACAACCTTTATGAATCCGCAGTTTCGCTGCAAAGGGCCCTTTCTGAAGAAAACGAAAGAGAGATACCTTCTCTTGAAGAAAAATTCTGCAGCCTTTTGATAAGACTGCTGGGGGAAATAAGAAGTATCAGGGATCAAAAAAACATAAAGTAGTATGTTTTGGAAAGGAGGGGAGAAGATGCAGATCAAGATTTTAATAGTTGAGGATTCCTCATCAGACCGCCTTATAATACAAAAGCGTCTCAACCGGTACGAAACACTGACGGCCTGCGATGGCATGGAGGCCATGAAAACAATAGAGGAAAACGATGATATCAGCCTTATCATACTGGATCTCAAAATGCCGGTAATGGACGGATTTCAGGTGCTGGAAAAACTAAATGCAGATGAACGTCTGAAGAAGATCCGCACCATAATTCTTACAAACTATGATGAACTTGATAACGAGATCAAAGGCCTCAAACTGGGTGCGGCGGACTACATCAGAAAACCTATCCAGATGGATTCACTAAAGGCAAGGATAGAGGTACATATCGAGCTTATACGTGCCCAAAAAGCCCTTGAACACAAACTACATGAACAGGGGATCACCTTTGATACGATTTTTAAAAAAATGCCGGTGGGGATATTCATATCCCATAACAATGACAAGATTTTTCCTGAAACCAACAGATTCTTCAGCATAAATCCCGCATTTGAAAGAATTACCGGCCGGACAAAAGAAGAGCTTATAGAAAAAGGGTGGAAAGGCATAACACATCCGGAGGATCTTCAAAAGGAGATTGAAAAAGCCGGCAAACTGGAGGCCGGAGAGATCGACGGATACTCATTGGAAAAAAGATATATCAGACCTGACGGTTCCGCCGTATGGGTAAATGTCACCGTGGCACCCCTTTATTTATCCGATGATCATAGATATAACCATATTGCTATCATACAGGATATCACAAAAAGAAAAGGTATAGAAAACGCCCTTACAGAAAGCGAAAGAAGCAAATCCGTCCTTCTTTCCCATCTGCCCGGGATGGCTTACAGATGTAAAAATGACAGGAAGTGGACTATGAAGTTTGTTTCCGAAGGATGTTATGAACTTACCGGTTACAGGGCAGAAAGCCTTATAGACAACAGGGATATTTCCTTTTATGACCTGATCGCCGCAGAATACAGAGAGGTGCTCTGGCAGCAGTGGGAGAAAATACTGTCTGAAAAGAAGAATTTCAGTTATGAATATGAGATAGTAAAAGCCTCGGGTGAGCGCAGATGGGTCCTTGAAATGGGGCAGGGCGTTTATGATGAGCAGGGAGATGTGGAAGCCCTTGAAGGAATAATAATCGATATAACAGATCGTAAAACAATG
>Ga0209510_1003237_pt1 | contig 15615 bp, 9 predicted proteins | sample BiotimSIPDNA_FD_185749 | JGI IMG/M metagenome (GOLD analysis project Ga0209510, IMG submission 185749) | Anaerobic biogas reactor microbial communites from Washington, USA - Biogas_R1 time_0 SIP DNA (SPAdes) (version 2) | ecosystem: Engineered > Bioreactor > Anaerobic > Unclassified | place... | reverse complement strand
GAGGATCGCTCAACGTTACAACGATGGTGTGCTAATCATGCGCCATTTCTTTGAAAACCTTGATACCGACCGGGAAAGATGGGATTACATTGAAGAATACTTCAATGGCCGGTTAGAGGTGCCAGAGGAATAAACAAGCTTGACTCATATCTGGGTTTTACCCGGATGACTATCCGGTCGTTGAAGAAGAATAATTAGCCCAAAATAGGAGAGCAAAATGTCAAACGTGTGCTCAAATAGGATCGAAATTATCGGCGAAAAGGATGTAATTGCCAGAATGTTTGACCTTGTCAAATCAGAGGCTAGGGATTGGGGGAAAGATCCTTCTCCTAATAAAACTGAGGAGGAAAATAAAGAATGGCTTGGTTTGGAATTTGATTTCAATAAAGTCTTGCCATATCCGACTAAATTCAAAGTCCTAGATGATGCCTATAATGAAGCTAAGGAAGCTGGAATTCAATGGGACAAGCTGCCAGAAAATGGATACAAAAATGGTGGTTACGATTGGTTTATCGAAAATTGGGGAACTGGTAGTAATGCAACCAACGCTATAACTGGTTTTATGGATCAAAAAAACATAAAAGAGGTGGAGGGATTTAATCTTTCTGATTATGCAAATCCAGCCTATGCGTTTATTGAATATACAACTCCTTGGGCTCCGGCATTACTTGTAACAGCAGCTTTGTCTAAACAATATCCAGAACTTACTTTCAAACACGCATACGAAGAAGAAGGTTTGATAGGTGCTGGATACCAAGTTAGAAAAGCAGGAGAACTTCTTTCAGAATTTGAACCAGAAGAAGAATGGTAAGGGTTTGATACAGAAAAGGACAACAACGAGGCGAAAACGCGTGAATCAAAAGATCATTGACCAAAAGTATCACTTCATATCGATGTTCAACCCCAAGTCGGGGGCGTATGTGCGTACTGGCATCATCAACGAGTACGGCCAGGATACCGGTGTGGATCCCTTTATGGCATCCTTCCCTCATCTGATCGACGTCGGCATTATGGGGCACTGCATCCACGGCAAAACCGGCTTGTGTCTGAAGGCTGGCGTTGGCTGTTACCAAAGCGGCCTGACCGTTGAGGAACCCAACATGCCACTTGAGGACTTCCTGGAGATTGCCAGGCAGTGCAAAGGCAGGGTGAACCAGTTTGCCCTGGGCGGCAGGGGGGACCCAGACCAACACGAAAATTTTGCGGAGATCCTGGCGGCCTGTGCTGAAAACAACATCGTCCCGAACTTCACCACCTCAGGCTACGGTCTGACCCGGGAAATGGCGGAGCTTGCCAAGCGATATTGCGGCGCGGTGGCAGTCAGCTGGTATCGCAACGACTACACCCTGAGGGCGATCCAACTCTTGCTCGACGCAGGTGTGAAAACCAATATTCACTACGTTTTGGGGCAGAATTCGATCGATGAGGCCATTGCCAGGCTGGAAACGGACGACTTCCCAAAGGGCATCAATGGGTTGGTGCTGCTTCTGCATAAGCCAGTCGGGTTGGGTGCCAGCTCCAACGTGCTTTCACCCAAGGATGAGCGCGTTGCTAAGCTTTTCAAACTCATCGATAGGGGCAAACACAAGTTCAAAGTGGGGATGGATAGCTGCTGCGTGCCTGGGATTGTCAACTTCTGTGAGAACGTCATCCCCGAGGCGATCGACCCTTGTGAAGGCGGGCGATTCAGCTGTTACCTCAGTCCGGATATGGTGTTGCTGCCTTGCAGTTTCGACCAGGCGCATCGCTATGGCGTATCGCTGCGCGAGCATACCATCGAGCAAGCCTGGAACAGTCCAGCTTTTGAGGAATTTCGAGTCAGCCTCAGATCGCGCTGTTCTGAGTGTGGGAAGCGCGAAAACTGCATGGGTGGATGCCCGCTTTTGCCCGAGATCGTACTCTGTAATGACAAACCAATTTATAGTACCAACTAAGGAGAGAAGAACATGAAAATCCGTACCGATTTTGTAACCAATTCAAGTAGCTACAGCTCAGCAGAAGTAGTCATTGACAACCCAGTCTTGCTTGAGATCCTGCAGAAATACAAAGATATGGGAACTTTTGATCTTGAAGAGTCTGATTTTTCAATAGGCACATATGAGGTTTTTGGTATCCCTTCCACTTACTCTTGCGAGGAGTTTTCAAAAACCCCGGCTATTTATGCGGAAAGTCCAGATGAGGGCTTCAGTTGGGGAAACGTTCCGGAAAGCCTGGGTGATATCTTGGAATGCATACTTTCCGGTCTACGTGGCAACGAGATTTCGGACGAAGACCTGTTTGAACAAATGGAAACTGAACTGGAAGCAAAGAGTGGTGAGATCAAGAAAGCCTATAAGCGTGTCCGCTGGAATTATCAAGAGACTAGCAACGAAGGAAACCCTGAGCATTACAATGGAAATATCCTTCATTATGAGAATTACGAATTTGATCCGATTGAAGGGGAGAAATTTAATCACACGAGGGAAGCTGGTTGGGGAAGTGATGAACAGGTAAAGGAAGGATTCATTTACTCAGAAAAGCGCATCATCGACGGAAAGATTATAGTTGATTTCAGGTTTGAGCCTGAGGGTGAGGCCGAAGATGTTGAAAGCGATGATGAAGATGACGAGAATGAAGACGAATAGAATTGTCTTCGTTGGAGGCCAAGTAGATTCTCCGCCCACAGATGTAGTCAGTGATTAATTTGGATAGACCTTTGCAGATTTCAATTGAACCATAGAGAGGAAAAACATGAAAATCCGCACCGATTTTGTAACTAATTCAAGTAGCTATTGCACGGCTGAGGTAATTATCGACAATCCCGTTCTTTTGGAGATACTGCAAAAATACAAGGACATGGGGCTTTTCGAAAAGGAAGACCCGATTTTTAGTGTTGGGGACTATCAAATCCATGGGGATTCTGGAGCTTTTGAAATTATAGATGACTCACACCATGCCAAAACTCCTGCATTTTATCTCTACAATGATGATGAAGATGAGGAAATCCGACATACAGGGATTACCGATTGGACAACACCTAAATCTCTTGAGGAAGTTCTGGAGAAAATCATAGAATTACTGAGCCTTACAGAAGAATGGCTGGACATCGATGTTCGGGATAGATTAGTAGAAGAACTTACTGCAAGACAAGAGGAAATATTACAAGCTTATAAAAGTGTGGATTGGAGCTCTGAATCTTCTTGGGATGATGGGGATTCAGATGCTACCTTTACTTATAATCAAACAAATGGCAGTAATTTCGAATCCAGAAACTTAGAACATTTTTCTGAATTTGGAGAAGAAGGCGATGATGAAACTGATGAAGAATAATAAATTCCTACCCTCTTACTGCTCGTGTAGTTTGCTTGTTATTCGTAGAGTCATTAACGGAATGCAGAAACGTGGCCTATGACACCTAAACTCATCATCGCACCACCAGCCGCTGGCAAGACCGCTGTCTGCATCGACCAAGTTCTGGCAGTCCATAAAGAGCGTCCGCTTGCCCAGGTGTGGGTGGTGGTGCCGAACCCACAAAAGGCGGCGTATTTCAAATATCGGCTAGCTGAGGCTGGCGGGGGAATGGGCGTCAGGGTTGGGGGATTCCGCACCTTCTACCAGGAGATATTAGAAACACACGGCTCATTCGTGCCGGTTATCACCCCAGCGCTTTCGCACCGCCTGATCCAGGAAACGGTGCGGGAAGCCTATTCAGCCGGCGAGCTGACGCACTATGTCGCCATCAAAGATAAACCTGGTTTCCTTTCCGTCCTGCGGGATGCCTTCGCAGAGCTGCGCAGCGCGATGGTGAGACCATCAGCCTTCCTGGAGTACACGTGCGGAGCCTCTCCCGCCCGGCGTGAGCTGGCAATCCTCTATGATCGCTTCATTGCCCGCCTGGAGACGCTCGGTTGGGTCGATGGGGAAGGGCAAGCTTGGCAGGCAATCGAAGCTCTCAAAACCAATCCAGACCTGGCTTCGCGCTTGAGCCTGGTGATCGCAGATGGCTTCACCTCCTTCACCGCAGCTCAAAGGCAATTCCTCAAGCTGCTCAGCCAGCAGGCAGGGGAACTGCTCATTACGCTTACTGGCGAGATGAGCTCAACGCGCCAGGTGGATGGGCGTTCGATCGTTGTGCTCAAAGAGTTACAAAAAGCATTATCACCCAAGATCATCGAACTCAACGACCCACCTAGATTACCTGAAAATATCCTGCACATGCAGCGGCATGTACTGGAGTCTGGTGAGGTCAAGCAGCAGGACACGCCAAAGCCAATCCTGCTCGAAGCTCGTTCCCAATCCGATGAGGCGCGCGAAGCCCTGCGCTGGATCAAGCAGCTGCACGTCCGCGAGCAGGTTCCTCTGGGCGCATGTGCAATCTACACTGCCAACATGGAGATGTATCAACCGCTGCTGCGTTCCGCCGCGGAGGAATTTGGCATCAAGGTGCACTTCTCGCAGGCTGATCCGCTGAGCGAATCGCCGGCAGTGCTCGCGCTGCTTTCGCTGTTGCGGCTGCCATTGGAGGACTATCCCACGCGCAGCCTGCTCAACACGCTGCATTCCCCCTATTTCAATTTTGGGCTGGAGCCCAAAGATCTGGAAGACCTTGAGAATGCCAGCCAGCAGGCGATCATCGTCAGCGGCAAGGAGCAGTGGGATGAAGCCTGGCCGATGCTCCAGAGATCACAAAAGGATGCTGAAGAACACCCGGACGAAGAACGTCGGCGGAAAAAACGCCTAACGGGCATCGACCTTCCAGCCTTGCAAGCACGATTGGAACACTTTTGGCTGTTGTTCTCCCAAATTGACGGCAACCGCTCGCAAACCGAGTGGGTGGGATGGCTTGAGGACACACTTAATGGGTTGGGCTTCTACGAGAGGATCTTGAGTGAGCGTGACCGCGAAGCCTGCGATTCGCTGGGGGAAGCGTTAAGGGCGCTGCTGCTAAGTGAAAGTGTGGTTGGCACGAAGATTGTCGATTATGCCCAATTTCTGGCTGACCTGCAGGGAACATTGGTAGGCACTCGGGTGGACGAGCCCAGGGAATCCCGTCGAAAGGCAGTCTTCATCGGCAAAATGGTGGAAGCGCGCGGCGCTCGCTACGAGGCTGTGGTCTTGTTGGGTCTCTCGGAAGGACTGTTCCCGATCGTTGAAAATCCCGACCCCTTCCTGGACGAAAACCTTCGCAATGACCTGGGTTTGGAACCGCGCCTGGGACGGCACCAAGCCAGCACCTTTTACCAGGCTTTCACCCGTGCTAACGCGCACCTGCTACTGACGCGCCCTTACCTCACCGAGGAAGGGGAGAATTGGCAAGCTTCCGTTTACTGGGAGTCAAGCAGAAAACTCTTCACAAAAAATGCCGTTGCTAAGGTAAACCCCTCCAAACCGCGACCTCAATCGGAAGCGGCCTCTACCCAGGAACTGCTTTTCTGGGCGGTACAGCAGCAAAAACTGCAATATTCCCAGGATGCCGAACTAACCAGCCGTTGGCATGGGCTGCAAAAAACTCACCGCATTCTCGACGCGCGGCGTGCCAAGCTTGCACAGGGGATATTCGAGGGTAATCTTTCCACGTTCAGCAATCAATTTACTTCAAAGTTTTCTTCAGACTATACCTGGAGTGCTTCTCGTCTTGAGACCTACAAAGCCTGCCCATTCAGGTTTCTTGTAAATGCCATGCTGAAGCTCGAGCCTAAAAAGCCGCCAGAATTAGGTTTGGACGCCGCCCAAAGGGGCAGCGTGTATCACCGCGTGTTGGAAGTGATCTACACTCGCGTGAAGCAGGAAGGTGTTCCACCATTGGATATCCTGGACGAAGTCGCGGAAGAGGTATTTGGGTCAGCCCCTAGCGAATACGATTTTCGTCCTTCAGCACTCTGGGAAGTTGAAAAAGCCGAATTACTTGAGCATATCCGTAAAACAGTGGAGGCTTTGGAAAAGGAAAAAGGTTCATGGGAGCCGTTTGGTTTTGAACAAAAGTTCGGTCTCCAAGGTGAGCCTACACTTAGGCTTGACATTGATGGTAACACTGTTCAAATCCACGGGCTAATTGACCGACTGGACAAAAACGCGGAAGGGACACTGCGTGTGATTGATTACAAATCTGGCAGTTCTCACTTGTCTCCATTAGACCTGCTAAACGGTTCGCGCCTGCAACTTCCCATTTATGCCCTGGCTGCGCAGGAAGCCTTGCATCTCGGCGAGGTTGAGGAAGGCTTTTACTGGGCGATCAAAGATGCCAAGTCCAGCACCATTAAGCTTTTCAATTTCGACTACGAAGGGATGAGAGGACCCAACGCTGCTTACCAGGTTGTACGTGAGCACATCAGGGACGTGCTTGAGGGATCCACGGCGGGCAACTTTTCGCCGAAAGCTCCCAAAGATGGATGTCCGGATTTCTGCCCGGCAAAATCCTGGTGCTGGCGATACGAGGCGGTGTATAAAAATGACTGATCCTTTAACCGAGCAAGTTCTGAAGCTCTTTAAATTGAATGACGATCAGCGCCAGGCCGCGACTGAACCGACCAGGGATGTGGTGGTCACGGCCGGGGCTGGCAGCGGCAAGACCTCCACGCTGGTGGCGCGCTATGCCTGCCTGTTAGCCCAGGGAATCAAACCGCGCCGCATCGCTGCCATCACCTTCACGATCAAAGCCGCCCAGGAAATGCGTTCCCGGGTGCGGAATATACTTGTGGACCTGCAGACCAAAGCGGATACCCCGGAAGAACGCCAGTTTTGGGCAAACCTTTCTGCACAGATTGACTCAGCCCGGATCGGTACCATTCACAGTCTTTGCGCTGAAATCCTGCGCAACCATCCCGCAGAAGCCGGTGTTGATCCGCGCTTTGACGTGATGGATCAAGGCCTTGCTGATGCATTGAAAACTCAAGTGGTGGAAGATGAGATGGCGCGTTTGGTAAAGGAAGAGCTCTTTCTGCCATTGTTATTTAATATGCCTGTTTTTGATCTCTCCAGATTGCTCAGACAAATGCTGCAGCGCCGTCTCGAAACCATGGAAACATTTGAGATTGAGGTGGATAGTAAGACCCGTCTGATCAAAGAATTTAGTGAACGGATGAATTCATCTGAGATCAAGGGATTGATCCAAGAATTACGCACAATGAGCCCTAAAGAGCTTCTTTTTGAAGCAGGAGACTCCCTTGCGGAGATGGTTCGGAAATTGTTATGTTGTTGGTCTTCAGCTGAGGAAGCTCTGACCAATGGCGATATTGCTAATTGCGCCATTAATCTTTACAACGCCAGGCGAAATTTTCTCCGTAGAAATCTTGGGAGAAAGGACGGCTCAGTAAAGCCAATTATTGCGGAACTCCAGGAACTCTTTGATGCTATGCTTGACCCGCTTACAGGAGGGGCAAAATCCACAGATAAATCACCTTCACTGGAATCTGAAGAATTATTCACAAAGATTCTGCCACTTTTACGTGTAGCTTTCGATCGGGTTCATAAGGCTTATCAAGAAAATCTTGACTTAAAACAAGCATTGGATTTTGACGACCTTGAATATCACGCCCAACGCTTGTTAGCCATTCCAGAAATCCGACAACGTTGGCAACAGGAACTGGAAGCCATCATGGTGGACGAGTACCAGGATACCAACCCTCGTCAACGCGATATCGTCAATGCCCTGTCAGGTGATCGTGGTTGCCTTTTCATTGTTGGGGACATGCGCCAGTCCATCTACCGTTTCCGCCGCGCGGATGTGACTGTTTTTAGAGATGAGCAGAAACGCATCGACAAACAAAATGGATTGTTAATAGATCTTGACCTTACCTATCGCGCCCATGAGCAACTGCTAAACGCGACCGGTGACCTGCTATCTGCTGTAATCGGTACCCAGGAAATCCCAACCAAAAAGTATTACATTCCTTACACTCCGCTGAGAGCCTATAAGGAGACACCTGAACATCCAGTTATGCAACCGCACATAGAATTTGTTGTGGGAGCAGGAGAGGATGCCGCAACAGGCAAACTGCGTGCTGGTCAAGCACTGGCGATGCGTTTGAAGGAGCTTAAAGATGAGGGGCAGATCACGAGTTATGATGAGGTTGTCCTCCTCTTTAGAGCCACAACTGGCTACCCATACTACGAAGAAGCACTCGAAGATGCTGGTATTCCCTTTGTTTCTGTTGCTGGGAAAGGTTTTTATGATCGGCCGGAAATACGTGATCTGTTAAATATCCTGCGAGCCATTTCTGACCCATTTGATGATCTGGCTTTTGCAGGGCTGCTGCGGTCCCCGGCTTTTGGGCTGAGCGATGGTGCGCTATTCCAGCTGCGCGAGTCTAAACTCCCATATTGGGAAACTCTGCAGCGCGATCTTGGATTTTTAAACGAACAAGACCAAGCGAGCGCGAACCGGGCTCTCTCGATTCTCAAAGTGTTGTTACCCCTTGTGGATCGAATCCCTGTAGCGGAGTTATTGAAGCGAGTTGTCGATGAGCTCGACTATCGTTCAATTTTAGCCACTGCTGACATCAAACTCGAGCATGGACACTCAATCAAAGCCGCAGGACGCTTATGGCGTAACCTGGATAAATTGTTGTCGGATACTCATTTGAGACAGTCGATCAATGTGCGGGATTTTCTGGATTTGCTGGAAACAATCAATGATGCTGGCGCAAGAGAGGGAGAAGCCTCTGCGGAGGCAGAAGGCTCAGTTCGCCTGATGACCATTCATTCAGCCAAAGGATTGGAGTTTCCGATTGTCGTGATGGCAGATGCTGGCAGGGGAAAACCATCCAGTAGGGCAAATTCGTATCTGTCAGATGAACTCGGTGTCACCTTCAAACTTGATCCAACCCCGATGCTATTCAGGTTAGCAAAATTTCTGGATGAGGATCAGGATAAGTGCGAAGACTTTAGGCTGCAATATGTTGCGCTGACCCGTGCACAGTCCAAACTGATCATAAGCAGCCATGCGACCTATGATAAAGATGGCATGGTTAAACTGCCAGGCTGGGCTAAGGAACTGGACAAGGCAGTTGGGTCACCTTCTGTTGATTTTGCCACTAATAACGGATTTTCTTTCGAGACTCAGACGAGTCAGGGGTACCCAGTTCGGGCAATTTGCCTAATTGAACCACCAGCAGTAGGTATAAAAGAAACACAAGTGGCGCCCTCAAACATTGTTTTCGAACCTGGACTAAAGCCACTTTACCAACGAATCGAGAGGGTTGGACAGTTAGAGGTTTTGGAGGAACAAGATAGATTTCAGGAAATACAGTCATGGCGTGCCACCAAAGAAGACAGGCGGGTTTCAGGGAAGGTGCTTGGATCAATTGTCCACAAAGCCCTGCAGCGGTGGTTGTTCCCGGGGGATCCGACTTTGGATGTGTTATTGGAGGCAGAAGCCTGGCGGGCAGGATTGGCGATGGAGACAACAAGGCAGGATGTCATCAACCGCGCCAACGATTTGTTAGCCCGTTTCCGCAAGCATTTGTTGTGGAATGAAGTGGATGTTGCCCTTGATAGATATTCCGAACTGCCTTATTCGTACCTCGTAAATGATAAGATGGAAAACAGAGTCATTGACTTGCTGTACCGGGAAGCCGGTGGCTGGCATATCGTCGACTTCAAGACCGATCCTATCAATTCATCTATGCAAAAAGAGCACTTGGTTCAAGTGTATGCTCGCCAAGTAAGACGTTACAAAGCAATTTTGGAATCCAAGCTGGACATATCTGTTCAAGGGCAGCTGTGCTTCCTGGATGACCAGGGCAAAGTCGATTTGGTTGATGTGTGAGTTGGTTAACAGATCACATGATGAAATCCACCAATTAGCAGAACTTGAAAATAAAGCGAGAAGAGTATGACTCCTAAGATTGCCCCGGTTACAACAAACATGGAAAAGAAGACTGCCTACCAAATTCAAATGGAGCGTTTCAAGCGCGCCAAGGCAGGTGGCTTCCACCTCGAAGCAATATTCATCCTCTACGCGCTGATCGAGGATCGTCTTTCCGCTTTCCTATTCCATGCTGGCATTACCAACTCCACACGCGAGAAGATCACCAGGAACTCCAAGGTTCGCCCTCACTTGGATAGCACGCTCACAGTACTGGACACTAAGCAACCTAGCATTCGCAACGTGAGTGCCAAGATCAAATTGATCAAGGAGCTAATGGAGTGGTCAACGGACTACATCGTCAATGAGCCAGCCTGCAATTATCTGGATGCAATCTGCAAACAGATCAACCGGACTGCTGGTAAGGATCAGATGATTGAGACTCTGACGAGGATCGAGGGTTGGTGTGTTAGCAGGAACGAACTGGTACATGCACTGCTGAACAAAAAAGTTGAGAACCAAGAGGAGGTTTTGGAAGCCTTGGTTGCTGAGGGCGAAGCATGTAATCGTTTACTGCAGAACTTTGTGAAGTCGTTCAAGGTCAGAAACGCCTTGCGCAAGACATTCAACATCCAATAACGATTATTAACGGGGACAAACGAAATGACCTCAGACCATAACAACAACTCAGGCTGTCTTTTCCCTTTCGGGGACGACTTCCTGCCGATTCTTTTGTTCTTCCTCGATGTCAACCAACCAAACCCTGGCGCATCTGGCTTCGACGATGAGGATGAAGAGGACGAGGAGCAGGATGAAGATGAAGGTGATCTTGATGATATTTACTAATAGGAAAGTGTTTTTTTTAAGTTGTGATTTGAGTTAGAGATTGCAAGTTCATTAATTGGCAGATCTTTGCCATGAAACTAAGAATTGCGATAAATTTAAGAATAAATTATTAAGACCAATAATTATACAAAACAAAAAATAAAAGGAGAGGGTAAGATGAGCAGAAATTTTAGTGATGAGTTTGAAAATGAAAAAGAAGGCGGACCTGCAGATGAAACTTTCGAAGAAATGCTCAGGAGGTTGGCTGCCAGCGGCAACCTTCACATACGCCATGTTGATGGTGATGGTGACGAGGATGACAATGATGACGAGGGCGAGAGTGTAGATCTGGGTAGTTTTATGGCAAGTGTGTTCGGGGGAGCGAGCCTGAGCGGCAACGACGATGAGGATGAAGATTTTGACGAGTATGAGGAAGATGATGACGATAGCAATGGTCAAGAGTTTTCTATAGGCTTTGGATTCGGTTCAGACGGCTCAGTAACACCACTCGAAGATGAAGGTAGTGGGGGTCTTTCTTTCTCGTTTACTCTTGACCAAGACGGCGAAGAAGTCCCAGAAATAAGGTGCCCGAAATGTAATAAAAAAGACACTGATGTCCTGGATTGGGATACTGACACCTACAAGTGCAATTCCTGCGGGCACGAATTCGTTCCCGAGATCTACAAAGTTCTGGATACCGCTGAAGATTACTTAAACCGAGCCTGGCGCAACTTCAAAGAAAGGAACTACAAGCGAACCATCAAAGACGCCACAAAAGCAATAGCTCTGGATTCCAACTTAACGCTTGCCTATACGATTCGTGGTAAAGCACTAGGGGCAAGAGAAGAATATCAAGAGGCAGAAAAAGATTTTAGCGAAGCTATCCGAATTTCTCCTGATGACGACAACGCCCATTTTAGTCGTGGCGAGACCAGGTTATATCTGGAAAAATATGATGAGGCTATCGAGGACTTAAGCGCTTCCATCGGTTTTGACCCAGATTTTGTTGACACATACGTACATCGGGCAAACGCGTATTTTAAAAAAGAGAATTATCCCCAAGCCATTGAGGATTTCTCAGAAGCAATAGAGCGCGAACCAGACAATGCCTCTGCCATCTTCCAAAGAGGATACACCTACAGCATGCTCGGTCAAGATGATAAAGCTCTTGCGGATTACAACAAGGCAATTGAGTTGAATCCGGATGATGAGGATTCATTTGTTCGAAGAGCAGAATTGCATGAAAGAAATGGCCGCTTTCAAGAAGCCATCAAGGATTACAAGAACTTTCTGCGCAGCGCTGGTGGTGAACCTGACCCGGTAATAATCGAAAGGATCAAAGCCCTTCAACTCAAGCTTGATCCGAATGCGAAACCGGTAGCGTTTGATCCTGATGAGGAAGTGTCCATCTGGGAAGATGTCACATTGTCAGAGGATTCGAAGGTATACCGGTCAGAGGAACGTGGTGAGAAGTTGCTTGAGCAAGGTGATTTTGCCGGGGCGCATAAGGAATTTTCTGACTTTATCGCCCATCAACCTAAAAATGTTGCGGCTTACATCCATCTTGCCTGTGTCGATTTTGCAGCTGGCAACCTTCAAGGAGTCATTGAAGACTTTACCGGCGCAATCAACTGCGGTGCAGCTATTTATCCTCAAAAGGGTCCGTTTTCCGATTCAGTGGATCCTAGATTTGACCAAATTCATCTGCTCAGAGCGTTATCGTACGCTTTAGCTGGTCAAGAAGAGAAGATTCTTCCTGACCTGATTGCTGATGCCAAAATCGGTTTTGATAAATCATATACAAGCAAAAATTGGCCGAGATGTTCTTCAAACCTGACTGCCAATGATAGAGCGGTGGGCAAGTTTATTCGGATGGTTTTGAACGAAAATGAAAATAACCGAACACCTGTACAAGACGCCTTATTATCAGGCCTTACTAAGGATGCGGAGGGTTTTGCAAAAACCGCTGTGTTATTGGAAAAAAGTGATCCACACAACCCAATTCTGCTATGGGCGTTTGGACTCAACCAGGAGGGTAATGAAGACCATCCGTTTATTGGGGATGTGCCCCTCAGTTATCCGGACGACAATGCGGAAATACAATTCGTGCGCGGGCTTAAAAGCATGACTGCTGGTGAATTTCAACGGGGAAAAGAATTAATGGTCGAGGCCATCAGATTGGACCCAGATAATGCTGAGTATTATGAAAAATTAGGTGTTTTCCTGGCAAGGGCAAATGAACAGGATGACGCAATCGGTTACCTAACGAAAGCGATCGAATTGAATCCAAATGCTAAAGACTCGCATTTCTATCGCGGTATCGTACACAAATTCAGGGATGAATTTTCTGAGGCTCAGGCGGATTTCCTTCAAGTAATTGAACTTGAAAGCGCTCCAGGAAACACTTTCTCAGAGGATGCTCGACAACAAATCGATGAGCTCAAGGCATTGGAAGCGAAGAAGGAACATTTTCAGAATTTGAAAGCAAAACAGAATGAGCCTCTCGAAACCGCGGCAAAATACATTGAGCGAGGTCAAACCTACCTAAAAACTGGCGAATGGGAGAAAGCTTATCTGGACTTTGACGAGGCCATCAGGCTTGAACTGACCAATGCCGAAGCCTTCCGTTTTCGCGGAGCATCCCTTTACAAAATGGGAGAGGCTGAATTAGCAATAAAGGATTACAGCCAGGCAATCAAACTTGACCCTAATAACAGCGACTTACACCTCAACCGAGGCATTCTGCAGGCAGATTCTGGCGATTCCGATGACGCTCTGGTGGATCTCAACGAAGCCATTCGACTAAATCCAAAAAATGCCATAGCTTATCACGTTCGCGCGCGAGTGCACGCTGAGGCGTGGTTTGATGGGGACAGTATCGATCAGGCTACAGAGGATTTTGAGAAAGCCATCGAGCTCGATCCTGATAATCCAGATATCTATAAGTCCCTGGCGGATTTTTGGGGGCAACCCTGTTTCCGAGGTGCAGAGGACGATGCTCTTGCCGATCTTGATCAGGCCATCCGCCTGGCACCAGAAAATGCTGAGTACTATCTTGCAAGATTCAAGGTCAAAGCGAAACTAAATGACGCTACTGGCGCTTCGGAGGATCTGACCAAGGCCTTCCTGCTCGACCCAAGCAATGAAGAGGTAAAGGAGTTGGTCAATAAATTTACAGCTGGTGAAGATAAAAAAAGTCAGGTGACCCAGCTGATGATGAGCGCCATGGAAAAAATAAACTCCGGAGATCTGGATGGTTGTATCGAGGATTTGAAGCAAGCCTATAAGTTGGACCCTGATAACCAAGGTGTAAAGGATATGCTCTGTCAAATTCCTCCAGCATTAATGACCGAAGAAGATGATTCACATAAGGCACTTATCTTGGTGAAAAACGCCCATGAGAAGTTTAACGCTGAAGATTACGAAGGCTGTATTACTGATTTGACTGAGGCGATAACACTAAATCCAAATGAAGAGCTTGCATTTAGACTTAGGGGTTTGGCATATTTAGAAAAAGGTCTGGAAGATGAAGCTTACCGAGATTGGTCTGAAGCAATTCGGCTAGGAAACATAAACCCAGAGATTTATTTTAGGTATGTAAATTATTGTCTAGGTAAAGACGATTACGACGCAACGATTGATGTTCTTACTAGAGCTATCGACAGGCAGCTTGAATTAGACGAAGACCAAAAAATGTATCTTTTCGTTAATCGCGGTTATGCATATCTGGAAAAAGGTATGCATAACGAATCCATTTCCGACTCTTCTCGTGCGATTTCGCTCAAGCCAGATGATCCAATTGCTTACGAAAATCGGGCTGAGGCCTATAAGGAGCTGAAAAACTTAAAATCAGCTATTTCGGATTATCAAGTATTTGTTGAACTGACTGAAGATGATGAGGAGGATAAAAACGAGGCTTTAGGTTTCATCGAAGAAATGACTAGGGCATTGATCTCCGATCCCACCTCAACTTTTACACCCATGCTGTCCCCTGAGCCAAAGAAAGTAGAACTCGCCAATACTCACATTCTTCGTGCTTCCGAATTGAAAGAATCCAGGGACTTTGCCGGTGCTTTGAAAGAGGTGCAATTGGCAAAATACATTATTCCGGATGACAAACTTCCTTATGAGATGGCGTTTGCAATTTACAATGACGTGGAGGACTGGGACAACGCTATTGCCAACCTCCAGGAGGTAATCCGGATTAAGCCAGATGATGTAATGGCTCATAAAAATCTTGGCGCTCTCAAAACTAAAGTTGATGATTTGGATGGCGCGGTCGCAGACCTGATTAAAGCCACGAAGTTGGACCCCAAGCACGCGCAGTCGCATTTGTTCCTAGGCGTAGCCTATCTGATGCAGTCAAAATACGATCAAGCCAAGGAAAGCTTGACCAGGTCGATCGAACTCGATCCCACTGTTCCTGTCGCTTACTTGCATCGTGCCAGCACAAAGGAAAAGTTGAAAGATTACCCTGCTGCAATTCCTGACTTTGAGAAGTACTGCGCGTTGGGGGGAAGCCCTGAAGTTCCGGACCTAACTCCATTGCGTGAGCATATTACGTTTCTAAAAAAGGATTTTGGACACATGTCAGACGCGGACATCCAGCTCGAAGAACACAAGCAAAAGCTGCAGAATGAAATTGACGGGAGAACTCTCAAACTTAAAGAAATGAAGCTTGAAATTGGCGAGGAGGTCGAGCGCTTGAGAAAAGAACGGGAGAGTCTAGGATTCCTGGCGATGGGTAAGAAAAAAGAGATAGATCAAAAAATTCTTTCTCTTCAAAACTCATATTTAGATTATGCAACCAAAATCGAATCACTCCGCACACAACTAAAAAATCTAAAGCCATAATTAAAAGATCAAACTACTTTCAATAAATCAGAACCACCCGCATAGCGGGTGGTTTGCTCAAGGGCTGAAAGCCCAGATCTCTAGCCAGCGCCTCAAGGCGCTGGCTTTCTCTTCGTTCAAGCCACTTTGCAGTTGTTTCTCTCGCTGCCCCT
>Ga0209510_1003236_pt1 | contig 15624 bp, 13 predicted proteins | sample BiotimSIPDNA_FD_185749 | JGI IMG/M metagenome (GOLD analysis project Ga0209510, IMG submission 185749) | Anaerobic biogas reactor microbial communites from Washington, USA - Biogas_R1 time_0 SIP DNA (SPAdes) (version 2) | ecosystem: Engineered > Bioreactor > Anaerobic > Unclassified | place... | reverse complement strand
GATTTGTCAAGGGGGCAGGCGTAGATTTGGTGGATTCCCGGTGCCGCGATTACCGGACGGAGGCTTCTGGATATCGCCGCCGTGATAGGCCGACGATCATCGGGCTATCACGGGCGGGAAATGTGGGTCGAGGCCGGAATATCCCGACGAAGTGTGTCGGCCTATCGGGGGCGATTCCCAGGGCGTGTTTGCAGTTAAGATTTACTCCCGACTAGGCTTGCGACGTGTCATCGAAATCGCCTCAAGCGCAATAGGCAGAAGACGAAAGCGTCCGGAAGCCGGCCTATCACGGGCCGGAAGAACCGGACGCTCCGGGGTCCGGCCGGTCCAGGGGGCTGCGCACGCCTCGGCCACCGCGATTGAGCACATGGGTATAGATCATGGTGGTCTCGACGTCTTGGTGCCCCAGCAGTTCCTGCACGGTGCGGATGTCGTAACCGTCGTGCAGGAGGTGGGTCGCGAAGCTGTGGCGAAAGACGTGGGGCGTGACGTGCTGGCGGATCTCGGCCTTGCGTCCGGCCTCGCGGACCGCCTTTTGGATTGTGGTTTCGTGCAGGTGGAATCGCGTCTGCTCGCCGGTTGCGCGGTCGAAGCACAGCATCGGCGCCGGGAAGACCCATTGCCAGCCCCACTCGCGGTCGGCGTTGGGATACTTGCGGGCCAAGGCTCCGGGCAGGGGCACGCGTCCCAGCCCCCGAGCCAAGTCCCACTCGTGCTGGCGGCGGACCATTTCCAGGTGTTGCCTCAGCGCCGGCTGTACTTTCTCCGGCAACATGGTGACACGGTCCTTCTGGCCCTTGCCGTCACGCAGCAGGAGTTCGCCGCGTGAGAAATCCAGATCCTTGACGCGCAGCGAGAGGGCCTCGAACAAACGCAATCCCGCGCCGTACAGGAGCGAGCAGACGAGCCAGATTTCGCCGTGGAGGAGCGACAGAACCGCCTGGACCTCTTCCGGCGTCAGCACCACGGGCAGCCGCTTCGGCTTCTTGGCGCGAACTGCGCCGACGATTTCGCCCAGTTGGACCTGCAGCACCTCGTGGTAGAGGAAGATCAGGGCATTGAAGGCTTGATTTTGGGTCGAGGCGGCCACATGGCGATCCAGCGCCAAGTGGCTCATGAACTGGCGGACTTCTTCTGCGCCCAGTTCCGCGGGGTGGCGGGTGCCGTGGAAGAAGATGAAGCGTTTGATCCAGCCGACATACGCCTCCTCGGTGCGCGGGCTGTAGTGTTTGATCCGGATCGTCTCCCGGACTTGGTCAAGAAGCCGGGGTTTCGGGCGATCATGGGGGGCAGAGGGGGTGGAAGCGTTCATTCATGTTTCTCCTTGGAAAAATGAGGGAAGGTGAAAACCGAAACCAAGACGGATCCCGAACGGTCAGACGTGGCGTGCCGGTTTGGCGGTCAGCAAGTCTTCGCGGTCTGGCGGCCGCCGCCCGGCGCGTGGTTGAGCGGGGGCCGTCGGCTTGGCCCGGACCACGCCGTCGAGGGAGCCCAGAGGCTGGTGCAAGACGTGGCGGTAGAGGAAGACGAGGGCGGCCCGGGCCTGGGACTGCAGCGAGGGCGAGACGTGCTCCTCGACGGCCAGGTGGGAGAGGAAGCGGACCACCTCGGGCTCGGCCATTTGGGCCGGATGCCGTTTGTCGTGGAACAGGACGTAGCGGCGAATCCAGCTGACGAAGACCTGCTCGGTAAGGGGACTGTAGTGCCGCGCGCGGGCGGCGGCGCGGACCTGGTCCAGCAGCCGGGGGGCGGCGTCGGCGGCCGCGGCGGCGGGAGATGGGGGAGCAACGAGAGACGTCGTGGCAAGCATGGGAACCTCCAAAGAGAAAGGAACGGAAGTTAAACGAGCGCATGAACAGTAGTGTACCGATATGCATACTTTGTGCAAGTGGGGGAGGAAAGAAATGCGTGAACGGGAAAGGAGGCGGGGGTAGCGGGGAGCGTAACGATCCGCCGGGCGAGCCGGCGGCATTCGGAAGCGGCGGAGGCTGTTGTGGGTGTCGGGCGACTTGTAGAATCATGCGTGCGTGAAGCAACGGAGCGAAATGGGGTCGGGTCTCATTTGTGTAGATTTGATGCGCGGTGCGACCGTTCACGGATCGGGACGGCGGCGTTTTGGGCGGCCGGGGGAAGCAGTCGCATCGGCCCTGAAGGCGGCCAGGTCCTCGTAGAGCGCACGGTCGAAGCGATCAAGGCATTGTGGCCCGAGGCGAAGTGAAGCGACGGAAATGTGGCGGGTCTCATTTCGACGCAAATGAGACCCGACCCCATTTCCCCACGCAACCAGTTGGAACTGTGGGCAGCCTTCACCAAGAGGGAACTGCACCCAGCGATGATCGATCTTTGTCGCGCGCTGGGACGAGAAATCCCCCGGATTCGACGCTGGTAACAGGCTCACGCAGATCCCGACCCCCGAACACCTACCGGAACGGAGATCAGAAGAGGCCACCGGTACTTGGAGTTCCCCGTCATCTCGACCGCACTCCATCAGGCATCGCGGCCGATTGCCCATCGATTACCTCGCCCACGCTCACGCTGCCAACAAGTAGGCAGTGCCACACAAGCCCGGCGGACCGGTAGATTATTTTCTGCGGGCTGCCTTAGATCCACCCCGGCAACGAGTTGCTGATTCGCTTCAAGGACATCGAGGTGAGGCAGCCATGAGCCACGCCATTTTCGTCATCAATCCCTTCAAGTGATAGCCCTTCTTCCACCTGGGCGATACGGCCTGGGAGTTGTTTCATCGCCGGGATCGAGACGAAGCGGGACGCGAGCGGTCTACGGTGGGGTGCGGGCGCGAGACCGGGTGAAACCGCTTCGGCAAGTGGCTTCCGGTTTCCTCTGTTTCGCGGCGTCGTTATCGCAAGGTTTGCCGCTGTCCGGTTTCGGCCGACCGATACGCGGCGAAGACCGTTTCCAGCGCGCGGAGGCTCTCTTGCGACGTGAGCGGCGGTTGTTCGGCGCCGGCGGCTGCCCGAACGCAGGCTCGCACCCACGGGGAATAGCCGCTGGGGCCCTTGATGTTTTCGAGCCGGTGGACCTCGGGTTTCGGGTCGTCCTGGCTGTACCAGGCCAGCGGCGTCCCGCCATGTTTCTCGAGCTGGAGCCAACCTCGGGCCCCCCAGATCTTGAGGTGCGAATGATACCCCTTGTCCAGATAGTAGCCCGACGTCAGGGTTCCCAGCGTGCCATTGTCGAACCGGAACGTCACGGCGGCCGAGTCTTCCACGTCCAGCGGTTGACCGCCGACGTTGGCGCAGAGGGCGCAGACTTCCGTGATCGGCGCGCTGGTCAGAAACATCGCCAGATCGATCCAGTGGATGCCCAGCCAGATCAGGTGGCCGCCGCCCGCGCGCTCTTTGTGGGCGTACCAACTGGCGCGATACGCAGGCTGGACGAGCCGGGCTTGATCGGCGACCAAATGCATTTCCAGGCCGTAGATCCGGCCGATCTTTCCTTCCTGGATCAGTCGCCGCGCCGCTTGGACTTCAGGGTTCAGGCGGTTTGCCAACGCCAGCATCAGGTGGCGTTGCTGGCGTTCGGCCAGGGCTGTCAGGCGAGCGAAGTCGTCGATCCGGACGCACGCCGGCTTCTCCGCCAGCACATGGCAGCCCGCATTCAAGGCCGCTTCGATGGCGGGCGGGGCCAGGCGGGCCTCGAGGGACACCAGCGTCAGGACCGGCTGTTCGCGGTCGAGCATCGCCTCGTAGGAATCGTAAGTCGCAGTCAGTCTTTTTCCCAACCTCTTCCGGGCCTCCGAGACGGCCTTGCCGCTCGGATCGGCAAGCACCACGCTTGCGGCCTCCGGCGTTTCGGCCAGCGCTGCGAAATACAAGTCGAGATGGGCGCCCTCGGCGTTAGTGATGACCCCCACCTTGATCTGCGTTTGCCCTGCGTCGGCGTTCGGCGCGGCCGCCAGAACCGCGGTCCCCGCCCCCACCGCTTTCATGAACGTCCTGCGATTCACCATGCGTTCCGTCTCCCTAGCCCACAAGCCACGATTCCCGTCGCCAGTCGTTTCTGTGCTGCGGTCCGCTGGACGCCCTTCGTCGCCAGCGGCAGGCCGAGTGCGCACGTCGGTTACCGCGTGGCGGAAGCGCGCGGAGGTCATCTGGCGACGTCCTTCAGGTCGAAGCGAAAGTCGTTTTCTTCGTCTTTCACCTGTACCTTCAGCGGGCTGGTCCGGGGATTGCGGACCTTGGCAGGAATGCGGGAGGCCGGTTTCGAGCCCTTGGCCGGCCGCCCCGACTCTGGCGGAAGCGGGTCGGCATCGGGGGGCAGCACAGTCACCGTATATTCCCCCAGCGGCACGGCCGACAGGACGACTTTGCCTTCGCCGTCCAATTCGCCTCCTGCTCCCAGTCCCGTCTGGTCGTTGTTCAAATCGACCTGCCCGTCGGTCACCGCTTCTCCGCCGTGAGTGACGGTGATCGCCACCGACGCGGTGGGGATTTCAGAGTGCGGCGTGCTGCCGCAACCAGCCAGGACGCCCGCTAGTGCCGTCAAGCCGGCCGACAGGATCCAGGTCTGCCAATCGAGTGCTCGCATCGGACTCCCTTTCCCGGTGTGTTTCTCAGGATCACCACGCTCCGGGCACCATGCCGTCATCTCGCACGCACAACTGCCGGAACGTGTCCATGTTCACCGTGTCGGAAACGAATCGCACGGCCCCGTCGGTCAGCGTGACATGGATTCCGCCCGGATGGAAGGAATTGAGCACGTAGTTGACCTCGTACTCGCTGCTGCAACTGCCGGGCGCCCCGCTCAGCCAGTAGGCGTTGGGCGCATGGCGTTCGGTCGTCAAGCCGCCGGTATAGCCGCTGCTGTAAGTGATGTTGGCGACCGGCGTGTTGGCGGTCCACGTATTGCTGCCGTCGGAGGTGGTCACGGTGTTGGTGACCAGGCCGTGCCAGGCGCCCAGCGGATTGGCGCTCCGCTCTCGCCGATTCACCTGTCCCGACTGCTCGCCGACAATGATCGTGTTGCTGCTCCCGTCCGTCGCATGCTGAAACGACTGCTTGCGCAGGGCCACCAACATGCCGTTTTCGCAATAGATCCCCCCCTGAACCTCGCCGGACGTACACACCGCGGACCTGCCAAGGGGATCAGGATAGGCCCCGCTGATCCCGCAGTAATCGGCCAGCATGCCTTCCTTGACATTGACCATGTCCGCCGTATTCAGCATCCCGTGCGGGCTTGAAGGGCACACATAGACCGGCAACTGCATGCTCGCGATCTGAGCCCGATTGGCCCCGTAGTCATAGTGGGACCAGAAGTGGCCGGCGACGAAGTCGATCCCGTCGTAAGCGGCGGTATGTTCCAGATAGGGCAGGATCCGCAGACGCCAGTTCGGGCCTCGGTTCCCCAATTCCGCGCCGATCGGAAAGGCCTTGTACGTGTCGTGGTGGTTCTGCATCGCCAGGCCGATCTGTTTCATGTTGTTCGTACACTGGGTCCTGCGAGCCGCTTCGCGCGCCGCCTGCACGGCCGGCAACAGCAGGGCGACCAGGATCCCAATGATGGCAATGACGACCAGCAGTTCCACAAGGGTAAACGCAGTCACTCGATGGCGCCGCATGGCCCCCCTCCTCGAAAAAGATGGAGAATCGTGAGTCTCGCTGTCTTGCCGCGATGCGTGGAAACCGACACATTGAACGACGCGTGGCTGGGGAGTCCGACAAATCACCAGAAGAGAATCCATGTTCCGCCCCCCCAAGGTGCCTTAGCACTACAACTCAGTGTATGCAGATGACGGACGGCTGTCCATCCGCAGGGGGCCGTGACGAGCGGAAAATTTCGTGCTAACATCGATCCCGGGCAAACCAAGTCCGCGTGCCAGGATGTGTTACACTCAGCAATCAACGCTGGCCGCTCCGCGGCGTTGTGCCGCAGGCATCGCACGGCCGGCAGCGAGTTGACAGCCTTGACAGCCTTTCGCACAGGGGAGTGACACATGCAATCCGGCCGGGTTCGACTTCTGGTTTCAGTCCTGGTGAGTGCCATGTTAAGTACGGCGTTCGATACGGCAGAGCAGCGGGCGCAGGCGGATGAGCCGCTGGTTTTCATCTCGGCCTTTGCGGGCGGGGACGACGGCGCCATTCATGCCTTCCAGTTGGACCTGAAGACCGGCGTCCTGCAGCCCGTTCGGCGGACGACCGGCGTCGAGCACCCTTTCTTTTTGGCCCTGTCGCCGGATCACCGGTTCCTGTATTCGATTCATGCCTTGAAGTTCGGCGGCGCGGAGCCCGAACAGGTCGCCGCGTACGAGATTGTGGGGCGAAGCGGCCAGTTGAGATTATTGAACCGGCAGTCGTCGCGGGGCTCCGCTTCGTGCTATCTGGACGTCGACGCGACCGGCAAGACGGTGCTGGTGGCGAATTACTCGACGGGCAGCGTAGCATCGCTGCCGGTGCGCGAGGATGGCTCGCTGGGCGAGGCGTCGTCGTTCTTTCAGCATGCCGGTTCGAGCGTCGATCCGGCGCGTCAAGCAGGGCCTCACGCGCACTGCATTGTGATCGGTCCAGACAACCGTCTGGCCTTGGCCGCGGACCTGGGGCTCGACCAGGTGTTGACTTATCGCCTGGACGCGGCCGCCGCGAAACTCTCGCCGCACCGGCAGCCGTTTGTGAGAACGCCGCCGGGAGCCGGGCCTCGGCATCTGGCCTTCCACCCGAACGGCAAACAAATCTACGTCATCAACGAACTGGGCAACTCGATCACCGTGATGGACTACGAGTCTGACGGCGGAATGCTCATCGAGCGGCAGACGATTTCGACGTTGCCCGCAGGATTTGACGGCACGAGTTACTGTGCGGACGTGAAGATTACGCCCCACGGCCGCTTTCTGTACGGCACCAATCGCGGGCACGACAGCATCGCCGCCTATCGGCTTGGCGAGGACGGCCGGTTGACGCTGATCGGGATCGAACCGAGTCTCGGCAAGGGACCGCAAAACCTGGCGATCACTCCCGGCGGCGAACTGCTGTTGTGTGCCAACATGCCCGGCGACAACGTCGCCGTGTTTCGGATCGATCCGCAGACCGGCCGTTTGAGTGCGGTCGGCCCGACGCTGTCGATGCCCCGGCCGTCCTGTATCCGGTTGCTGCCGTGACCGGCCGGCAACGGCGCCGCGTTCTTTTTTACTCGGGCTTGGCGACGAAGCGGTAGCCGGCGTCGCGGATGGTGAGGAAGTGGCGGGGGGCCGCCGGATCGGCTTCGAAGATCTTCCGCAGGCGGCGGATGAATTGGTCCGGGGCGCGGGTATTGATGCTGCCGGGCAGGCCCCAGACATTTTCCAGCAGTTCGTGCCGCGGAACGACCCGGCCTTCGTGCTCCACGAAATACCGCAGGAGGCTCATTTCCAGTTGGGTCATCCGGACCGACTCGCCGCCCACGGTGACTTCGAACGTGTCGAAATTGACCCGCGCACCGCCGAACTCGGCTTGCCCCAACCGCTGGCTGGCGGCCAGCCTTTTCTGGCGGCGGTGGTAGGTCAACAAGTTCCTGATGCGGGCCAGGAATTCATCCAGATCAAAGGGCTTGGTGAGGTACTGGTTGGCTCCCGCCTCGAAGCCGCGGGTGCGGTCTTCCGTCAGCGTGCGGGCGGTGAGAATCAAAATCGGCAATTCCGTGTCTCGCGAGCGAATCGCCTCGCAGACCGCGTAGCCGCTCATGCCGGGCAGCATCAGGTCCAGGACGATCAAATCCACGGTTTGCGGGTCCTGCTCCAGCAACTGCAGTGCCGCCGGGCCGTCGCTGACGGTGGTCACGCGATAGCCCTCGGCCAGCAGGTTGTACTTGATCCCCTGCGCCAGGTGCTGCTCGTCTTCCACGACGAGAATGTGAGCTTGTTCGGTCATGACGGAGTACAGCCTTTCGAGGCGGCAAGCGGCGGCGTTTCGTTGACGGCCTCCGCCGGCGCACGCGTTTCGGCGGCCGGCCGGCCGGGCAAGCGGACTTCCAACACGGTGCCCGGTCCGGCTTTGGGAGTGCGCACGTGGACCCGGCCGCGCAGCCGCTGCAGCAGCGTGCGGACGATGTACAGGCCCAAGCCTGTCCCCGGCTTGTCGCGTTCCAATTCCAATCCCAGACGCTCAAAGCGGCGGAAAACCCTGCGCCGCAGGTGAAAGGGAATTCCGCGGCCGTTGTCCGACACCAGGACGACCACCTCGCGCGGCCCCTCCGTTCCGGCGGTGACTTCGACGCGCGGGGGCGCCCCCGCGTACTTGACAGCGTTGTCGATCAAGTTGCGGAAGATGATCTCCAAATCCATCCGCCGCGCCCGGACCCAGCAGGGCTGCGAGACCACCCGAACCGTCTCGCGCGGCACCCGATAGCTCAGGCAGACGGCGTCCGCACACTCGCGGAGCAGCCCTTCCAACTCGACGTCCTGGAGCGGGCTGTCCACCGTTTCGGCTTCCAGACGGCCGGCCGTCAACAGCTGATTGATCAGGCGGTCCAGCCGTTCCAGATCCTCCAGCATGAAACGATAGAAGTCCGCCCGCTCGGCCGCGCCCACGGGGAGCCGGCCGAGTGTCTGCAGATACAGCTTCATCGAGGCGATCGGCGACTTCAATTCGTGCGTGACGCTGTCGATAAAGTTGGACTGGCGCCGCGTCAGGTTAATCGCCTTGATCGACAAGATCAGGTACAGCACGGTGCCCACCAACAGCAACAAGCTGAGCAGCGAGCCGACCGTCAACAACGCCCAGTACAGGCCGGAGGAGCGTTCGTCCTGCAGCGCTCCGCTGACGTTCAACAACACCCAGCCGATGGTCAGCAGGGCCAATAGGGCGATCATCACGATCGCCAGCAGGATCGGAAATCGAAGCGAACGACGTGCAGACATGGCTGGTGTGGACCTCCGGCGTGGGCCAATCGCCCCGGCTTGACCGGTGTCTGATTGTGCCATACTTGCAGGCTGGAGTCAGGGGGGCAGGCCCTCTGACGTCCATTTTGTTCGCGTTGCCGCCGGAACATCGGCGCGGGCAAACATCCGGCCGGCGGCCGGCTGACCCCGGCCGTTCGCCGGATCCTCTGCGACACGGGGGGAATGGTCAGCAGCAGGAAATCGGGTAAGCTTGGCCCTCAATCGGCAGAACATCAAAATTCGTGGGGACAAAAGGCGGCAGGTCCGGGGGGCGTATGAGAGAGGCTCGATTTCCACCCAGCGACACGTCCTCGCGAGCCGCGACGGCGTGGGGAGTCCTGGCCATCATTTTGTGGAGCACCACGATTGCCTGCTCGCGGAGCGTCGCCGAGCAACTCGGCGTCTTCACCGGCGCCGCGGTGGTCTACCTGGCGGCCGGTGTTGCCGGCTGCGGGGTCCTGGCCGCGCGCGGACAACTGGTCGCTTCGCTGCGTCAGGCCGGTCGTCGCTACCTGATCGGCTGCGGCGTCCTGATGGTCGCCTACACGGTGCTGTTGTACGTCGCCGTCGGTTTCGCCGTGACGCGAGCCCAGGTGGTCACCGTGACGGTGGCCAACTATCTGTGGCCCAGTCTCACGCTGCTGTTGGCCGTTCCCATCCTGGGCTGGCGAGCCAGGCCGCTGGGGCTGGCCGCCGGAACGCTGGCCGGCGTGGCGGGCGTCGCGCTGGCCGTGGGTGCAGACCGTCTGGGGGCGGAAGCAGGCGGGTCGTGGACGGCTCACGCGACTTCGACGCTGCCGGCCTTGTTGGCCGCGGTGGCCTGGGGATTGTACTCGAACCTCAGCCGCCGCTGGGGTGGCCCTCAAGCGGCCAACGCCATGCCCCTGTTCCTGCTGGCCAGCGGTCTGGTGCTGGCGGCCTTGCGGGCCTGCCGGGCCGAGCACTCGGTGTGGTCCGCGCGCGTCGTGACCGAGGCGGGCTATCTGGCCGCGTTCCCGACGCTGCTGGCCTACGTCTGCTGGGACACGGCCGCCCGGCGCGGCAATTTGTCGCTGGTCGCGGCCCTCAGCTACTTGACGCCCCTGCTGTCGGTTTTGGTCAGCAGCCTGTACCTGGACCTGCCCGTACCGCCGCAACAGTGGCTGGCCGGCGTGCTGGTCGTAGCCGGAGCCGTGCTGTGCAAGCTCTCGGTTCGGACGGAGTCGGCACAGGCCGGACAGGCCGTGATTGCGAGAACTTGCGACGACGATTATATTCGGACCCGTTGACGGCAGGAGAAGGACGCTCTGGGAGTGCCGCCGCGGGGATTTCATCACTCGGCCACACTCCTCCGTGTTTCGGAACCACAAGAAACCGACGAAGGACAGCCGCCGGCTCCGCGACTTTGCAAGATAACGATGGCTGATACCACCCGCACGACGGACCGCAGCACACCGCCAGCACTCGGCGCCCGGTCATGGCGTCGGTGGGCGGTGCGATTTGCCTGTCTGGCCGTGGGCTGCGTGCTGCTCGCGCCGGGGTGGTCCTGGGACACGGCCGCGCTGGCGGTGCCGGCGCTCAGTCCGTTTGTGGCCCTCGCCGCCGCGATCGCCACGCGTTCCATCAGCCTGGCCGCCTTGTTCGCGGTGCCCGTACTGCTGATCGTGCTCGTACGGCGGCGGTGGTTGTGCCGGTACGTGTGTCCCACCGGTCTGCTGGCCGATCTCGCAGGGCGTTTGCGGGGGCGAGGCAAGTCGTACGGGGCCAAATTGCCGCCGCTTGGCCAGTGGCTGGCGCTGGCGACGGTCGGCGGCGCAGGACTGGGGTATCCGCTGTTCTTGTGGTTGGATCCGCTGGCGATCTTTGCCGCGTTTGTCCACGTCTGGGGGCGCGAAGTCGCCGGCGCCGCCTGGCTGTGCGCCGCCGGCCTGCCGCTGGTCCTGCTGATCAGCTGGCTGGCTCCCGGCGTCTGGTGCGCGCGGCTCTGCCCGTTGGGTGCGACGCAGGACTTGCTGGCCTGGCCGTTGCAGAAGTTCCGCCGCCGCCAGGTGGACGATCCGCCGCCGCCGCGGGGTTGGCTGCTGACGCGGCGGGTGGCCTTGGCGGGTGGCTTGGGCGCCCTGGGCGCGGCGGCGATAATGCGCTGGCTGAACCGCCGCCCGGCGTCGCCGTTGCGTCCTCCGGGTGCGGTCGCCGACGGCCGATTCACGACACTGTGCGTGCGTTGCGGCAACTGTGCCCGCGTCTGCCCCTCGCAGATTCTCCATCCCGATCTGGGGGAATTCGGTGTGGATTCGTTTCTCACACCAGTGATCCGTTACGAGCATGAGTACTGCCTGGAGACCTGCCAGCGGTGTACGCACGTGTGTCCCAGCGGCGCGCTGCGGCGATTGGTCGAAGAGGACAAGCCGCACGCCGTCATCGGCCTGCCGCGCGTCGATATGGAGGTCTGCCTGTTAGGCGAGGACCACGAATGCGCCATCTGCCGCAATGCCTGCCCGTACGAAGCCATCCGGATCGTATTCTCGGAGGAAACGTACCTGTCCACCCCCACGGTCGATCCCAGCCGCTGCAACGGCTGCGGGGCGTGTCAAGTCCGCTGCCCCACCGAACCGGTCAAGGCCATCGTGGTCTACCCGGCGGGGCAATGATCCGCCAGCGCGTCGTTGGGTTGCCGCGCGGAGGCTCTCTGGCCCGCACGGCCATCGCCGATCACAATCTGGCCATTCCGACGCGCTACCGGGGCGAGTTGACATCCGGGCCTTTCGGTGGGGTGCCTCTGCAGCTGACGGCATCCTGGGTGGGAAAGTCAGCCGGGACGGGCCACGTCACCCGGCCGGTCGCCAGCCACTGGGCCGCGCGGACAAGCGTCGTGCGGAAGCCGACGCAACGCGTACTGTCCGGATCGTCGTCGCCGGCCCAGACGTGCCCCAGCGTCGAGTTATAGACGGCGCCTCGGCCGTACTTGACGACCCATTCCATGGGCCAGTTCTTCTCGGTCTGTGCATCGCGTGCGTAGGACAGCACAGTCAGCTCCTCGGCCGGCCCGCGGGCGTAAGTGTAGATCTCGGCCTGCGGCGTTTTCCAGGCCCGGGGATATCCGGCGTGGATCGGGTGCTGGCCCAGAACGTGGATCACCGCGTCCACCCGCGGGCCGTGGCTCGTGCCGCTGCCCACGCCGGGTTCAATGCGCGTGAGGCTGCCGTCCGCGGCCACCGTCAGCGCGTATCCGGCGTCCTTGCCGCGCCAGCCGAGTCCGATCATGCGGTCGTATTCCGCCCAGTGCGGAAAGGCGTTGTTGGCCGAGTGCAGGATGTACAGGCCGCCGCCTTGCCGCACGTACTGTTCCAACGCGACCTCGACCTCGCGCGGCCACGTCGGACGACCGCCGAGGCTGTTGCAGTTCAGGATCACAACGTCGGCAGCACCGAACGCGGGCCGCCAGGTGTCCCAGCCGGCGGCCTCTTTGGTGGGCGGACTGGTCGAGACGCTGACGTCGAAGCGGCCGGTATCCTCCAGGATCCGCCGCGCGATGGCCGTCGTCTGCTGCCAATCGTGATTGCTGAACCCATCGACGATCAGGGCGCGCAGCCGGCCGCCGACGCGTAGCGGCGATCCGTCCAGGGCCTCCAAAGCGAACACCGCCAGCGCCGGCAGCGCGGGCCGCGGTCCGTACTGGCCGCGATTTGGACCGGCCTCGAAACCGGCAGCCAGCGGCCGGACGAAATCGACGTAATCCCGGCGCGTGATCGGCTGCCGCGGAGCCGCGAAGCCAGCCGGGTCCCGTTCGGCATAGCGTTCGGCGGCACGGTCGTCGGTGGCTCTTTCATCCTCCGCCGCCGTGGTGATTCCGGTCGTGCCGAGCCAAGCGGCCAAGACAAAGGACAGCAAGGGCAACAGGAGTCGGCGGTGGTTGGACGAGTTCATGGCGGGTTTCTCGACGAGGACTGGCGGGCCCAAGAAACAGACGAGGGAAGGCTGGCGCCGTACGCTCGGCCTTCCCTCGAGTCTTCAGACAGAACCGATCCCTTGGCTCACTGCTTCGGAGCTTCCGGAGCCGGCGTCGCGGCGGGTGCCGGAGCCGCCGGGGCCGGAGCAGCGCCTTCGGCCGGAGCCGGGGCCGCGCCTTCAGCAGGTGCCGGGGCCGCGCCTTCAGCAGGTGCCGGAGCAGCGCCTTCGGCCGGTGCCGGGGCAGCGCCTTCGGCCGGAGCCGGGGCTGCGTCCGCGGGGGCTGCATCTGCCGGGGCTGCCTCTGCCGGGGCTGCATCCGCGGGGGCTGCCTCCGGACCAGGCGGGCTCACGTCGACGGGCTCACCGCCGCCACCGCCAGCCGGCTGGCCGCCGCCGCAACCGACGACAAAGAACCCAACGGCCAACACGACCAACAACAAACTCAAACTCTTCATCGAATCACCCTTTCGTAAAACGGAAGTTTCGCCAAGCGAGGTCTCCTTGACCGCGCAAGAAACGTTGGTTCACGTCTGATAGATCCAGGGCCGGATCGTTTTATTCCCGCTATTCCCGCTGCGGCCAAGAAAAGCTGGCGACCGCCTCGCCCCTAGCAATTCTTGGTCAAGTTGGGGAATAATAGGCACACAGGAAGGATCTGTTAGAGGGTAGGGTGTCGATGGCTACAGAACGTACGGCAGGCGGTGAGGGCTTGACCCCGAAAGGGACTCCGTCGCCTCTGGACATTGGCACGTTGGTCGTCGACCACCATCGCGATGTTTACCGCTACGCCTATCGGCTTGCCGGAAGACAGGACGACGCCGAAGACCTTACGCAGCAAACGTTTCTGATCGCTCAGCAGCGATTGCACCAGGTTCGCCAACCTGAACGCGTCCGCAGTTGGCTGTTCGCCATTTTGCGGACTTGTTACTTGAAAAGTGAACGCAAGTCGGTGCCGTTGCCAGCGACGGGCATCGAGCTGGACGTGGACAGCATCCCGGACGGAGCAGCCGATCAACCGATCGACGAGGAGTTATTGCAGTCGGTGATCGACGAGTTGCCGGACGAATTCAAGCTGGTTTTGGTCATGTTTTATTTCGAGGAATGCTCGTACAAGGAAATCGCGGAGAAGTTGCAGATCCCCATTGGGACGGTGATGAGTCGGCTGACGCGGGCCAAAGGCCGTGTGCGGGCTCGATTGCTGGAAGCAGACGTGCAAGCGGACACGGTCTCCAAACTGAAAACAGTGCGGCAGAGAGCGGTTAAGTCATGACAGATCGGAAAATCCAGCAAGCGATCGACGCCTGCCGCCCCGACGACGACCTCCAGTCGCCGGAAATGGACTTTCTGGCGGAGGCCGTGCGGAACGATCCGGAGGTCCGCCGCCAGTACGAACGCAGCCAGCAGTTTGACGCCTCTGTCAGCGGGGCTTTTCACGAAGTGCCGGTGCCCGCCGGTCTGGGCGAGCGGCTGTTGGCGATCGTGGCAGCGCGGGACAATCAGCCGCCAGTCGCCCTGTCGCCACGCCCCTGTCCGAGATCGCCGACGCTCGATGCCAGCCAGGATGCCGAACCGCAGCGCCGTGGGCCACCGAGAATCCGTCGGCGGACCTGGACTGCGCTGGCAGGAAGCCTGGCTGCCGCCGCGGCACTCGTTGGCGTCTGGGTTGTCTCCCAGTACTTCGGGACCACCGAACCCGTGGCGGATGAACGACTGCCAGGCGAGATTCAGGCCTGGACCGATGCGGTCGTGAGGCAGGGTTGGAACGACAATCTTCAGGCCGCCGAACTGGGCCGGCGCCCGTTGGATCGAAGCATCCCCAGAATCCCTCGGCGATGGTGCCAGATCGCCACCGCCTACGACGCGCAGACCGTCGTGTACGATCTGGCCCCGCCAGGATCGGAAACGGCGGTGGTTTTCTGCCTTCTGTCAAAGGCCAGGACGTCTGCGTTGCCAGACACGCCGCCCTGGAACGCGTTCGCTGCGTCCGGCGGACTGACGCTGGGCGTCTGGCGTCGGGGGGACATGGTCTATGTCCTTGTCGTCCAAGGCGGACCACGGCGCTATCGCGAGTTCATCAGAACGTCGCCGTTGATCGGCTTTCGGACTGGATCGGCCATCCATTTTCTCTAACCGCGCAAGCTTGACACAAACGCGCGGATTCAGGGCAACGCGGTTAATCTTGCCTGGGATCGTCGGCCGAATCCTGATCCTAGTGGCGGTGTGCGCATCGCGACAGTCAGAGCTTGTGCGTCCGATAGGCTCTGGCTGGTGATCTGCCGCGGACACTCCCTCGCGAGGCGAATTCGTCTCGACCCGGCCGGCCGCCACGGAACCGGCTACCGTTCAACCTGCCTTCCTATCCCTCAGCGCACCGGAAGTCCTCATGATCGGGTCAACTTGGAATTCGCTGTTTGTGACGGCCGCGATGGCTGTCGGCATGTTCGCTCAGCAGGCCGCCCACAGATTTTCGGCGGCGAGTGAAGACAATCAAGTAGGATCGCTGTCCGGCTTGGCGTTGTTTTGCTCCGCCGAGAATTACTACTTGGCCGGCCATTTCCAGCCGCCTGCGGAAGAATCGAGCACGCCCGACGTTCCGTCTCCGTCCGCGGAACCGAACGACGCAGTCGCAGTTGCCGAAACGCCTGCAGTTGCCGAAGCGCCATCGCAGGACGCCAACGAACCGACTGCGGAACCCGCAGACCCGACTTCGGAACTGTCGCCGGCAGACTCCGCCCCGCCGGCCGCCCCGCAACTCGTTTCCGACGAACCTCCGGCGACGCCGCCCGCAACGGCAGCGGCGGAAGAAACGCCGCCCTTGATTCCGA
>Ga0209510_1003234_pt1 | contig 15631 bp, 15 predicted proteins | sample BiotimSIPDNA_FD_185749 | JGI IMG/M metagenome (GOLD analysis project Ga0209510, IMG submission 185749) | Anaerobic biogas reactor microbial communites from Washington, USA - Biogas_R1 time_0 SIP DNA (SPAdes) (version 2) | ecosystem: Engineered > Bioreactor > Anaerobic > Unclassified | place... | reverse complement strand
CGTGTAGCCGCCGGCGTCAAGAGGATTCTTGACGCGGGAGGTATCCCACCGGTAGGTCCAGGTGTCGTCGGCCTCGACGGCTACCCGGGTGAAGGTGCTCTCATTGCCGGTTTGAACCCTTGCGCCGATAACTCCCGTGTTAATGTCTTCAAACCTGAGGCCGTTGCTGTCAATGTTCGGACCGGTCAGGAAGAGGTAGACGGTGTTGCTGTCGCTACAGGTGCCGGAGAGGATGATCACCTCGCCGATGGCGTAGGTGCCGGTGCCGGAGAGGGCGATGGTGACCGCACCCCGCTCGACCCGCACCCTGGCCTCGTCGTAGATCTCCGGGGCTGCCGGATCCTCGACACGGATCGTGAACCGCCATTCGCCGGTGCTCTGGCTGGTGTTGAACTGGACAGTCGCGGTGCCGCCGGCGTTGGTCCTAACTGTTCTGTACGTGTCGTTCTCACCAGGGACAGCGTAATTAACCGCGATCTGGCTGGGTGCAATCACCGGATACACTCCCGGGGCAACGCCGCCGATCTCCCTGACGTAGAGGCGGTAGTCCTTCCTTGCCTCCCCGGCGACCGTCACAGTGAAACTGTTGCCGCGGACGACCGTGTCCTTGTTGACCGAGATGCCGAGCGTTCTCGTGACGACCTCAAAGGTCACGGCCCTGGAATCGAAGCCCTTCCCGTAGAAGTCGGAAGCGGCGGGCCACTTTGCCACGGCAGTGTAGGTCCCGGCCTCGGCATTCTGCCCGAAGAGGACGTTGGACAGGTACTGGGTCTGCCCATTGGCATTAAACGACAGAGATTTGCCGTCGTACGTTCTCACCACACCGCCACCGGGCAGAGTGAGCTCCACGTTTGCCGTGGCGCCCGTGTCCACGTTGCTATAAAACTTGAAGTTCAGCGACGTGTCCCGGCTGATGGACTTGCCGTTTACAGAATCCCTCGGGGACGAGCTCAGCATTACGTCAAGCGTCGCTTCAGGGTTCCGGACGTTGACGTAAGTCTGTGTGGGGTTCGCCGAACCTATCGCATAGTAATATCCGGTCGGTATGCCTTTAGCAAGTTCAGCGATAACGCCACCGGTCACCAGGATGACCTTATCGATCGAGCTCTTCCCCACCTCGCCGGTGTAGTGAACGAATTGGGTGGTGCCGGTAAAATCGCCGGCGAAGTCAAGATTCTCCTCACCCACAAAGACATTGGTGCCGGTAGTGCTGATCGTCCGCGCCGCCGCGGCCGGTGCAACAATCAACGCAGCCAGAAGGGCCGCGGCGACGATCATCGAAACTATCGCTCGCTCTGGAATCATAATATAATCTCCATAGCGCATTACCGGAGGAGGCTGGATCTACGCAGGGTGCCGCCTGTGGGTGGTTTGAACGAGGATAAGAACGCTAAACCGGCTGAAGCCTGCCTTCCTGTGCGCAGACATCCATCTTGTGCGAGCCGATATAAACATGCCGCTCTTATCCGGCCCCGGGGATCGGCTATCGGTGCAATACCGGAATATTCGGCCGTCCGACCGGCCGGGAGAAGCATCGCGACGAGTTCCCGGAGGAGGACCACAACGGAGCATTCACAACATTCTCCACCGTGGAACCGCTGCCGGCCGGTCGGCTCCAGGACAGTGCAGGCGAAACCGGGTGACGTGAGGGCTTCAGGACCGGACTCCTGCACGAAAACGGGACTGCCCGCTCCGCCGGGCTGGCGGCTTCCCAATCGCAGGGACCGGCACCAACGGCGCAACCTGCCGGGTGTCGCACGGAAACAGAGAACACGACGGGGCCGCGAGCTCCCTCACGAACCTGCTCTTCCCTCCCCCTGCAGTCGCTCCGGCACGCCGCCCGCCTCCCGGAGCAGGAAGGAGAACGCCGCTCCCTCCCCGGGGCAACCCGGTATGCGGTCCTCGACCCAGATCCTGCCGCCGTAACGGTCGATGAGAATCCTGACCAGGTAGAGCCCGAGCCCTTCGCCCACCCCCCGCTGCTTCCTCTCGTAGCGGTGGAAGATCTCCTCTTTCCGGTCGTCCGGGATCCCCCGGCCGGTATCTGCAACCGTCACCCGGAGAAAACCTCCCTCCTCCGCCCCGACACGAATGGTCACGGCGACACCGGGGCCCCCGTGTTTTATGGCGTTGCCGATCAGGTTCGTGAAGACCTCACAGAGGAGGTCGTCCGCAAGGACCTGCCGGGGAACGCCTTCGTACCTGATGGGGATATCCGGGAAGTGGGCAATCTCCGCCCTGATGACCGCATCAAGGTCGGTCGGCCGGAGATCGGGCGGTCCTGCGTGGATCCTCCGGATCTTCGAGACCATCCCGAGGATCTCGATGCTCTTTGCTATGCTCCGCTTCAGGTTCGCCACGTATCCGGCGGCCTCCCCCTCCACGGAATCGGCGAGCAGTTCGGCATAGAGGTTCGAGACGTTCTCGGTGTTCCCCATATCGTGAGTCAGTATATCGAGGTAGAGGTTCGCCTCCCGGTGGGCGGATTCGAGATCCCGGTGAATCCTGGCAAGCTCCCCGGCGTGGCGCCGGATCGCCTCCTCCGTCCGCCTGCGCTCAGTGATATCGCGGACGATGCCGCCGCGGAAGAGCGGTCGGCCGGCCGGGTCGGCAATCACCGTGAGGTGGTCCTCGAGCCAGCGGTGCCCACCGTCTTTCGCCAGGAACCGATAAACAAGAAGCCCCCTGCCCGAGGCGGCAGCGGCGGTAAGCTCCGCTTCAACCTGCGGGCGGTCATCGGGATGAATGCGGGCCATGACCTCGCCATGGTTCATAGCACTCATCTCCTCCGGCGTAAAGCCGAGAATCTCCTCGATCGCCGGGCTCATGTAATCGTAGCGGTCAGCCTGCAGGTTGCGCCGGTAAGCCGCATCCAGGGAGTTCTCCAGGACCGCCCGGAACCGCTCCTCGCTCTCCTGGAGGGCTTCCTCAGCCAGCTTACGCCCCGTGATATCGGTGAAGAATACGGTGACATATCCCCGTTGTGACGAGAACGCAGTGACTTCGTACCATCTCGAAAGGGAAGGCAGTTGGTACTGAAAAGTCGCCGGTTCACCAGTCAATGCCACGTTCCCGTAGATTGCAACAAGGTCGCCGATCTCATCCGGGACGAAGATCTCAGTCGCCCGCCGGTTCAGGATATTCTCCCGGACAAGCCCTGTAAACTGTTCAAACGCCCCATTAACCTTTAAATAGACAACATCGACGGGTTTTCCGGTGTCATCGGTGATGATCTCGCAGAAGGCATACGCGGCAAGCGGGTTATCGAGCGCCTGCCGGTACCACTCCTCGCTCTCCCGGAGGGCATCTTCCGCCCGTTTGCGCTCTGAATCGTCGTAGATGTAGCCCTGAGCCTCGATAAGTTCGCCGTCCGCACCGAAACGCCCGACCACGTTCTCGACGACATGAATCCGGGTGCCGTCCCGGCGCTTCCGCGTCCTGCCCTCGTTCTCCACCTTCCCTTCCCTCCGGATGCGCGCGAGGAGGCGGTCCCGGTCCCCGGGGTCTTCATAGAGAGCCCGGATATCGGCGCCCAGCGCCTCTTCTACGGAAGAAAACCCGAATATCCTGACAAATGCCGGGTTGCAGGCGAGTATCCGGCCATCCAGGGCGGTGACAAAATCCCCGGTAAGGTCGTCCTCAAAGAGCCGCCGGTACCGCGTTTCACTCTCCTCCAGAGCACCTTTTAAGGACTGCAGGAGAGCGTTCTCCCGCCGGAGCGCCTCGTTCTCGGCCAGGATCGCGGCCATGCACTCATGGGCCGGCCGCTCCCCCGCTGCAGAGGTCTCCTGCCCGCTCTCTCCCGCTCCGGCGCGGGACGAAGTCTCTGTCACATCAGAACCTGCCGTCATCTGACATCCCGGGGCGTTTTATTCTTATTTGGGATTCACCCGAATTGTATTAATACTACCTCCAGCGGGTGAGGGGCCGGGTCCACCGGCCGCAACGGTGCCTGCCGGGCCGGCACCTCTTTTTCGCCGGCCGATCCCGCCGGAAGCGTGATTGAGCAGGCGGGGATCGTCCGATCAGTCCCCCGCACCCGGCCAGCCGCTCCGGGCCCCGGGACTTCGCGGCCGGTGCATGCACCGGTCGTGAAACCGGAAAAGTCACAATCTTATTGTCACGCGACCCATGTGGTTATAAGTTGCAGTCCTGCAGTTGTCCTGCTGCAGGATCCGGACGGAGAGACGTATGAGGTCTGAGGAGATCAACGGCAACATCTTCTACAACGGCGACTGCACCCGCGGGGCACGGGAGCATATCCCCGACGGCGCGATCGACCTGATCGTCACCGATCCCCCATACGGCATCAACGGCGACCGGTTGCACCAGCACTACAACCGGGACGAGACGTTCGTCGTCGAGGGCTACGTCGAGGTTCCCGCGGCCGGATACGGGGAGTTCAGCCAGCGGTGGATCCGGGAGGCCGAACGGATCCTCCGTCCCGGCGGGTCGATCTACATTGTATCGGGGTACACGAACCTCTACCACATACTCCACGCCCTCCGGCAGACGGAGCTTCGCGAGGTCAACCATATCATATGGAAGTACAACTTCGGCGTCTACACCAGCCGGAAGTACGTCTCCTCCCACTACCACATCCTCTTTTATGAAAAGCCGGGCGGCGAGAGGACGTTCAACCTTGAGTCAAGGTACGGGACCGGGGAGAAGGGGCCGGATAACGGGTCGCCCAACTACCGCGACCGTGAAGACGTCTGGGTCATCAACCGTGAGTACAAACCAGGACGGATGAAGAACAAGAACGAACTGCCGACGGAGCTGCTCATAAAGATGCTGCAGTACAGCAGCAGCGAGGGCGACCTCGTCTGCGATATGTTTCTTGGCGGGTTCTCGACCGCCCGGGTGGCCGTCGGCCTCAATCGCCGGGCGACCGGGTTTGAGCTGTCGGGGCCGGTCTTCGACCTGAAAGTCGAAGAGTTGCGGGGTATCAGGCAGGGATACCTGCTGCCGTCGTTAAGGACCCCGCTGACCGCGGGATCGAAGAACCGGGGCCGGCCCTGGACGGACGGTGAGATTGAGGTTCTGGTCTCCCGGTTCACCCGGCTTATTGAGGGCGGCGCGACAAAGAAGAAGGCCGTCGATATGCTGGCAGGGGAACTCGGCCGGGGACGGTGGTCCATCGAGAAGATGCTGAAGAAACAGGGGGTCCGGGCCGAAGAACGGGGAGAGCGGCGATGACGCTGGTCGCGGGAGGGACGAGTCCCGCGGCAACGGTGCCGGAAGGGCGCGGGGGCGGTAGCGGTGCCGGCGGAGCACCGGAAGGGGGCAGGCTCCCGGAACCGGACCGGCAAAGGTCCGGAACGGGAGATACCCTTTAACGCCGTCGCAGGAGACCGGCAACGCTAAAACGTTTCGAAAACAACGTTTTACAGGTATCCCGAAGCATTAACGCCGGATGACAGAGGCCGATGGCAACACCCACCGCGCGACCGTTCCTCAAATGGGCAGGCGGAAAGGCGCAACTGCTCGATGCGTTCACCAGGAGAGTTCCCCGGGGACTCCACGAGGGAACCCTCCCGATCTTTGTCGAACCGTTCGTGGGCGGCGGGGCGGTCTACTTTCATTTCAACAGCATCTTCAGGTTTAAGGAGTGCCACATATTCGACATCAACGAGGAACTGGTCCTCGCCTACAGCGTGGTGAAGAACGACGTTCGCGGCCTCATCGACTACCTTGCCGGGATCTCGGACGACTATCTCTCAAAGAGCGACGCCGGGCGGAAGGATTTCTATTACGCCATGCGGGATACGTTCAACCGCACGAAAGGGGTCGTCAACTTCAGGCAGTACGGTGAGGACTGGATAGAGCGGGCGGGCCAGTTCATCTTCCTCAACAGGACGTGTTTCAACGGCCTCTACCGGGTCAACTCCCGGGGCGGATTCAACGTTCCGTTCGGCAGGTACCAAAACCCGACGATCCTGCACGAAGACGTGCTCCGGGCCGACGCCGAGCTGCTCCGGAACACCACCGTCCACCTCGGTGACTTCACGCAGTCGGAACCCCATATATCGGAAGGAACCTTCGTCTATTTCGATCCCCCTTACCGGCCCCTGAACCGGACCTCGTCGTTCACGCAGTATGCAAAAGGGGGGTTTACCGACGAGGAGCAGAGGCGCCTCGCGGCATATTACGCGCGATGCAATGCCCGGGGGGCCAGGCTGATGCTGAGCAACTCGGACCCGAAGAACGTCGACCCGGACGACGAGTTCTTTGACGACCTCTATGCCGGATACCACATCGACCGGGTCCCGGCGAGGAGGATGATCAACTGCGATGGAACCGGGCGGGGCGAGATCTGCGAGATCATCGTCACGAACTATGACCCGCACGCTCCCAAAGAGCGATAGCGCCCGGGTACGCGGTCCTTCGAGAACGCAAAACGCCCGGGGTGGGATCATCCCACAAGTATAAGAACTCTCGAGGATATGGCGAGCTCGCATGACATTCCGGGAGATCGACGACGACGCCTGGGAGATCGTCCAAAGACACCTCCCGCCCAAGAAACCCCACGTCGGCCGGCCGCGCCGGGATCCCCGGCACCTCTTCAACGGGGTTCTGTATGTCCTCTCCACCGGGTGCACCTGGAGCGACGTACCGGCACAGTACGGGACGAAATCGACGGTGCACCGTTACCACCTCGAACTGTGTGAGCGGGGGGCGTACCAGGCCATCTTCCTCGACCTCCTCCGATCGGGCTACGAGTTCTGGAAGGGGGAGGCGGATCGGTGTGTCGTGAGGAATCTCAGGGCTCCCGTGCCGTAGGACAAGCAGGCCACGGAAGGGGGGAGCCGGTTCTCATAGTCTGGCACCCCGGATCGGGCATCTGCATGGGGAAGAGAGTGATGGTAGGCTGACGGGTTACGACTGCTGCCGGATACATGCCTGCAGCCCCTGACAAAATGCCTGGAAACTCGCTGATCGGTTTCTTTCAGGAACCATATACCTGGAGATAGTTGATGCAACCCTGATTTTTTGCAGGCGTCCGGGATATCCGGCTCGCTGAAGCACTCGCTCGAGGGTCTCCCAGGCATCAACAATTGCATCGGGATCCCGATATCTTTCCTTTGTGCCGAGGGTAGGAGGAACACCGGAATATGCAGACGCAAGAGCCTCCATATCCCCTAAAAACCAGGCTTCAAGTTCTTCTATCGCAATCCTGTTCAGAACCTGGAAAGAGCCATCGTGGTGCGGTGCAGCCTTTGTCGAGAGTCCCGCTTCCGCTACAATTCTTTCAAGTTCCTGTTTCAGCAGAGTACAGTCATCCCGATCCCTATCAATCAGGATAACTATCCGATAATCAGATGTAATCCACTTTCTATAACCCCGCAACCTGCCGGGGAGTTTATTAAGAAGATTCTTTTTCCCATTATACGGGTGAATCTGAAACGAATCTTCGCTCCGGAGTATTTTAGGGAGGATGTTCTTCATCGCGGCCTGTGCCGATTCTTCTTCAAGGAGGACTTCAAAATGCATCGAATCACTCGACCGATCGAGCCTGTCTGGTATGGTCAGGATAACTCGCCCCGCCCTGCGAACCGGCAGGATCGTCAAAAGGGAAGTACTCCTCCATCCAGAGATCCCCTAACCTTGCACCTTCATCTATGAACTCTCTGATTCCTTTCAAATCTGATGCCCTTTGAGCCTGCGTATAACCCTGATCGTTTCGATAAAGGACCCAGACTTCTTCAGGAGTGAGAGCATTAACGAAAATCGGCGAGTGGGTCGTCACCATGACCTGAGTCTTATCCGAAGCGGCCCTGAACTCTTCAGCGAGTACCGCGAGATGACGAGGATGGAGTTGATTCTCAGGTTCCTCGATTCCAATGAGTTGGGGCGGTTCGGGGTCGTTGAGCATTATAAGATATGCAAGCATCTTCATTGTGCCGTCGGAGGCGAACTTTGCAAGTACCGGTCGTTCAAACGGGGCATCTTTTATTTGAAGGAGAAGCCTGCCGTCCGCAAGCAGAACTGCATCAACCCTCTCAAGGCGAGGAATTCTCTCGGAGAGGCTGGAGAGTATTGTGGTAAGGCTCTCAGGATGCCGTTCGCGAAGATACTGGATAACGTTGGGAAGGTTATCGCCGGTAGAGGAGAGATGTTCCTGAGGTCCGGCCTCAGGCAAACCCCTTGTCTCATCCGCGCTCAGGTATGAGAGATACCACCCGGTAATGAAGCGGCGGAGAGCACTGACGCGAGGATGCCTTGCGAACCGCCCAAGAGTGTTGACGGCGACCATCTCCGGTGAGTCAAGGGTTTCCTCCTTGCGTTCGTCCTGTTCGTCAGGCATCTCACCGGTAACGACTTCTCCGGATCCGTTTTTGAAATCAAGGAATTTAAACGGTTTCCCATTCTTCTTTCGGCGCCACCGGAGCCATTCTTCAGCAACATAGGGACCTTTCGAGTTCTCCCCGATTGCCAGATGGTAGGTGATGAGAGGGGCTTTCGGGTGCTCCCTGTATTTCAGTTCGATGATGACATTACCATCCGATCCTCTTGTCCTGAGTTCCTTAAACCTTCCCCGCTTGTCCCATGCTCTTCGAAGCCCTGTGGTAAAACATTCTGAAAGGAACGCGAACACGTCGAATATTGTTGACTTTCCGCTTCCGTTTGGACCGAGAAAAACAGTAAAAGGCTGGATATTCTTGAGTTCCAGGTCATGAAGGGCACGAAAATTTTTCACCTTGAGGTATTCTATCCTGGGTGGAGGTTGACATACAGGGTTATCGGGCGGCGGCATTGTACTTCCACTCTCTGGTTACCTGATCCAGGCGGACAGGTTGGGAGAAACCTTGATTATACACGGATTTTAGGAGCCCGGATATAAAAGGTAATTGGTTTCCATTGGTCAACTACCACCAGCTGAAACCGGAGGTCTCCGCGCTATAGCACTATGAACCCTGCTGGTGCCCGAGATACGGAGCCGATGCTGCTAAAATTCCCCCGCCACCACCACAAAAAGGTCCCCACGGGGGGCCGGGGGCTCTGCCCCCGTCCCGACGACGATCCTTTCTGCCGGGTAGCCGAGATCCTCGCAGACAGCAAGACGGGTCCCCGGCGGGAGGGCGGCCGCGAGCGCCTTAACGTCGAAGGCCGGGTCGGCGATGAGGAAGACCACCCGACCCAAAAGGACCTCCTCCCGCGCCCCGGCCACGGCGCGGGCATGGTCTTTCCCGTGGGCCGCGACGACCGCCGCCCGCGCGAGCGGGATCTTCAGGCGGGCGAAGGCGACCTGGAGAGAGGATATTCCCGGGACCACGTCGCCCGGGAGATAGCCGAGGCCTGCAAGCATCGGGTCGCCTGTCGAGAGGACGACCGCATGGTCTGGGAGGGACCGGAGGTTTCGGTAGTCCGCGATCTCGTGGACCTCGCACCCCGGCGGGAGAGCGTCCCGGGCAAGTGCGATTGCCCGGGACGAGCCGTAGATGAGAGCAGCCCCCCGGAGGACCGCGACCGCCTCCGCGGTCATCATCCCCGGGCCGCAGCCCACGCCGACGATCTTCACGGCGTCTCCGCAATGACCCGGCCGCCGCGGTCGACGATCACGACCCGGACGCGGGGGTAGCGAACGCGGAACGCGCGAAGCTCCCGGCGGGCCACCTCCTCCCAGAGCGGGGACCCCGAGAGTTCCTCCACCGTCACGCACCCGGTCCCGTCGAGGACGTCCGGGTTCATGAACTTCAGGATCAGCCCCGGGAGCCCGCAGATCGTCGCATCGCCGTCGACCGCCCCGAGTGCCTCCGGGAGGTTACTCCCGACAAGGATCGCCTCGTGCTCCGGGAAGAGGAGCCGGGAGTAGCGCAGGCCAATCCGGCCGGTCGTCAGCACGACTCCCCCGGGATGAGCCCGGGCGATACGGTCGAGCACCCCCTCCATGAGGTGGTCGTCCCAGGGCTCCACGAGCCCGGTCGTCCCGAGGACCGATATGCCGGCCTGCACCCCCATCTTCGGGTTCAGCGTCTTCTGCGCCACCTCCGCCCCCCGCGGGACCGTCAGGATGACCGTCGTCCCGTGGAGCCCCGCCTCCTCCACCCCCTCGTCGATCGACCGCCGGATACAGTCGAGTGCCGGAGCGCTGATAGCCGGCGTCCCCTGGCGGTGGCGGGGGGTATCGCGGGCGAAGCTCCCGATACCCTCGCCGGGAACGAACTGGACCGACCCCGAGAGCGAGGGGACCGCGGTCGCGACGAACTCAAGCCCCGCCGTCACGTCCGAGGGGTAGTCGCCGGCGTCCTTCCAGCACGATGCGGTCCCGCGATAAGCGTCCACGGGAACCCGGACCGAGATCCCGCAGGGAAGAGTGATCCCCACCCCTTTCACCTCGTCCTCCGCAAGCGAGAGGACCGCCGCCTTACAGGCCGCGGCCGCCGTCGTCCCGGTCGTGAACCCCCGGCGAAGCACCGATCCCGACGCCGTCAGGACCGCAAGACCCCGCCGGACATCGGGAAGGAGGGCGGGCGACCGGCACGCCGCCACCCACGCATCGGGATACTCGAAATCAGTAACCGGGTCCCTCATAACCTGCACGCTCGGCAAGGATTGTGATGATCTCGTTTATCGCCGCCACCGCGACCGGTGTGCCGCCCCGGGTGCCGACGTTGGATACCGACGGCACGTCGAGGGTGCGGAGCGCCTCCTTGGACTCTGCCGCGTTCACAAACCCCACCGGGGTCCCGATGACCAGCGCCGGCCGGATATTGGCCCGCACCATATCGCAGACGACGAGAAGCGCCGACGGAGCGTTCCCGATGACCACGATCGCACCTTCTATCCGGTCCTGCAGGGCGACAAACCCCGCGGACGTCCGGGTGATCCCACGCTCCCGCGCGATATCCTCCCCGTGATCGAGGGCGCAGAGGATCTCGCTTGTGTGCCCGCGTTTCAGGATACCCGCCTGCACCATCCGGATATCGGTGATGACCGGCGCCTGCTGGCGAAGTGCGGCAAGCCCCGCCGCAACCGGGTCGCCGGCAAAGCGCATCAGGTCCGCCATCGCAAAATCGCCGACCGCGACCGAGCACCGCTGCCGTATCCGGTCCTCGGTGGTGGTGTTCCCCACCCGCTCCCGGGCAAGGTTCCGGCTCGTGCTCGCAATCGCGTAGGCCTCGGGGGTGACCGCCGCAAGGTCAGTATACGTACTTCCGGTGGTATCCCCGGGGCGTGATGATTCCTCTCTCATCCGTCTCACTCCTCCAGATCCTTGTCTCTTCTCCGCCGACAAAGACGATCGAATGCATGTCCACAAAGGCGAAGTGGTCTCTAAACTCACCAAGCGTCGTGATCAACCGCTCTTCCCCCTCCCGGTAGGCATTCCGGACCACCCCGACCGGTGTCGCGTCGGGGAGGTGGCGGCGGGCGATCGCGACCGCCGTATCAAGGTTGTGCGGCCTCCCCCGGGAGCGGGGGTTGTAGAGGACGACCGGCACCCGCATCCGGAACGCGAGGTCGAGCCTCCGCTCGATCTCCTCCCAGGGCGTCAGGAGGTCCGAAAGGCTCATCGTGACGTAATCCCCCGAGAGCGGCGAGCCGAGGAGCGCCCCCGCCGAGACCGCGGCCGTGATGCCGGGGATGACCTCGACCTCGACCTTCGTGCCGGATCGTTCCGCCACCTCGAGCACAATGCTCGCCATCCCGTAGACCCCGGCATCACCGCCGCTCACCATCGCGACAACCCGGTCCTCCGCGAGGGCGAGCGCGCGTGAAGCCCGGTCGACCTCCCGGCCCATGCTGCTCCGGATAACTTCTTTCCCGGCGAGCATCGGTTGAACGAGGTCGAGGTAGAACCCGTTGCCGATGATACAGTCGGCCTCCCCGAGGGCTTTCGACGCCCGGGGCGTCATCTGCAGCAGGTTGCCGGGGCCGGTCCCGACGATGTACAGTTTTCCTCCATTATCGCGCGATTGCAACGGTAACACTTCCATAGGTCTGCTTGGCAAGAACCAGTTCTTTCCGCTTCGAGACCGCGAGGGCCGCAGGTTCCGCGACCCCGGCAAGCCCGATCAGGGAGGCCCTTGAGGGTGATGGGGCCTCCTCTGCGTTCAACGTTTCGTCGTCCAGGAAGACAAGGTTGCCGCCGAGGTCCGCAATGGCGGCAACGAGACCAGCCTCCCCGCGCTTCTTTGCGGTCGTCGCGTAGACGAGGACCTCGGCGGGGGCGATCCCTGCCCCCCGGAGGGCCTCTCCGACGGCTTGTGCCACATCGGGTGCCGGGACACCCTTCCGGCACCCGACGCCGACGACATACTCGCCCTTCCGGGCGAGAAAGGAGACCCCCGGACCCGCGACGACGATCCCGGGGCCGGTGATCGCGTAGAGGGATACGCCGCCATCGAGCACCGCGGCGTTCACCGCCCGGGTGGAGTCGCGGTTCACGACGGCGCACCCCGACCGGGCGGCGATCCCCTCGACCGACTCCAGACCAAAGGTCTCGGTCGCGGTCGTGATCACCGGTTCGATCCCGAGGCGGGCAAGTTCCCGGGCAAGGTCGTTTGCGCCGTGGTGGCCGCCGATGACCGGGACAGCGTAGCGGAGGTCCGGGCCGACCACCACCACCGCCGGGTCCCGCCACTTGTCGACGAGGAGGGGTGCGATCCCGCGGACGGCGATCCCGGCCGACATCAGGGCGACGATCCGGCGGTAACGGCGAAATGCCTCCCGGAATGCCTCCGGGCCGTAGGGGACGACATCGGCACCGAGCGCGCCCGCTATCCGGCGCGCATCGGGGAGGAACCGCTCGAGCGCTATCACAACCGTCCCGGTCATGAGTAGAGGACCGACCTCCCGAACCCGGACGTTGCCGGGTCCACCACCTTCCCGATGATGATCAGCGCCGTCCGCTCGATCCCGGCCGCCCGGGCCTTTGCCGCGATATCGGCGACCGTCCCGAGGACGACCTTCTGGTCGGGCCACGAGGCGTGATAGACGACCGCCGCCGGGGTCTCGGGCGGGCACTCCACCCGGGCGAGGACCTCCTCCATCCGCTCAGTCCCGAGGAAGACCACCATCGTCTGCCCGAGCCTTGACAACTCGGCGATTCGGTCCTCGGCGAGCGTCGCCCCCGCCGGGCGGGTGACGATCAGGCTCTCGGAGACGTCGCGGAGCGTGAACTGGGTCTTCAAGGCCGCCGCCGCCGCAAAGAGCGACGAGACGCCGGGAATGATCTCGGCCCCGATCCCGCGCCGCCCAAACTCCGCCATCTGCTCGACGATCGCCCCGTAGAGTGACGGGTCGCCCGAATGGAGCCGGACGACGAGCTCTCCGGCACGGACATGCTCCTCGACGGTGTCGGCGATCCCTTCGAGTGTCATCCCCCAGCTGTCGAGTTTCAGCCTCGCGCCGGACTCTTCCACGAGTGCCGGGTTCACGAGCGAGCCCGTATAGATGAGGACGTCCGCCCGCCGGAGGAGGTCCATGCCCCGGACGGTGATGAGATCGGGGGCTCCCGGCCCCGCACCCACGATGTAGACCTTATGCATCCGACCGCCTCGCATAGAGGATCGAGAAGTAGTCGCTCTCCTCGGGGAGGTCTTCCCCCCGGTAGACCTGCTGTCCGGGGAGGAACATCCGTTCCACGAGGACGAACTCCGTGTAGCCCTCTGTCTTCAGGTCGGCCGCGAGCGCCGCCGGCCGCCGGACTTTCATGAAGATCCGGGACTCCGGCCCGTTCCCGTCCGAGACGAAGAACCCGCCGGCCACCGGGACGTTCGCCACGGAGGCGAACGCGGTGATCGAGCTGATCCCGGGCTCGGTCGAGAACGCGATCTCCGGGTAGCGCTCGCTGATCACCTCGCAGAGGCGGGAGAAAGTCGAGTAGAAGTTCGGATCCCCGATGATCCCAAAGACCGCAAGGCCGTCGAGAGCCTGCGGCGCTATCCGACCGGCGTTCTCCTCGAGGCATTGGCGGATGTAAGCCTCATCGCTCGTCATCGGAAAGTTGAGGATGACGGCGTCGGGGCGGTAGGGCCGCACCAGGTCGTAGGCAAGTTTCCCGGGGACAAAGACCGCCGATGCCTCACGGAGGAGCCGGACCGCCCGCAGGGTCAGGAGTTCCGGGTCGCCGGGCCCGAGCCCCACCCCTACGAGCATCCGGCACCCCCGACGATGATGTAGACGGGGTTGACCGGTTTGAACATCACCCCGCCGGCGATACCGGCAGACCGGGAGACCTGGAGGTGGACGGCCTCCACGAAGATCCCAAGGCGCTGCATGCTCCGGATTGCCGTATAAAGCGTCCCGACCATCACCGCGTTCACGACGATCCTCCCTTGCACCTTCCCGGCGAGGATATCGAGGACCTCCGGCAGGCGGCGTGACCCCCCGACGAAGGCGGCGTCGAGCCGGCCGAATCCCGGGAGGACGTCCACCGCGTCGCCCTCGAAGAACTCGATGTTCCCGGCGCCGGCGGCGGCCGCCTCCCGCCGGGCATAGGCGATCGCCTCCGGCCGCTGGTCGATCGCGTAGACCTGACCCGCCACTCTCGACGCGGCGACGGCGACCTTTCCGGTCCCGCACCCGACATCGGCCACCCGGTCGCCCGGGCGGATGCCGAGTTTCGCGAGCGAGACCGCCATGACCTCGTCCTGCGTAGGTCCACCCTTCAGTCCCATAGCATCCCCATTTCCCAGATAATTTTGTGCTAACATCTATTAAATAGCCCAGTGAGCAGGGCCCCGGGAGGTGCGGCAAACGCCCCGCCGATCTCCTCTCCGGATGGGGAAGTCGGGCGCCACCGGAAGCCAGGAGCATAAAGGTTTTTGCGATGACAACAACAACATGAGTACAATGCTCAGGATAAACCGAGACAAGTGCGGATACTGCGGCACCTGCGTCGCAGTCTGCCCGGAGGATGCGCTCGAGCTGATCGACGCCTACCTCAGCCTTGAGCGGGAGTGCATCGCCTGCGGCATCTGCGCACGGGCGTGCCCGTTCGGGGCACTGGAGGTCGTCCATGAAGAGTAACTACGATATCCTCATCGTCGGTGGCGGACCCGCCGGCGCTCTTGCGGCGAAGACGGCGGCCGAAGCAGGGAACTCGGTCTGCCTCATCGAGAAGCGTCCTGCCATCGGCACACCGGTCCGGTGCGCGGAGGGGATCGGCAAAGAACTCTTACGGGAGTTCATCAAGCCCGACCCCCGCTGGATTTCCGCGGAGATCGAGCGTGCCCGGCTCATCGCCCCGAACGGCACCACCATCAGCCTCGAACAGGACCGGGCGGGAAACGAGGTCGGCTACGTCCTCGACCGGAAGGTCTTTGACCGGGAACTCGTCTGGCAGGCAGCCGAGGCAGGGGCGGACGTGGTCGTCAAGACCCGGGCGACCGCACCGATTCTCGCGAACGGGGCGGTCCGGGGCGCGAAGGTGCTCTCGGTCGGGACGCCGGCCGAGATCCGGGCAGACGTGGTCATCGCTGCGGACGGCACGGAGGCGCAGTTCGCCCGCCGGGCCGGGCTCGACACCACCGTGCCCCTCCGGGAGATGATGAGCTGCGCCCAGTACCTGATCACCGACATCGATATCGATGCGGGTTCGACGGACTTCTACCTCGGTAACGATGTCGCTCCCGAAGGCTACCTCTGGATCTTCCCGAAGGGCGAGCGGACGGCAAACGTCGGG
>Ga0209510_1003215_pt1 | contig 15672 bp, 10 predicted proteins | sample BiotimSIPDNA_FD_185749 | JGI IMG/M metagenome (GOLD analysis project Ga0209510, IMG submission 185749) | Anaerobic biogas reactor microbial communites from Washington, USA - Biogas_R1 time_0 SIP DNA (SPAdes) (version 2) | ecosystem: Engineered > Bioreactor > Anaerobic > Unclassified | place... | reverse complement strand
AAGGATGTTGGCGTAGATCTTCCCGTCGATGTATTCCAGTTCGTTGATCTGCCGCAGCGGTCGCCCGTTGTGGTGGACCCGGATCCGGTCGGTTTCAGCGTACGTGTTCGGATCGAGAAAGCGCAGCACGGCGGTGCCGTCGCTGAGGATCAGGCGCGTCCCGTCGCTGGTCAGGCCCCAGCCCTGGCCTCTGTACGCAAATTGACCCAGCTCGCGAAACGTCGTCTTGTCGTAGATGAACGCGACCTGCGACTTCCACGTCAACTGAAGGATCTTCTCACCGAAGAGGGTGATTCCTTCGCCGAAGTACTGGTCGGGCAGGCGGAGCCTCTTGACGATTCGGTCGTTCTCGAGGTCACGCTTGATCAGGGCCGACTGCTTGTAGAGGCCGGTCCCCTCGTAGAGGTAGCCGTCTTCGTAGACCAGACCCTGAGTGAAATTGCGCGTATCGTGTGAATAGGTCTTGATGATTCGGTACCCATAGTAGGCGACCGAGGGCTGTGCCGGCTCGGGTTCGCTCGTGGCTGCCGCCGCATTCGGATCGGCATCCTGCTGCTGCTGCGACGACGCCGGAGCCTGTTTGGACGAGAGGATCAGTCCCGCACAGAACACGAGCCAGGTCACAAGCCAGCGAAATGCGTCCCGACGGACGTCGGGCTCACCCCACGTGCCGGCGCGGGCGCCCGAACCCGATCGCTCTTGTGCTGCCTCTTGATATGGCATGGACCTCTTCTCTCATGCGTAGTGGCCTTGCGAGACGATCCAATCGTATCGCCGGACGGCGTCTGCGTCAAGGAGACACTGGGCAGCGGGGTGGCGAAATGGGCTTGACGGTCGTCGGTGGGCCCGGTACGCTGGCCCACGTGAACTGGAGCCAATTGCTTCTTCTGAGGCGCGCGTATCGAAATGCGACGAGAGCATGAGCGATTTCAACCGAAGGCGAGGGGGCAAATCCATGGTCCGGTCGGGAGGTGTGATATGTCTGGCAAAGTCAAGGCGGGTCTGCCGGTTGTCCTGTTCTCTGTGGCGTTGACGGCGGGTTCATGCGCGCCGGTTCGGCTCTGTTGTGAGTCACGAGGGACCGATCTGTTGGCGACAGGCCTGGTGGGCTGGCAGCAGATCGGCGGCGAGCGGGGCGATTGGCGGCTCGAAGACGGCGTACTCTCCGGTCGCGCGGTATCGGGGGATGCGGCCGGACCCCGTTGGCTGGCGACGGTGGACCAATACGACGATTTCGAGCTGTCACTGGAGTTTCGAATCGCGCCCGGGGCCGACAGCGGCGTTTTCGTTCGAGCGCCGCTGCGGGGCGACCCGACGTATGCGGGAATGGAAATCCAAATTCTCGATGACGCGACCCGCGACTGGGGCACGCTGCGTGCCGACCACGTCAGCGGCAGTATCTATGGCGTGCAGGCGCCCTCCGAACGGATGAGCGGCCAGGCGGGCCAATGGCAATCGATGGTGGTGGCTTGCCGTGGGTCCCGTGTCAAGGTGGCCCTGAACGGCCGGAAGGTGGTCGATACGGATACGACGTACTATCCCTACCTGTATGCCGATCATCCGGGCCTGACCCGAGAACGAGGTTATATCGGCTTGCAGTACCACAGTGGTGTGGAGTTCCGCAGGATTGTGATTGAACCACGGGTGAAATGACTGTCGGCGAAACGGCGTGTGTCAGGTGACATCCGTAGGCGTCTTGGCCGGTCAACGGGTGAATTGATGTTGAAGAACCAACCACTTTCGAAGGGGCATCGATGAATCAGAAAGCAAATCTCTATGGTGTCTCCCGTCGTGACTTCATCAAGGCCTCGGCCGCTTCTCTGGCGGGTCTGGGTCTGGCGAGCCGGGCCTATGCGGCCGGGTCCGACACCGTCCGCGTCGGCCTGATTGGCTGCGGCGGCCAGGGAACGCGGGACCTGATCAGTTGCGTTCGCAGCTCGCCGGGCGTGGAAATCGTCGCGATGGGCGATCTGTTCAAGGACCATCTGCAACAGTCCCTCGCGAAGCTTAAGGAGGAGGTGCCGGCGGCGGTGAAGGTCGGGCCCGACAAGCAGTTCGTCGGTTTCGATGCGCACCGGCGCGTCGTGCAGTGCGACCTGGACATGGTGCTCCTGACGGCGCCGCCGCATTGGCGGGCCGAGCACTTCCAGGCGGCCGTCGAGGCAGGCAAGCACGTGTTCATGGAGAAGCCGGGGGGCGTGGACCCCGTGGGCATCCGATCCGTGATCGCCACAGCCGAAGTGGCCCGGCAGAAGCGGCTCAGCGTGGTGGCCGGAACGCAGCGGCGGCACAGCAAGAAATACCAGGAGACCATTCGTCGCATTCACGACGGGCAGATCGGCGAGATTGTCGCGGCCCAGGCCTACTGGAACGGTGGGGACATGCTCGGATACTGGCAATGGTGGGACAAGGGCAATCTGTCGGATATGGAGTGGCAGTGCCGCAGTTGGCCGTGGTTCACCTGGACCAGCGGCGACCACATCGTCGAGCAGCACGTGCACAACCTCGACGTGATTAACTGGGCGCTCGACGCCCACCCGGAGCAGTGCATGGGCATGGGTGGCCGGGAGGTGCGCAACCTGGGCAACATCTACGATCATTTTGCGGTCGAGTACGAGTATGCCAGGGGCGTGCGGGTGGCCAGTCAGTGCCGCCAGATCAACGGCACGACCAGCCGTATCGCCGAACGTATCGTGGGCACGAAGGGCTACGCCGACGTGGATCGCGGCGTGATCGTTGGCGAGAAGCCCTTCTCGTATGAGGGCCCCGATCCAGATCATTACGTCCAGGAGATGGCCGACCTGATCGAGAGCATTCGCAAAGGCTCACCGATCAACGAAGGCAAGCAGGTGGCCGAGAGCACGATGAACGCGATCATGGGACGCATGAGCGCCTACAGCGGCCGGGCCCTGAAGTGGGACTGGGCGATGAAAGCCTCAAAGGAGGATCTGCGGCCGCCGAAGTACGACTGGATCGATCTGCCGGAGCAGACGGTCGCCGTTCCAGGCCAGACGCCGCTGGTTTAATCGGGTCTATGCATGAAACCGATCTGTGGGATTTCGCCATATTATTGAATCGCCGAAGCTGAGGTCGAACAACCGACCGGATTGGGGTACTGAGATGGAGAATCGAGGAAAACACGAGCAATTGTCGAGACGGGATTTTGTGAAAGGTGCTGCGGCCGGAGCGTTTTCCGTGGCAGCCCTGTCGGGCCTGAGTCCACGGGCGTATGCCGCCGGCAGCGACAAGGTGCGTCTCGGCCTGATCGGCTGCGGCGGACGGGGCATGCACGACACCTTGCGATGTCTGATCTCCGCCCCGAACGTCGAGCTGGTGGCCTTGGGCGATATATTCAAGGAAAGAGTGGACTCCGCTCGCAGGCGTTTCACCAGCCGGCCGGTCGACGACGAGGGCAAGCCGACTTCCGACAACGTGGCCGACAAAGTGAAGTTGACCGAAGAGAACTGCTTTGCCGGTTGGGACGCCCACACGAAGGTCCTGGCGACAGATGTGGATATGGTGATCCTGACGACCCCGCCGCAGTTTCGTCCGATGATGCTGAAGGCGGCCGTCGAGGCCGGCAAGCACGTGTTCATGGAGAAGCCCGTTGCGGTCGATCCCGTCGGGGTGCGCTCGGTGATCGCCTCGTCGGAACTGGCAAACCAGAAGGGCCTGACCATTGTGGCCGGCACGCAGATGCGACGGATTTCGCACCTCGTCGAGGCCATGAAGCGGATTCGCGATGGCGCGCTGGGAACGATCCAGAGCGGTCAGTGCTTCCGATTGGGCGGGGCCATGCGGGGCTGGGGCCCTCAGGAGCGTGATCCGAGTTGGTCGGAGATGGAATGGCAACTGCGCCGGTGGTTGTTCATGACCTGGCTGAGCGGTGACTTCATCGTCGAGATGCACGTGCACGATCTCGACCTGATCAACTGGGCCCTGGACGGGTCTCCGGTGCAGTGCTTTGCTCTGGGGGGCCGACAGCAGCGGGTCGAGCCCGAGTACGGCGATTCCTACGACCATTTCGCGGTGGAATACGACTACGCGAACGGGGTGAGCGTCTCGTACAAGGGTGCCCAGCAGGACGGCATCGCCAATCCGCACTACGGGCACATCGTCGGGACCAAGGGCTCGGCGCGGCTGGACTTCGGGCGAGCCGTGTTCGAGGGCGACTACACGGCGGAGATCGCCTGGGACCGCCACGATCCCTGTCTGACCCAGCACGCCGACCAGATTGCCGCCATTCGCGAAGGCAAGCGCCTCAACGAAGGCCGGCAGATCGCCGAAAGCACCTTGACGGCGATTATGGGTCGAATGAGCGCCTATACGGGTCGGGCGATGACGTGGAAATGGGCGATGAACGGATCGAAGCTGGACCTGACCCCTCCGGCGTACGAGTTTGGCGATCTTCCGACGCCGGAAGTGGCCATTCCGGGCAAGACCCGGCTGATCTAAACGCAGGCGAATGACATTCGATAGAAGGAGTCCGAAAATGACGCGTTCATCGAACAATTGGCTGGTTGTCGCCGCGGTGCTGTTGATTGCCTTGGCGACCGGACAAGCGGTGGCGGCCCAGACGGCCGGGCCAACCGTACCGAAAGAGAAGATTGTCCTGTGGAACGGTGTGGATTACACAGGCTGGAAGCTGTTCCTGCCCGACGCATCGGCCGATGTAGCCAAGACGTGGTCCATTGACAAGGGTGTGCTGCGCTGCGAAGGCCGCCCGGCCGGCTACATGCGGACGGAGACGTCGTATGCCGACTATCACCTGCACGTCGAATGGCGCTGGCCCGGCAAGCCGGGCAACAACGGCGTCCTCGTGCACATGAGCGGCCAAGACAACGTCTGGCCTAAGAGCCTCGAATGCCAGCTCCAGGCGGGAAGCGCCGGCGATTTCTGGGTGATCGGGGGCGTCGAAACCGCCCAGCACGCAAAAGGCGGCTCCCGCGTCCAGGGTCGGCGCACGATCAAGCTGCGCGACAGCAGTGAGAAGGAGCTGGGCCAGTGGAACGCCTACGACATCATCTGCAAAGACGACTGGGTGGTCGTGCTGGTCAACGGCGTGCTCCAGAACGTGGCGACCGAATGTTCCGAACGCGGCGGCAAGATCTGTCTCCAGAGCGAAGGTGCAGTCATCGAGTACCGCAACTTCTGGATCGCGCCGGTGGAGTAGCCCCGGCCGGGGCCCAGTCGCACCCTGGGGCATCGAATACATAGGAAACGACAATGGGAGCGGGTCGATGGGCTCGCTCCCGTTCTTTTGCTCGGCTGTGGCGGTTGAGCGTAAGAAGCGACGAGGTATGGATTGGATATGAAGGTACTGGTGGCGGCCAAATGCGGGTTCTGTCCGGGGGTGCGTAATGCGATCAGCATGGCGGAAGAAACGCTCCAGCGGTCCGGGGCGGGTCAGTCGGTGTATTGCCTCGGCCCGATAATCCACAACAAGGATGAGGTGGAACGACTGCGCACGTCGGGGCTGCACACGGTGGACTCCGTCGACGAGATGGATTCGGGGACCGTCCTGATCCGCTCCCACGGGGTCGCCCCGAGCGAGCTGAACCGGCTCAAGGAACAAGGGTTTCACATTGTCGATGCCACCTGCGTCCTGGTCAAGCGCCTCCAGCAGATCGTCAAGCAGCTCGAAGCCGAGGGCTACGAGGTCGTGATTATCGGCGAGGAAAACCATCCGGAGGTTCAGGGCGTCGTCGGGTGCGTGGGCGACGTGGTCGTCGTGGCCGGCGAGGACGATCTGGACAAACTGCCCAGGAACGGCCGGCTGGGCATCGTCTGCCAGACGACGCAGAGCCCCGAGCATCTGGGCGCCATGCTGGACGCCATCGCCCGACGCAGCTTCAGCGAGTTGAAGGTCATCAACACCCTCTGCAAGGAGGCGATCAAGCGGCAGGAATCGGCCATCGAACTCTGCCAGCAGGTCGATGTCATGTTCGTCCTGGGCGGGTTGCACAGCGCCAACACCCGCCGGCTGGCCGATCTGTGCAAAAAACACAACAAAGCCACCTTTCACTTGCAAAACTGGGAAGAACTTGATAAAAAAATACTTTTTGGCAAGACGGTTGCCGGTGTGACGGCAGGGGCCTCCACGCCGAACTGGGTCATTGAAGAGTTTGTCGAGCATCTGGAACGATTCGGCGAAGAACGGTGAATGGGCCGTCGGGTCGCCTTCGGTCATATGCGTCCTCTGCTGCGTGAGCAGGGGGCTTCCAATATCAACTTGGATGGATGCAATGCGGCATTGAGGCCGGCCGATGTGTATGTGGAGCATTGGCCGGTCGCACGGAAAGACTCCACAGGGGAATCAGAATCATGGTAGATCGAAACCTTGTCAACAAACTGGGTTTGTCCGACGACAAACTCGAAGAGCAGATCGGCGAGATGTTCGGGGACGGCGAGAACCAATATCTCGAACAGATGCTCCAGAAGAAGGTGGACTCGCGTCTTCCGGGCACCATTCTCAAAGGCACAATCGTCTCGCAGATCGGCAACGACGTGATCGTTGAGGTGGGCCTCAAGAGCGAAGGTGTGGTCGATGCCGGTGAATTCGGCAGCCCCGACGAGATCGCGCCGGGTCGCGAGATCGAGGTGCTCCTCGAAGACACCGACTCCGACGGCGGGCTGATCCTGCTGAGCAAGCGCAAGGCCGACACGATCCGCGGCTGGGAACACATCATCAACACCAAGCAGGAGGGGGACGTCGTCAGCGGCAAGGTCATCCGCCGGATCAAGGGCGGCCTGCTCGTGGACATCGGGGTTCCGGTCTTCCTGCCGGCCTCCCAGGTGGACATCCGCAAGCCGGGCGACATCAGCCGGTTCATCGGCAAAGACGTCGAGTGCAAGATTCTCAAGATCGACGTGGAGAATCGCAATATCGTGGTCTCCCGTCGCAAACTCATCGAGGAAGATCGCCGCGCCAGCAAAGAGAAGATCCTCACCGAGATCGAGGTCGGTCAGCTTCGCAAGGGGATCGTCAAGAACATCGCGGACTTCGGCGTGTTTGTCGATCTCGGCGGCTTGGACGGTCTGCTGCACATCTCCGACCTCAGTTGGGGCCGCATCTCTCACCCCTCCGAGGTGGTCGATCTGGACCAGGAGATCGAGTGCGTGGTCATCGGCGTCGACAAGGACAACGAGAAGATCTCGCTGGGTCTCAAGCAGAAGAGCGCCAGCCCATGGGAAAACGTCGAGGCGAAGTACCCTGTCGGCATCAAGGTTCAGGGCAAGGTCGTCAACGTGATGAACTACGGCGTCTTCGTCCGCCTGGAAGACGGCATCGAAGGTCTCGTGCACATCAGCGAGATGAGCTGGACGCGGCGTCTGTCGCACCCGAGCGAGATGGTCAATCTCGGCGACGAGATCGACGTCGTCGTGCTGAACGTCAACAAAGAGAAGCAGGAGATCTCGCTCGGCATCAAGCAGACCGAGCAGAACCCGTGGGAGCTGGCGGCCCGCAAGTACCCGCCGGGCACCGTCGTGACCGCCAATGTCCGCAGCATGACGAACTTCGGCGCCTTCGTCGAGATCGAGCCGGGCATCGACGGCATGGTCCACATCTCCGACCTGAGCTGGACCCGCAAGTTCGGGCACCCCAGCGAGGCGCTGGAGAAGGGCCAGGAGGTCAAGTGCGTTGTCCTCGAGGTCAACGAGGCCAAGCAGCGGATCTCGCTGGGCATCAAGCAGATGACCGAGGACCCGTGGATTCGGGCCATTCCCGAGAAGTACATCCCCGGCCACATCATCAAGGGCAAGATCGCCAAGCTGACCAATTTTGGCGCGTTCGTCGAGCTCGAGCCCGACCTCGAAGGCTTGCTCCACATCTCCGAACTGGCCGATCACAAGATCGACAAGCCGCAGGATGTGGTCAAACCCGACGATGAGGTCGAAGTCAAGATCCTTAAGGTCGATCCGGAAGCACGCAAGATCGGGCTGAGCCTGCGAAGGGTGCAGTGGGCGGCGGAAGAACATGCGGCCACGCCGACCAAGCCTCAGCCTCAGGCGAGAGCGACTCCCGAGAGCTCCTATCCTTCCGGCGGTGATACGCTGGGCATCACGCTTCGCTCGGCCAAGCCGGCCGCGCCCGAAACGCCGGAGTCACAGAGCAGTGATGAAGGGCAGGAACCTGCCGCCTCGTAAAATGGAACGCATGCTTTGACGCATCGTTGTGTGCGATTTCGAAGGGCCCTCCGGGTGTTGTGGAGGGCCCTTTGCCATGCGCCGGCGCGCCGTGGTTGCCGCTGCGGCAGCCGACAGGTATAATGAAGCGATTGGCAATGGAATGGACGGACGATCCTTGAAAGGTCATCGCGATGCTGCTCTGGCTGTTTCGTGGCGTATTCATCATTGTTGTGGTTTCGGTGCTGGTGGTCAACGCCAGTTCGGTCGAGTTGAGCACGACGGAGAACTCGGCGAGCTGGTGGGCCGTGGTGATCAGCGGCATGGGCCTGGCCATCTTCTTTCTGTTGCTCGATGTCCTGACTCCGAAGCGCAAGCTCAGCGCGCTGGCCGGCGTGTTCTTCGGACTGCTGGTCGGAATGCTCATCAGCGGCGCCCTGGCCAGCGCCGTGGACATGATCGGGGAGTCCTATCGTATTCCGATGGTCGAGCCGGCCAAGGTCGCCATCAAATGGATGCTCGGCATCGGCATCTGCTACTTCACGATCAGCATCGTCATGCGCACCAAGGACGATTTTCGCTTCGTCGTGCCCTATGTGGAATTCGCCAAGCAGACCAAGGGGGCCCGGCCGCTGATTCTCGACACCTCTGCCATCGTCGATGGGCGGATCTATGACCTGTCGGAGAGCCGCTTGTTCGACGCGCCGATCATTGTGCCCCGGTTCGTGCTCAACGAATTGCAGCTCATCGCCGATTCGTCGGACAAGCTTAAACGCAACCGCGGCCGTCGCGGCCTGGACGTGCTCAAGAAGATGCAGTCCAGCCAGGTCATCGAGGTGGAAATCGACGAAACCGCCATCGCCGAGACCGAAGAGGCCAAGGGCGTCGATCAGAAGCTGATGGTCTTCTCCAAGGCCCACAACGGGCGACTGGTCACCACCGACTACAATCTGACGAAGGTCGCCCAGGTGCGCGGCGTCGACGTGGTCAACATCAACGATCTGGCCAATTCCCTGAAGGTCGTGGCCCTGCCGGGCGAGACGATGCAGGTCAAGATCGTCAAGCCGGGCGAGGAGGCCGATCAGGGCATCGGCTATCTCGACGATGGCACGATGATCGTCGTCGAAGGCGGACGCAACAAGATCGGGCGGGACGTGCAGATCAGCGTGACCAGTTCGCTGCAGACCTCGGCGGGCAAGATGATCTTCGGACGTTTCGAGTCGTTTGCCTCGGCCGACCGGCCCAATGACCGGCCGGACCGGCCTTTCAACCCTCGTTCGAACCGCATGTCGGCCCGATCCTGACGGAGAACGCCCACCGCACGAGCGGATTGCCATGCCAAGAATCTGGAATCGACGACAATGGGTCCTGCGGCGTCTGAGACTGACGCCCGCCACCGAGATGCTGCTGCTGGCGGTTGTGGTGGGCATCCTCGGCGGATTCGGCGCCCTGTTCTTCAAGAACCTGATCCACCTCTTCCAGTCGCTGTTCTGGGCGACGACCGACATGGCAGTGGAGACGCTGGGCGCCCTGGCCTGGTATCGCCGGCTGTTGCTGCCGGCGGTCGGCGGTGCGATCGTCGGTCCGCTGATTTACTTCCTGGCGCGCGAAGCCCGAGGTCCCGGCGTCCCGGAGGTCATGATTGCGGTTGTCACCCGCAACAGCATCATTCGTCCGATCGTGGTGATCGTCAAGTCGCTTGCCTCGGCGATCAGCATCGCCAGCGGCGGGTCGGTCGGTCGGGAAGGGCCCATCGTGCAGATCGGTGCGGCCATCGCCTCGACCGCCGGACAGGTGCTTCGGCTTTCGCCCATCCAGCTCAAAACGCTCGTTGGTTGCGGCGTGTCGGCCGGCATTGCCGCCACGTTCAACGCCCCGATGGCCGGGACGCTCTTCGCGCTGGAGCTGATCGTCGTCGATTTCGGCCTGACCGCGTTCACTCCCATTCTGGTTTCGGCGGTGGCCGCTACGGCGGTGACGCGACACTTCCACGGCAACATCATCGAATTCACGGTCCCGGCGTTCACAATGGTCTCGCACTGGGAGTTCGGCCTGTATCTGGTCCTCGGAGTCTTCGCCGGCGTGGTGGCGTTTGTGTTCTCGCGAAGCATCTACGTTGCGGAGGACCTCTTCGAGAAGACGCGGATTCCGCCGTGGATCCGACCGGCCTCTGGCGGCCTGCTCGTCGGCGTCGGTGCGGTGTTCTATCCGCACATCATGGGGGTCGGCTATGAATCGATCCGCATTCTCTTCGACGGCCAGTTGGCCTGGGGCCTTGCGCTCCTGCTGGTCGGGCTGAAGATTGTCGCGACCTCTATCACCATCGGCTCGGGCGGCTCGGGCGGCGTATTCGCGCCGTCCCTGTTCATCGGCGCGATGCTGGGCGGCGCGTTCGGCCAGATCGTTCACCTTTGGTTCCCTGACGTGACGGCCTCCCCCGTCGCGTACGCCCTGGTCGGCATGGCCGCGGTCAACGGCGCCTGTATCCAGGCGCCGCTGTCGGCGATCGTGGTGCTGGTCGAAATGACCGACGCCTACAGCATTCTGCTGCCGCTGATGTTCACCGTCGTTATGGCGACGTTCGTCGCACGCAAGCTCGACCCCGAGTCCATTTACACCGAGAAGCTGCGGCGGGTGGGCATTCGGGCCCATCACGGCGAAGACCTCAACATCCTGCGAGCGATTGCGGTCGAGGACGTCCTGCGTCACGATGAGGCGTCGATTTCGGAGACGGCCTCGCTCGATGCGCTGATCCGTCTGTCGCTCGAGGTGCGAGGCAACGCGATCTTCACGGTGGACGATCAGGGCCGTCTGACGGGGGTCGTCTGCGTTCAGGACCTCAAGTACGTTCTCGGCGACCCGGAGGAGCTTCGCTACGCCTACGACATCATGGATTTTAAGCAGCCGGTTGTCCCCGTCCGCCGGACGCAGTTCCTGGATGCGGTGGTGGACCGCTTCGCCGAGACGGAACTCGATTGCCTGCCCGTGGTCGATGACGCCGATCGGCTGGTCGGCTCGGTGGTCCTGACCGACGTGATGCGCCGCTACAACCAGGAGGTGGCCGGTCGAGACATTGCCCTGGAGCTGGGCGCCCGCATCGCGGCCCACGACACGTCTCAAACGCTTCATCTCGGCGGCGACGCGATCGTCACCGAGATCGACGTCCCCCGGTGGATGGCCGGCCGCAGGCTCGGAGAGCTGCAACTGCGGTCGCGCTATCGCGTCGCCATCTTCCTGGTCCGCGAGCATCGCGACGGCCGCCCGAACCGTTTCGTCACACCCAACGGCGAGTACCGCCTCCGCGCCGGCGACACGATCCTCGTCAGCGGCGCCCACGCCGACGTCAAGGCCCTCCAGTTCAGACGTCCCAGTTGAGGGTTTCTTCGTTCTTGTAGAAGAAGCGGCCCAGTTGGTGGGCGAGGACGAGCCAGACGTAATAGGCCGCGAGCATCAGCAGGTGGCCCAGTATCCAGGACTTGAGGATGTAGTAGATTCCCGCCGGGATCAGCGCGCACAGCAGGTAGCAGAAGGGCGCTCGGATCGTGTATTGGGGCAGCGTCTTGAGCGTCGAGACGATCAGCCGAACCGGATTGAGGCCGCGCACGTCCTCGTACATCGCCACGCCCAGCAGGGCCATCGGCAGCACGAAGCCCGCGGCGCCGCACAGGACCCACAGGATCGCATCGGCTCGGCGGGTTTCCGCGTGGTAGATGATGGCCGGACCGAACGTTGCCAAAACGCTCGCGACCACGTAGAGCGCCTGGCCAATCATCTCGGTAAGCCCCGGCGTCTCGCCGATCGTGTCGGCCGCCCGAATCTGGCCTCGCGCGCTGTCGCGAATGCACTCGCAGACGTACCAGTTCATGTACAGCAGGAACACCCCCATCGACCCCCAGAACAGCACCAGCACCAGCACCCAGAACACGATCGCCGGCCTGAACGCCAGGGTCAGGATGCCGAGGAACTTCGTGACCGCCTGCAGCACCAGGGGCACGCCCACGCAGACCGAAAGTGTCATCAGGCCAGCCCGATTGAGCGGATAGAGAAAGATGTCGATGAACCAGGGGAGCCTTCGTTCGGGGACCTCTTCAGGTTTGGCCAGACGCCCCCCAAACGCGTTAGCGAGCTGAGAATAGGCGGCGTCGCTGCCGTCGGTTTTCGTCGCCGTCGCCGGGGCCGCCGGGCCTGTCAGGTCAAGCAGATCGGCATTATGCGCCGAGATCTTCGGAATGGTCAGCACGTTCTTGCACTGCGGGCATCGGGCCTCTCGGCCTGCCTGGACATCGTCGGCCGTCAGCTTGCGGCCGCAGGTTGTACAGCGAAACTGCATTCGGTGCCGATGGACTCCCGTTTCGGACCCGACGCGGACATACCATTCCTGTCTAAGACGCTCGGACCGCTTGGATGTTAACCCCAATCCGGCCGGATTTCCAGGCGGTTGTCCCTGGGACGCCGACATGATACGATAGTTGATGTGTGACAGGTATTCATCTTATGTTCCGAGATAAGGGCCAATCGCATGAACGATCGACGGGACCGCAGGACCTGTATTCTGAACGTCGTACTGTTTTGTCTTCTGGGCCTCGCCGCCGACGGCCGTGCGCAGGGGACGCGGGCCGACTACGAGCGGGCGATGAAGCTGCGCGAGACTACGGCCAACAAGGTCTTCAAGGACCGCGTCACGCCCCACTGGCTGGAGGGCAACACCCGCTTCTGGTACCGCAACGACCTGGCCGACGGCAAGCGGCAGTACATTCTCGTCGATGCCGAGGCGGGCTCGCGGCAGCCGGCGTTCGACCACGACCGTCTTGCGGCCGGCCTGGCCAAGGCGACGGGCAAGGACCTGCTCGCCGACGAACTGGCCATCGACCGATTGATCTACGATCCATCGGGGGCCGAACTGGCGTTCAGCTACGACGGCAAGTGGTGGCGGTGCGATCTGGACCGCTACGAGGTCGAGGCCTCGCCGAGGGACGAGCCGGCCAACGCCTCGCTGCGGGCCTTCTCGCGGCCGAGGCCGAGCCGGACCACCGGCGAGGAGACGTCCATCACGTTCATCAATCGGATGGAGGCCGACGTCGAGATCTTCTGGATCGATTCGGAAGGCAGGCGACAGCGCTACGCCACCGTCCGTCCGGGTGAGCGGCATCGGCAGCACACGTTCGCCGGGCACGTCTGGCTGGTGGCGAACGCCGAAGGCGGGACCGTGGCGGTCTTCGTCGCGACCGAGGCGGCCGGTGACGCCGTGATCGACGGCGAAACGACCGGCCGCGGCGACGCGCGGGATGAGCCGAGGCGAGTCAGGCCCGGCGCGCAGTCGCCCGACGGTAAATGGTCGGCGTTCATCCGTGACCACAACGTCGGCGTCCGCCATGCCGAGACCGAAGAGGAAACGATGCTCACCGACGACGGCAGCGAGGAAGACGCCTATACCGATCGCTTCTTCTGGTCGGGTGATTCGGCTCGGCTGGTCGTGCTGCGGACGAAGAAGGGCGACGAGCGGACGGTCTATCTGATCGAGTCGTCCCCTCAGGACCAGTTGCAGCCCAAGCTCCATGAGATGTCGTATCTCAAGCCGGGCGATCAGGTCGCGATCTCCAAGCCGCACCTGTTCGACGTCGAGAACAAGCGTCATATCACGATTGCCGATGAGCTGTTCGGCAATCCGTGGAGCGTCTCGGAGATCCGCTGGTTGCCCGATTCGCGCCGCTTCACATTCCTCTACAACCAGCGCGGCCATCAGGTGCTGCGGATCATCAGCGTGGATGCGGCGACGGGCAAGGCTCGGACCATCGTGGACGAGACGAGTGGGACGTTCATCGACTATGCCGGCAAGCAGTTCAGCCACTACATCGACGATGCGAACGAAATCGTCTGGATGTCCGAACGCGACGGCTGGAACCATCTCTATCTCTATGACGCCGACACAGGCCGGGTGAAGAACCAGATCACCAAAGGCTCGTGGGTGGTGCGGAATGTCGATCGCGTCGACGAGGCCAGGCGACAGATCTGGTTCCGCGCCGGCGGCGTGCGTCCCGAGCAGGACCCGTATTACATTCACTTCTGCCGGGTCAATCTCGACGGCACGGGCCTGGTCGTACTGACCGAAGGGGATGGGACACACGACGTGACGTTCTCGCCCGACCGGCGATTCCTCCTCGACCAGTGGTCGCGCGTCGATCTGCCGCCGGTGACGGAGCTTCGCAGCACTGAGGACGGCCGTCTGATCTGCGAGCTGGAACGGGCCGATGCCGAGGCGCTGCTGGTGACCGGGTGGCGGCCGCCCGAGCGGTTCGTCGCCAAGGCCCGCGACGGTGAGACGGACATCTACGGGATCATCATCCGGCCGAGCACGTTCGACGCCGGTCGCACGTATCCGGTGATCGAGCAGATCTACGCCGGCCCGCAGGGGGCCTTCGTGCCGAAATCGTTCGGGCTGCATACGCGGCAATACGCCATCGCCGAACTGGGATTCGTCGTCGTGCAGATCGACGGCATGGGAACCTCCAACCGCTCGAAGGCGTTTCACGATATCTGCTGGAAGAACCTGGGCGATTCGGGCTTTCCCGATAGGATCCTGTGGATGAAGGCGGCGGCCGCCAAGTATCCGTACATGGACCTGACGCGGGTCGGCGTCTACGGCGGCTCGGCGGGAGGGCAGAGCACGCTTCGCGGCCTGTTGGCGCACGGCGATTTCTACAAAGTCGGCGTCGCCGATTGCGGCTGCCACGACAATCGCATGGACAAGATCTGGTGGAACGAGTTGTGGATGGGCTGGCCGCTCGGCCCGCACTATGACGAGCAGTCGAACGTCACGCAGGCCCACCGGTTGGAGGGCAAGCTGCTGCTGACGGTAGGTGAGCTGGACCGCAACGTGGACCCGGCGTCCACGATGCAGGTGGTCAACGCCCTGATCAAGGCGGACAAGGACTTCGACCTGCTGATCGTCCCGGGCGGCGGTCACGGCGTCGGCGAGACGCCTTATGCGAGCCGGCGGCGCATGGATTTCTTCGTGCGACACCTCCTGGGCGTCGAGCCGCGACACGAACCGTAAGACGGATCGTCAGCTCGCGAGAAACTGCTTGAGATCGTCGATGTCCATCTCGTGCCAGGAATCGGGCGTCACGTACAGACTGACCTGCGACTCGGCGCCGAAGGCCTTATAGATCGCGCGAAGCTCGGCCAGGGCGGGTTGCACGGTCTCGTTGTACGAGGCCGAGTTGTTGTCGGGTCCCGGCGTGTCCAGCTCGCCGTAGTGCAGCCGGATCGGGCGGGGCGCGTTCAGGCCGGCGATATCGCTGCGATCCATCCAGTTCAGGATGCCCGGAATGCCATGCGCCGGCGCGTTGTAGCAGCGCGAGAAGATCCCCTCGAACGAGCCCATCGTCCCGCTGGCGTAGATCGTGCCGACCCGCTCGCTGAAGACCGGATAGGTCATCGCCACGTCGCCGCCGTAGGAGATGCCGGCCACGTCGATCGTCCGCACGCCGCAGTGCTCGGCCAGCCACATCTCCCATCGCAGCAGGTCCTCGATGGTCTGGCCGA
>Ga0209510_1003205_pt1 | contig 15714 bp, 11 predicted proteins | sample BiotimSIPDNA_FD_185749 | JGI IMG/M metagenome (GOLD analysis project Ga0209510, IMG submission 185749) | Anaerobic biogas reactor microbial communites from Washington, USA - Biogas_R1 time_0 SIP DNA (SPAdes) (version 2) | ecosystem: Engineered > Bioreactor > Anaerobic > Unclassified | place... | reverse complement strand
TGATAAAAATTTTCTCTAGTCTGGTCTGAGCTTGCATTTTTAATGCATCCTCAAAGGAATACAGGCATTGTTGTCGAATATACAAGGTAACTTCACCTCTTTCTATTTGTTGGTTTGTTGGTTTTGTTCACCTTATAAATTCGACAAAAACAGGGGTGAAGCCTTTATTTTTAATCCGCTAAGCCCCGATTTTATTGAGGCTGTGAGTATGAAATTTTCTCTATATAAATCTGTCGTTAATCCCCACTTTATAAATATTTCAAGAGATCCTCTAGGAACATATTAACATGATCGCCATCAAACATAGTTTCGTTAATCTCCAATATAACTAAATCACGTGATAATATGTTATCTTTCCACCAGTATTCTTCTCTCGGTTGAAATGTTAGCGTTACTTGCCTTTGTTGTGGAACATACACTATTCCATCATCATAATAACTGTAAAAATCAAGTGAATTTGTCCAACCTGTACTCATCAGCATTTTAACAAGCCTATCGCAAAAACTACCACCTACTAAAACCACTTCTGGACGAAAAAAGGACGCCGAGTCATTTCCCTGCAATATCACATGCGGAGCAGGATAACTCCAATCCTTTTTCATTAAGTTAAGCAAATTAGCTAAATCTTGATCAGTTGCATCCGGGTTATTGTCTACATATTGCTGACTGATTTGAAGTGGTACAGTATTCCACCCAGTAACATCTTTAACTGTTTGATCCAGTACACGCAATGTGTGATAAGTGGCTATATCGTTCCAATGAGTTCCACCTTGGCAAAAGAGGGGGATCGGATGTTCATTCTTTAAATTAGAAGTAATTTGCTGACCATCTACTAAATTAATCCCGCATTCCTTTAGACGAGGTATAATTCTTTCATAATTTGATAGGCTTCTTCCCCTATTCTGAATAGCCGGCGGAAGATATTCTGGATAAGTAAATGCTTTGCTAGGAGTAATCAGGACTACAAACGTTATTCCTTGTTGTTTTAATAAAGAGTTCGCTTGGACAACTTGATTTACAAAAGCATCAACCTCTTCGAGATCCATAGTTGGTTTATTAATATAATCGTCAATATATGCCTTTTCAAATAGCTGATTATCCTTGCCGATAATTATCGACTGGTTATACATATATGACTTCTTGAAGAATGTGTAATACATTTGGTTACTGGCGCGTATATAACTTTCTCTACCATAAAAATTTTCATTGAACCAAGTTGAAAACTCATCTTGAAAATCACCTGACAACCAACGGCTTAAATTAAATCTCGGAAATTGCTGTGCTGACGTATAACCTTCCAGCGAAGAAGACTGGGTGACTGTGATATCGACAGGCTTGCTTAAATAATCCCACACTAAGGGAATAGATGGGTATATCATTATAAACACCATAATGATAATAAAAATTAATGAGTTCAGTTTTTTCAATACTATTACACCCCTGAAGACTAAAATCTAAAGTATAAAAACGGATTAAAGGTAACAGCTGATATTTTCGTGATAGTAATAAGAAATATTACAACCACTAATCCGAGTTCAAGTTGTCTCCCATATTTTAAGATTACTTCCGCCTTCTGATTTATTATCTTTATACGAGGAAGAATTGGTGCCAGTGACAGTACTATACCCACCACTATAAAGAACCACACATTATTAGGTACATATATCAGCTGACTAGTCTGAGCCCATGGGTTTAACATAGTAAGAACAAAGCTCCATGCTTGGTGTATACTATCAGCACGGAATATAACCCACCCAACTATTACAAACAACATGGTTATTGTCCAGTTAATTATACTAGGTAGTCGCTTTTGCATATCTAACCAGAAAAGTTTATCCATGATAAGGAAAAATCCATGGTATGCCCCCCATACCACAAAAGTCCAACTGGCACCATGCCATAATCCAGACAATAAAAAGCAAACCCACAGATTGAAATACATCCTTGAACGGGTTACCCGATTACCTCCCATAGAAATATAGAGATAATCTCTAATCCAGGTAGACAAGGAGATATGCCACCGTCTCCAGAATTCTGTAAAATTTTTGGATATATATGGTGTACGGAAGTTTTCTAAGATTCGAAAACCGAATATACGGCATAACCCAATAGCCATATCCGAGTAACCTGAAAAATCAAAATAAATCTGCAAAGTAAAACAAATTGCTCCTAACCAAGCTGCACCAAAGCCTATATCATTGGCTGGTAAGGCAAATATTAGGTCGGCCATTTCACCCATTGTATCCGCAATAAATACCTTTTTAGCTAATCCGTAGCAGAAACGTTTAACACCGCAAACTATATCCTTAAGGGTTTCACTTCTACCCACAAGTTGGTCTTCAATATCATGGTATTTAACAATTGGTCCGGCCAATAACTTGGGAAATAAAAATACATAAACTAAATAGTTGAGTATTCCAGGAGCAGTTTTGCCTACTTGCCGGTAGATATCAACTAGGTAAGTTATCTTTTCAAAAACGACAAAGGATACTCCAACGGGCAGAAGGATTTGCAGTACCGGGAGGGAAAATGATGAATTTATAGTCAGTAGAATATGATTTAAGTTGTCCATAAGAAAATTAGTGTACTTGAAATAGCCCAAAATGCCTACATTACCTATTATTCCAATAATCATTGCTAACTTTGCAATTCGCTTTTCGTTATTGGCTATTATCTGTCCTAGCCAATAATCCAGCAAGGCCGATCCCAACAAAACCCATATAAAACGCGGTTCAGCCCAAGCGTAGAAGACCAGGCTTGAAAAAAGTAATACAAAATTCTTGTACTTTCTATTTACCGTAAAATAAACAGCTAACATTATTGGGGAAAAAACGAATAAAAACAAAGGCGAATTAAATAGCATTTCTTTCACCATTCTTATAAAACTTATATTTTGTAGCTATATAATCTTGGAATGTTTGTATTGAAATTATTTCTGAGCAGTAATATCAAAAAGCCATTCATCTTTTGGTTTAATGGATACTATGTTAAGACCCGCATTTTCCAGATAGTGCTTAATTAATAATTCTGTAAAGCTGGTGTAATGATAGTCTCCGTCATAGGCTTGAGTGCCAAACAGACATTGAATAAGTTCTTGTTGCTTTTCAACAGAACTGAACTCTTTTTTTGAAAATAATTTTAATAATCCAAGAACATTTGGTACACGAAGTATCAGTTTACCGGAAGGTTTCAATAATCGGCTCCATTCATTGAGTACATTTTGAGTTTCAGTGCGGGGGATATGTTCTAAACAATCTTGTGCAATTATTTCTTCATAGTAGTCCGATGGTAGCATATTAAGATTACAAATATCTGCAACTAAATCAGGTTGATGGAATGGTTGAATATCTACATTTAAATATCCTTGTCTTATATCAAATCCACATCCCAAATTCAATTTTGCAGGTTCTTTGGAATAATCGAAGTTAAGTACCATTGGCTGGGATCCTTTCCCCATCTCATTGATTTTATCGAGTAATTTGGTAGCAATACACTTCCAATCAAATTCACTGCTTACCAGTTTCTGAGCTTGAACCGTTTGCTTTACTGGCATGGTTTTATTTCTTTTAAGCTCATCTATCTTGGATGGTATATCATCCAAAGTACAAATTATTAGATGCTCGCCATTAATGACTCCTATTCCTCGCGCGCCAAACTCAGTAGATATTACAGGTATCCCGGCGGCCATATAGTCAAGCATCTTTAGGTTAGTACCTGATCCAGATTTCATTGGATTAATAGCTAAATCCACAATACCAAATATAAAGTTCTTTTCCTCATCATCAACAACTCCTAATAATCCAACATTAATCGGAATATTTTCGGATTTGAAGGCTAAGCATTGACTTCCCATTAATAAAAATTTTACATCGGGTAGTTGTTCAGCTATCTTAAATATTTCCTCACAGGCTTCTATATTCGGCGGATGCCAGCTTCCCACAAATAAGACAATTATCTCTTCTCCTAAGCCGAGAGCTCTCTTCTTATCTTGCCTTTCACTCCAGGCTACAAAAGGCACCGTACTAGTGTCCACCCCATTAGGCACGACAATAAATTTGTCTTCTGGAACTTCATAAAGCTCTGCAAGTCGTATCGCATCTTCTTGGGAACAAGTCATAATTAAGTCACTATCTTGGCAACATTTCTTTTCAACGTGAAATAATTCTTCCAATAAACTCCTAGCATGGGGCGGGAAAACCTTCGCTTTTAAATCATACTCAACATCCTGCGCTTCATATATTAATAGGTAATTACCTTTATCTTTCGGTAGCTCATGATAAAGATAAGGATGGCAAGCAACAACAATGTCAGCTGTTGTCGCTACAGTCCTAACATTTTGCCCATACTCCGGTGTATACTTTGATAATGTAGGCATGGTCACATCACCTACAGGTATTCCAACCTTTTGCTCAACCTGCCATTCCTTTTCTTGATGGGCTTTCGTCTTAGGAAAACGGATTTCTCTCAAACCAGGAGCTATTTCTTTATTAAGTGCCGGCTCATCATTATTAGTAAACGAAAAAACCTCAACATCGTAGTGTTGAGCTACCTGTTTATACAGGTTATATATTCTGCTCTGTCCCCCACCCCTGGGAGGGTAAATAGGAAAAGTAGAGGTTACTACCATGCGAGGTCTTTTTTTACTTTGCACCTTATTTGCCTTAGTCGGTATTTTGGTTCCTATTAGATGACTTACGACATTATCCCAAGTAATGTTCTGAACCCTACTTTTTCCTTGATTACCCATTCTAACCGCTTCCTTAGGATTCGAAGCGAAATAATCCATTTTCGCTGCTAAAGCTTGAAAATCAGGGGAAACGCTAAACCCCGTCTCTCCATTAACAACAAATTCATTGCTTCCTCCCGAATCGGTACAAGTGATAACTGGCTTTCCACTCATAAAGGCTTCAATTGTGATTAGTCCATAATCTTCTTCGTAGGGAACAAACGGAATCACTAAAGCATTAGAATACAATTCAGTTAATTCTTCATTATTAACAAAGCCTAAAAATTCAATTCTGGGGTCATTGGCTGCCATACTTTTTAATGCATCTTCCTGTGGACCAGTTCCGGCAATCTTCATTTTAATATCGGATTGTACGTGCTGCATAGCTTTTACAAGCAAATCTATTCTTTTGGGGCCGTCTAGTCTGCTTGCTGTAAAAATATAGTCATAATTATTAGTTTTATAGGACGATATGAAGGGTGGGTGATGTACTACAGTTGGTATTACTCCTTGCGGAAAGTATTCGGTTCTCTTCTTGACTGTTTCTGAAATGCAGTAAAATTTCTTTACTTCTTTTAAACCTTCGTTATCAAGATAATGGATAATTTTTCTTATAAAAGGTCCAGGGAAACTAAAATATTCTTGAGATATACTGCTGTTTTTTAAGTCGTAAACAAGATCGAAAAAAGCATTTAAGTTGATGGATTGGTTATCCATCAGATGAACTAATTCGTTTATCTTTTTATTGGATCGCGGTACTTCCTGGCTTAAGCCTGTAAAATGATAAGTATCATATAATCCTCTTAATCGATGCTGTAAATAGCAAATGTGGTTACCATGCTTTACCATCCACGCAGGATATTTTGATGTAATCACCATGTCAAAATGATCTAGGTTTAATCTACTAAAATTCCAATAACTATCGATCAAATCCCAAAAGCTATTTTCTTTAGAAGGTAACTTTATAAGTTCGGAACTATGAGGGGTATTTTCGTTTATCCAATTATTTAATCCCCACAGTAAGTTTTCTACTCCCCCAACTGTAAAGGGTACTGGACTTGGACCAACTATAGCTATCTTCATGTTATGACTCTCCCACTAAATCTAAATCTATTAATATTTCAGCCAATGACTTTATTACTTCATTATCTGTTTCAGACAATTGGAGCTCATTTAATGTCTTGGCTATTTCCGTTATGATGACATCCATTTATTAATACCTCATTTTATAGAGTCGAAGTCAGTTTGCTAATCGCATAATCCCAGCTAATATCCTTTACTTTAAGGTAGCCATTATTCCCATAATCTCGAGATAAGGTACTTCTATTCTGATAAAGCTTATTAATAAATCCCCCTAATATTTCTGGGTTGGCATCTTCGGCTACCAAAGCATTGGTTTCATGTTTTGCAAATTCCATTACTCCTCCGGAGTCGCTAGAAGTAATGATTGGCTTCCTAGATAAGAAAGCTTCCAGGGTTATGTAGCCGTAATCTTCATCATAGGGGGCAAAGAAAACAGCAAAACAATTTGCGTATAACTTTAGTAATTCTCCATCATCGACGAAACCTAGGAACTTGATTCTGCTCTCTAGTTTTAATTCTTTGGTGAGTTTTCTAAGATGCTGTTCCAAACCGCCGGTGCCAGCAATAATACATTTAACCTTTTTATCCGTAAACTGCATGGCTCGGATAAGTAAATCTACCCTTTTTAAGCCTTCTAACCTTCCTACTGATAAAATATAATCTCCGTATTCTTCACAATAATATCTGCCATAATGCTTAGGGGGATGATATAAGCATTCGGCATCTAAATTGTTATATTGTTTTAGTCTATTACTGGTATTTTTCGCATTAGAAAAAATTTTTTTCGATTCTGCAAGGGTTTTATTGTCTATCTGCCTTATCTGTGAACGTATACGCCTATCATATTCATTATTACAATCGAAATCACTGTATGGTGTTCCGTAAAGATCATAAATTGCACGATGCTGGTGAAACAACCAAGTTACTTTATTGGGATGTTTTATTACGTACGAGGGAAACTTGGTTGCTATAACAAGATCTATCGAACGCCCCGCAATCATCTCGATACTTATGCTCCGCCACATCATTATATTTTTAATTATTTCGATCTTTGGTTCCCATTGAAAAGGAATCATTATTAATTCAGTATCATATCCTCTATTTTTTAATTCTTTTTGTAATGATTCAGCGTGCAATTCGGCGCCACCCCTTATAAAGGGTACAGAGGCAAATGTAATTACTATGCGCTTCTTCTTTTTCATTATAATGACACTCCAGGTAATCTTAATATTACTTATAAGCTATTACCGCATAGTCCTGCGGACCGTATAAAAAATTGTTGAGTTTATCAATATATCTGTTAAACTCACTATTTTCTTCATCGTTAATATGTAAAGGCGGTATGGCCATATCTTCTACAGGGCTCGAATAAAGAATTTGAATATTACTAAATCCCTCGGCCTCTAATATGAATTTTAGCGTCTTTGGATGAACCGGCCTTTCGTGGGATAAATCCATATAGAAATAATTCAGATAACCATACAATGCTTGCACATTAATGGTTTCAAGCAATATGCAAGCATTAGGCTGCAGCTTTTTGTAGGCTAATCTTATAAGATCAATCATTTGGTAGGGCTTTAGGTGTTCTATTACTTGAGCTGCAAATAATCCACCCAAAGAATTGTCCTCCTGAGAATGTAAGTAGGTAATGCCATCTACCTCTATCACTGGCAGCCCTCTATCCTGACAGTAAGCAACCATATCAGGATTAAGGTCTATTCCTTGGGTAGTCACTCCGTTCTCCAGCAGGAGTTCAACGAACTCTCCTCGACCGCACCCAAAATCCAGGACATCAGATTTCCCAGCGAAGTAGGGGATATAAATCTCCTGGCGTTCTTTTATATCCTCACGGCTGCCTCTGAATCGCTGTTCAAAAAGGAAATAATCAAAATCATAATGATTGGCTTTATCCTCTGCAACCAGTCGGTCAATAGTTGGAGTATTCAGATCCACGTTTAATCCTTCGTTGAGTTTTCTTTCTATTCTCCTGAGCCGATCATTGGCAATAGTTAATTCATCTGATATGTTTTCAACCATATTGTATCCGGTTGTCTGTATTTCACTGAGTTTTTCCCTGGTACCTACATGCTGTTCATTATATTTATCTAAAAGCCTTTGTACCAATTGTCTTTGCTGATTAAGTTCTATTTTCATTTCAGCAAATTCCTTTTGTTTATCAAACTTACTTATTAAAATCTTTAAGTCCGCATTTTCTTTTTGAAGAGCATCTAGTCGTTCATTTAGGTTGTTTATGCTTATACTGGTTTTATCTATTTCGCCGACATAACTATGCAGCAATTCATTGACAACATTAAGTGAACGAGTAACACTGCCATTAAACTCCCTTTGCTGGTCAATGGGAGGATTAATATACCAACGAAGTATTTTGCGAACAGCTTTTTTCCCGAACACTATCAACTTGCCGATTGTTTTCCGGTGTGATGTAATAAGCCATTCGGTTATAATGTTCCACTTAAGGTTGTTCTTCTCAACTTCAAGATCAAGCTTTTGCAGTTGATTTTGTATTGCGTTATATTCACTATCCACTAAAGTACTCTTTTCTTCGGATTCGGTTCTTTTTTGACTTAACTTCTCTGCTCTCATGGCTTCTTTAATTCTCAACATAACTTCGTCAACAGTAAATTTTGTCTGGCTCATGAAATCCCCCTCTTAAAGAACTTCCCACTTGTGATCAAGTCTGCATATTCCAGTCTCTTGTTTATCAGAATAGACGCTGATTTTTATTTGCCTGGTTTGATAATCATAGGGTGTACCGTAATGATCATGGGCGGCAACATCCAAAAAGTACTCCCCCGGAATCAGGTTGATTCGGTCAATAACAAACCTTACCGTTATTTCTTGTCCAGCACAGACACTGTTTACCTGGTAATTATCTATATATGTATTGGTTCCGTAACAGCAAAGATTATCCTGCCGAAATATGCCAATGCCAAATACTAAATCATCCACGGGCTGCTGCACTCTAACTCTCATTTCGATGATGCAGGGTTCACCACACTGAAATGTAAATCTCTCTTCTCCATGTTGATTAAGGAAGCAGGCCTTTTCTATGATAATACTGCGGTTACCCCACCGGTCACTTTGGGGTAAATCACTTTCTATTGAAATGTTATCAGATGCAGCAGCTATCTCCTCTTCCTGATGCTGTTTTTTGATTTCGTTGGAAATGCGCAGGTTATCTTGCTGGGCTACGGCTGTCCTGTATTCATTGATGATATCTACCGGATAGCCGCTGGCAGCTATCCTGCCTGCATATAGCCAAACTACTTTATCGCATAGTCTTTGTATGGAAGTAAGATCATGAGATACTATAATAGTGGTCACTCCGGCAGCTTTATTTTGTTCCATATGAGCAAAGCATTTCTTCTGGAAGCTCTCATCTCCTACCGATAGTATTTCGTCCACCAGCAGTATATCTGGCTCTACATTTATTGCCACTGAAAAAGCCAGGCGCATATACATACCGGAAGAATAGGTTCTTACTGGACTATTAATGAAGTCTCCCAGTTCAGCAAATTCTAAAATAGCGTCCAAACGACGGTCTGTTTCTTTGCGGGCCATACCAAATATGGCAGCGTTCATATATATGTTTTCCAGACCAGTAAAATCAGGATGAAAACCGGCCCCCAGTTCCAGTAAACTGGACACCCGACCATTCAGTTTTATCTCTCCTTTGTCTGGATAGATAATGCGGCTCATTAGTTTCAATAGAGTACTTTTGCCAGAGCCGTTTTGTCCTATTAGCCCTACGGTTTGGCCAGGTTCTATTTGCAAGTCTATATCTTTCAATACCCACAGATCTTCATATGATGACCGGTTGCGAAATAACAGCTTCTCTTTTAAAGTTGGGGCGTAATCGTGATATAGTCTATATTTTTTAAATACTTGATTAATTTCCACAGCATAGCGCACTGCCAATATCTCCTATTTCGCAATTATATAGCTCTTTTTGTCATAATGAAGCAAAGGAAACAACCGTAAACGTAATCAAAATTACAAGTGTAAAAATAGTATTTCTGGACACCTCAGCCTACATCATATCCAAACAATAATATCGCTCCTTCACTGACGGTGCTTACTTATTATTAATGATAATGCTTGGCCTTAATTGAAAGCGTTGGGTAGCAGGGTAATTAGTTTATAATCCCAACTTGAATGCCATAGTCACTGCAAATTCCTGCAAATTCACCCGATCTTATAAAACTAATCATTACATCGCGTCTGCTCATGCCATTCATTCTGTTCAACCAGTACTCCATTCCGCCGCTATCAGGCTCACGGCCAAAGAAAACTCTATACATTACTGTTAGAAAGTCATAATTGGATAAATTTTTTGAAGTAAATTCAGGGCAGAATATGAACTGTTCGGAGATAGTTGCCCCGGTTTGTTGTCCTGAAGCTAGTTGTGCTACCCAGTGGTTTAAGCCTGAACTGTCTGGTTTTCTTCCTAAACAATTGATATAAAATCTCGTAACAAAAGCAGTTACCTTGGGGTTTAAATCCCTAGGCTCTGATAACTCAATATAGCCTCGATTAATTTCGTAATTATCACAGATGGCGCTAAACTCCTGTGAACTTACAAAGCTAGCCAAGATATACATTCTGGATAATCCCTCATCAAATTTACTTAACCAAAATGTCTTCCCACCTACATCAGCATCTCTATCAAAGAATGTTCGATACATTACATTAATATATTCACCATCATCTAGATTCTGGGATGAGAATTCGTCGCTTAAAACGAAGAGTTGGGCTAATTGTGCACCTGTTACCTGCCCGGTAGCCAGTAAATTTACCCAATGATTTAGTCCCGCAACATCCGGTTCTCGATTTAAGCATAATCGATAAAAGCGAGTCACAAAACTTCTAAGCTCTGCTACGGATGTCCTGACTAATATATCTCGATAAGTTACCTCGTTTTCATCTTCTTCAATATTGCTCACAGTAGAGCTTATTCTGAACCGATATAAACCTGGTGCGACTAGCTGGTTAGACTGGTTTTTGCCATCCCAGGTTATAACGTGATTGCCCTTACTCTGGCGTTCATTATTTATTAAGACACAGACAACACTACCGCTGCTATTGACGATATCAATGGTTATTAAAGTATTGTCGTTGAGTAAAACATATTTTAGTTCGGCAAATGGTTCATCCAAAGTCATTATGCTTGTGGATTCGGTGCGCGGTTCAAGCAACAAACCATTTTTGACTGTCATATCAGCTACATAAAGATTTGCATCAACCGTGTCTTGATGAATATTCCATAGAGATACACCGGTATAGGCGCCACCGAGTCCAGTAGAATCGGGATTGCTTGTAAACGTAAAGGCTGTATTATTTGTACTCCCCGGAAAGGGATCCCCAGTATCACCTCGATTACCCTGATATCTAGGTTTCCATAAATCCCACCGGCCATCTGCTTCCAACGGCATCATAGTATGATACTCATTAACTTTATTTTGTCCAATCCAATATTCGGGATCATTTACCCACCAAACTAGCAATCCTTCACCAGGTAGAGCGCTATCACAACCAGTTTTTTGTCGATTTTCCACGAGAAAGTGGGCCAAGCTATCCGCTCCCTCGGTCCATAACCGTAAAGCAAATGCATTATCATTTATATTAGGAATTTGTACTTCGACGGTATCCTGGGTTGGTTCCGTATAATCAAGCCACCCTAGATAATGCCGAGACCAAGCTGATAGCCCTGCCGGGCAATCAGCTTGAACATTAATTCCGTTCCAACAACCGCCAGCCATTAGTTCCCATTTACCTGCACCTTCAGAATAATTGCTAGTATCATATAGGTCGGGCAAGCCCAGTACATGACCAAATTCATGGGCCAATACACCCAATTGGGCTGTTTCAGGAACCATATTATATGTATATACAAATTTACCAGCACCTACGGATTCTCCTGGCCACGGCCACACTACCCACTGGTGTGACCAGATAGTAGTATCTGGTTCCTCAGAAACTTCCTCCTGACCCATACCAGCATGGATAATGGTCACAGCATCGATTTCGCCGTTATTATCCAAATCATATTCTGACCAATTAAAACCCGGATTAGCCTCTCTTGCTAATTGTACCGCCTCACGCGCTAACTCATAAATCGGCACTGGCTGTCCGTTAATCCCAGTATCAATACGTCCATTCCCATCACTAGCATAATACTCTATAGGATGTATACTAGTATAAGGGCCTACTACTGTACCAGTTATCGATAACTGCCCATATGATTGTTCATAATAATAATCACGCATACTATTAGAACTTCCAAAAACCAAATCGTGGAAATAGTTAGCATCACGCCCATTATCAAATGTTTCATTAGGAAACTGAATTAAGATGACCAAATTTCTTTTCATTCCTATCTGGGGTGACAATAGTTTACCTGAGTCATCTATTGGGGGTACATGTTCTTTGCCCGACAGATCGGGCTTAATGGATCCATCATTTATCAGGGGTGTTCTGGTTCTGTCAATTGTTGTTTTACGGAAATCTGAAATATTCGTCTCATGATTTGCAGCATAACCTTTTTCCTGCAGATAACTATCAAGTATGTCAGGCCGCAGTGGCATATATTCAGGTCCGTCCTGAGAGCACACTATAATATTGTCTTTCCCTGCAGCCATCACAACAGAGTTTAGGAATTCCGGATCATTCAAGGGAAATAGCACAAAAGCTATCATTACCACTGAAATTAATAAGATTTTCCATTCCCTCGTAAATCTCAATTATTGTCGCCTCCTACTGTTTTTCAAAGAAAGAACTTCCTCTTTCTTTGAATCTCAGCTAAAAGGGCTATAAAATAGTTTCATTATTATAGATAAATTCAGGTTGGCAATGCGAGATAATACCCATTTTAGCCATAATGCTCCACTGATTGATATAATAGCACATTTGGACCTTTTTGCTGACAAATTTAAACTAATAAGTCAAATTTATTGTGAATAAGAAGGGTTGCGTCATCCGATTAGCATGGAATGTCTTGTTTTTGCTTTTCTCCTACACTACTTCGGCAAAGCCTCTTTCCAAACGTTTGTATACTAGATATCCAAAAGCTAGAATAAGTACTGACATAATTAATAGATTTCCCAACAGAGTAAAGTTGGGAAAAATTCCGCGATATAATATATCCCGATAAGCCAAGGTAAACGCTGCCATGGGATTAAGGAAAAAAATACTCATGAATTTGGCCGGCACCATATCCAATGGGTAAACTATGGGGGTGAGATAGAACCAGGCCATTACCAGGTTGGACCACAAATGCTCAATATCTCGCAGATATACATTTATGGCGGATAATATACAAACAAAGCCCAGGGTAAATATAAACTGTATTAATATTACCAGCGGCAAAGCAATCAGACTGCTGGTCAGTGGTATATCAAATATGATTAAGGCTACAAACGCCACCAGAAAGCTTAAAACTAGATTTATCACGCCGGCGGTTGTGGTGGCTAGCGGCAATATTATGCGGGGGAAATATACTTTTTTCACCAGATTGGAATGGGCCATAATCAATCCGGTACCTGTCTGCGTAGAAGTAGAAAAGAATAACCAGGGCAATAAGGCCACAAATAAAAACATAGGGTACTTGTCCACATTCATTCGCAATATGGTTGAAAATACTGCCGAAAACACTATTAACTGCAGCAGGGGATTCACATAAGTCCATAGGAATCCCAGGACTGACCCTTTGTATCGAGTGCGCAGATCACGTTTTACCATATTGGTAAACATCTCTCGGTATTCATATATCTCACGAAATGGATTTCCCATAAGGTACTATTGCTTCTCCTTTTTTACCTGCATCCTCCAAAATTCCAAGGTGTCTTTCAGAGTATCATGCAGTTTAATCTGGGGCTGCCAACCCGTCTCTGCCTTGATACGGCTAATGCTGGAATAGATTACCGGTACATCCACAGGTCTGAGCTTTTGCTGATCAATTTCTACCTGTATCGGCGCTGTACTGAGGCTCAACAGTTGATCCAGGATGCTCTGTATTGCCACGGCCTGACCGGAGGCGATATTATATATCCTGCCGATCTGCCCTTGTTCTATAATTGCGCAGTACGCTTGCACCACATCGCGGACATCACAAAAATCACGCTGGGCGCTTAGATTACCTACCCTAATCACCGGATCTTGCAAGCCGGCTTCTATATTAGCAATCTGGGCTGCAAAATCCGGGATCACGAAACCAGTTTTCTGGCCTGGACCGGTATGGTTAAAGGGACGAGCCAAATAAATGTTCATGTTATAGGCTCGTAAGTAATGCATTCCCAGTATGGTTTGATATAACTTGCTTAAGGAATAGGGGTTTTGAGGATTAGCATTTTGGCTTTCGTCAATAGGTAAGTGTTCCGGCTGTATAGCCCCATATTCCTCTCCTGACCCTACTAACAGAATGCGGGAGTCCAACTTAAGATTCTTAACGGCCTCCAAGAGATTGATGGTACCTTCCAGGTTTACTCGCATAGTGGTTTGTGGACTCTGCCAAGAAACTGCCACCGAGCTCTGCGCTGCCAAGTGATATATAGCGGCCGGTCGGCATTCGGCCAGAACTGTTTCGATCTGCTCCTGACTGTTTATATCAGCTGCTCGTACCGTTATGTTTTGGGCTGATTGTCCAGGCTGATGGTCAACATCCAGTCCCCATAGTTCATACCCCTTACTATTTAGATAATTACTTAGATATTGACCGGCGAATCCATTCGCTCCTGTTATCAATGCTCTTTTTTTCATCAGCTGCCAACCTCATATCTTCTTCCATCATCATGTGGACCAGTTGTTCAAAATTTACTTCGGGAGCCCAGCCTAATTTGGTGCGGGCTTTTTCGGGGTTCCCTAACAGAACCTCGACTTCGGCTGGTCTTATGAAGCGGGGATCAATGGTAACATAATCCCGATAGTTTAAACCTGCATATTCAAAAGCTTGTTCTACAAACTCCCTGACGGTATGAGTCTCACCGGTAGCTATAACATAGTCGTCGGGAACATCCTGCTGCAGCATCAGCCACATGGCTTTTACATAGTCACCGGCATATCCCCAGTCTCTTTTAGCATCCAGATTACCCAAACGTAGCTCATTCGTCAGACCGTATTTGATACGAGCGACGGTATGGGTAATCTTGCGGGTCACAAACTCCACACCGCGCCGAGGGGATTCATGGTTGAACAATATCCCGCTGCAGGTAAACATGGGATAGCTTTCCCGGTAGTTGACGGTGGTCCAATGGGCAAACAGTTTGGCCACTCCATAGGGGCTGCGTGGATAAAATGGAGTGCGCTCAGTCTGCGGCATTTCCTGGACTTTACCAAACATTTCGGAAGTCGAAGCCTGATAAAAGCGGGCATCTGATTTGACCAGGCGAATCGCTTCCAAAAGGTTAATTACTCCTAATCCGGTGACATCTGCAGTCAGTATCGGCTGCTCCCAGGAGGTCTGCACGAAAGACTGCGCTGCCAGATTATACACTTCATCTGGTTGGCTCTTTTCCACCGCCCGAATAAGCGAAGCTTGATCGGTCATATCCGCGTAGATAAAGTTAATGTCATCCTTTAAGTGTTCACTGCAGCCATAGTGAGCCTGGCTGGTTCGTCTCCTGACCCCATAAACTGTATAACCTTTTGCTAACAGCAGTTCAGCCAAATATGAGCCGTCCTGGCCGGTAATACCGGTAATCAGGGCTGTTTTCATGTTGATTCTCCCCTCTTTTACAAATATTTCTCCTGTTGATTCTTCTTCAGATTGTCAATTACTGTCTTTATATCTTGGGCTCTGTCCTTGGAGCAGATCAAGGTGGCATCATCGGTATCGACCACAATTAAATCATCGGCACCCAGCAGGACAATTAGTTTTTCCTGACAGTCAG
>Ga0209510_1003201_pt1 | contig 15728 bp, 6 predicted proteins | sample BiotimSIPDNA_FD_185749 | JGI IMG/M metagenome (GOLD analysis project Ga0209510, IMG submission 185749) | Anaerobic biogas reactor microbial communites from Washington, USA - Biogas_R1 time_0 SIP DNA (SPAdes) (version 2) | ecosystem: Engineered > Bioreactor > Anaerobic > Unclassified | place... | reverse complement strand
TATTTTGAGCACGAATAGTTAGGGACACCGTTAACAGTGTCCCTAACATGAACCAAACGCATTTATTTTTCTTGATCATCATGACTTACTTCATTTATTTTAGCATATCGGTCAGATCAGTTTTTTGTAGATAATTCAAATCATACACCGGACGTTCTATATCAAAAGGAATTGGTCTTTTGCTGAATTGCTGAAAGTAAAGTAAGCAACCATCTTTCCAAACCTGTGCATCGCGACATTGCCGGCGCAGTTTACTTTGAACCTCTGAAAAGCGCTGTACATCAACATAGGGCTCCACTTTGTCCCAGGTTTTTTGAAACTGCCTCACTTCGTTTACTCCTTTGTCGTACGTATAGCACAACTCGTCCCAAAGAATACGTCCGTTTTTCATTTTATAGTCCCATGGCAAATGATGAAACCACAACAGATACAATTCAGGACAAGTTTCAACATTATTAAACAGACTCTTCAATGGCTCATGGTATTGACTTACAGCATCGGATCCTTTTGAAGTACGATCGAAGCCAATGCCTAATGAATCGGCCTTGTGGTAATATGCCGGCGTCCAATCCTTACGGATACCTTTGGGTGCAAACCATGGGCCGGGGCCGTAATGTGTATTGTTGAGCCCGGCAAAAATATGGTGAAGACCCAGCGGCATCGAATAATTCACAGCGGCTTCCCGGCTTTCCATCATCAATTGTTTTACAGGTACCAAAAAGTTTTTTTGCCAATCGGCAGCATGAAAAGTTGTAGTCTTCTCATCTTTAGCCGAAAAGGTAAGCTTAAGCCATTCATCAGCAATTTGCTCGCTTGTTAGCTGATTGTTCCAAGCCATTCTACCGAATGCATACCAGTTTGCCTGAGCAAAATGATGCCCACACCAATTGCTATCTAACCCAATATTAGCCACTCCGGCTATTGCTGTGTATTTCTGAGGAAAGATGCTACCATCAGTAGTTCGCGCTACGGTACTTCCGTTGCCTTCCTGATATGTATCGCTTTTTAGAAACTCTTCCCACATGGTAGCCAGATAAACCAATTGGACTGAATGTCCAAGATATTCCTGAGTTATCTGCAATTCGGGCATGACAGAAGTCTTTTTCATGGCTCCGAATAGAGGTGTAAACGGTTCGCGTGGTTGAAAATCGACCGGCCCGTTTTTTACCTGAATAATCACATTATCCCGAAACTGACCATCCAGCGGCATAAACTCTTTATAGGCCTGACATGCCCGATCATTGCTATTGGCTTCATAAACAAAAGCACGCCACATAATAATACCACCAAAGGGTTTTACTGCATCGGCCAACATGTTTGCACCATCGGCGTGAGTACGACCAAAATCCTGTGGTCCTGGTTGTCCTTCACTATTGGCTTTTATCAGAAACCCTCCAAAATCAGGAATGATGTTGTAAATCTCATTTGCTTTCTCTTTCCACCATTTTATGACTTCAGGATTTAATGGATCGGATGTTTGTAAACCTCCAATCAATGAGGGCGAAGAAAATTTGACCGAAAGGTATGTTTTAATACCATACGGACGTAGCACTTCGGCAATCGCTTTTACTTTCTCAAGGCATTCACTTGTCAGCATCAGCTTTGACGAATTGACGTTGTTCAACACTGCACCGTTAATCCCGATAGATGAATTTGCTCGTGCATACTCTGTCCATAAGGCCCTATCTTTATCGGTTACGGCATAGCCTTTTTCTTCATCATGCCAAAATATCGAAAGTCCTGCATATCCACGCTCAACCGTACCGTCGAGATTATCCCAATGGTTTAATATCCTTCGCTGATATGATGGATTGCATATTTCATTCTGAATAATAGCTTCTCCTGTTTGCTGACGACGCAGAAGCTCGTAAACTCCATACAGAATTCCCAATTCGGTGTTGGCTTGAATCTCATTTTCAGAAAGCTTATACCCATCGTTTTCAATTGCTTTGTCTTTTTTTACTGTTAAAACAATCTTTGCCCCGTTTTGTCCAAGCCAACCTTGCTCAAGTTCCTGCTTTGCAATAGCCAGAGTTAGAGAACTCTTGGCACAAACAATATTTACAGTTCCCGAGCTTTTAGCTCGAAGCCAAAGACTGTGTCCATTCTCGGCTTGAAGATTCAATGAAAACGCCAGTAGAATTAAACATATCAACTTATTTTTCATATATGCTTATATTTTAAATTGTTACTATCTCTATAAAAGACCATGCATGAACTTACTTCGCATTGTGTTGTAATGGTGGTGCCCCAAAATAGCTTGGATGGTTATTATCGGGATTTACGACAATTTTTTCAACCACGACTTCAGGGTTGTTGTTTTGGTGACTCATTGTTAAGGATGTCATTAAAAGTATCCCTAATAATGAGTCAAATACATTTATTCTTATTGACCATCTTACTTACATCATTTTGTGACTTCTCTTTTACTAGGCGACTCTTCACCAAACAGATACGAGTTTTTGTACCCTCCGAAATCAACCACAATTTTTTGGAATACAATTCCCGGATCCTGTGGAGTAAGCGTCAACACCTGCGTGCCATCGGACGAAGTAGGCACTTCCAGTTTCACTGTTTTCTCAACCACCCTGCGGGCTACTGTAGGATAGAAAATGGAATAAATGTTTTCAGGTTTTTCGTTCAAATTGGAATTGAAGTTAACGGTTTGCGTCTCGCCACCATTAAAAGCAACGGTGTATTTGTGCCCTTCCAAATTGGCAAATGCCAAAGTCGATTTCACAATAACATGAACCGTAACAGTTTTCACATCGGCTGGGAGGTTCATTTTATAGGAAATTGAAGCCCCATCAACAGATTTAGAATAAGGCATTACGGCCATTCCACTTTGGGTGCGACCCATGTACGGAATTTCGGTCCACTTGGCGTTGGCTGCGTCTTTCAGAGTGTTATAATGTTCGGCTTCGATTGAAACATACCCATTGCTTGGAGCAAAAACATAGTTTCCAACAGCGGTTTCGGGGTTTTCGATCCGGAAAATTTCGGGTAATTTATTCGCCCTGAAGCGATCGTCCCACGAGGTGTAGCCAATTTTCTTTTGAATCATCATCCCGTTCCACTTTCCATTGGCCATCACTTTGTTGTAGTCGTACTCCAGCTCGGCATCGCGCTTAAAGGTACGCTCCACGTTGTCGGCCCAAAAGTTGGCCTGTGGGTTGTTTTCGGCGAATAACTTGTGGTTCATGGCTTGCGAATAGTACATTTCGTAGATATTGGCCATGGCCTGGACAGGGAAAAGGATGATCTGTTTGTAAGCGTCCTGATACTCGGATTTCAATGTGAGATATTGGCGCAAAGCTTCTGCTTCGAGCTTCAGGTATTCGTCTGAAACTTTTTTCCACTCGCCGGTTTCGAGGTTATAGGTATTTCGGTCGAGCATTTCGGCTGTGACACGGCCGTTGTATTTGCTGTATAAATTCAGAATGCGCATGGCTTCTTCAGCCTGATCGTCGCCAAACTGCTGAGCACAAAATGCACGCGGATGATCTAAAAGGTTTTCCGCATTGTAGCGCGTTGGGTTCCATGCCATATCCATGAACAAAGTAATGGGGTATTCCATCGGTTTTATGTCGCCCACATTGAGTACCCAGAGTTTATCCACACCGTAATCGTAAGTGAGTTGCAATTGCTCCCACATATTCTGGATGGGCGTTACGTTGAGCCATTTTGAGTTACGTGGCGCGCCCACATAATCTACGTGGTAATACAAGCCCCAACCGCCCGGATGCTTGCGTTCTTCTGCGTTGGGCAAACGTCGTACGTTTCCCCAGTTGTCGTCGCACAAAAGGATGATCACATCATCGGGCACACGCATTCCGGCATCGTAGTAATCAAGCACCTCTTTGTACAAAGCCCATAACTGAGGCGTTTCGCTGGCCGGACGTTTGGTCGTTTTTTCAATAATTTTTCGTTGGTTTTTTACCACTTTTTCAAGTAGTTTGGTATCGGTCTCTTTCGACATGGCCTCGTCGCCATCGCCACGCATGCCGATGGTCACAATATCTTCGGTGCCCTGCATTCGTTCAATTCCTTCGCGGAAAAACTGGTCGAGTACCTTTTGGTTTGTTGCATAATTCCACGCTCCGGCTTCCTTACCTTTTCTCACCCATTCCTGATGGTTGCGCGCCATGGGTTCGTGGTGCGAAGTGCCAATAACAACACCCATTTCATCCGCCACCTTGCTGTTCATGGGGTCATCGGCATAAAAAGACCAACTCCACATGGCAGGCCATAAGTAATTTCCTTTTAAACGGAGGATTAATTCAAAAACTTTGGAATAAAACTGATGGTCACCATAATTGGTTCCATAGGTATTTTTTACCCAAGTTGTTAAACAAGGAGCTTCATCGTTGATAAAGATACCACGGTATTTTACAGCAGGTTCGCCCGAAGAGTAACGGCCAGCATGCACATAGGCCGAAGGGCGTTGTTTGGCAGGCACATCGGCCCACCAATACCAGGGCGAAACGCCCAGTTGTTGCGACAATTCATAGATTCCGTATATGGTACCGCGCTTATCGCTACCTGCAATAACCAAACACATCTTGGTTCCTGCCTGTGGATTGTCAATAGTAGTAATCACAAAGCTTTCCCATTTTCCTTTCACATCAGCAACATCGAGCATATTCGAGGCAACCAGTTGATCGATCAGCTTACTTTTACCTATAGTTCCAACAATAATTTCGTATTCTGATAACACTTCAGATGTGAGCAGGTTGGGTTTCACCCCGGTAACGCTGTTAATGTCGGTTTGAAGATCAGTAATGGCGCGGATTACCCCTTTGTAGTCTGCCTCATCGTACCGGATAGAAGCCGCAGATTTTTCGGTAGTAACAATCGGAAAATCTGTGTCTTTTTCGGCAGTGTTTGATATGAAAATTGAAAAAGCATTTTTTGATTGTTCTGCCTTTGTGCTCATTGAAAGCATCACACATATGAGTATGGAGGTGATTTGAAAAGCGCGGTTTGTTATTGTGTTAATTCTCATTGGTTTCCAAAGTTAACTTTTTTATTTCATACGTACTGAATGGTTTGTTGCAGCGATGATTAAAGCGTGCAATTTCATTCTTAATACCCATTATTAAACGGGTTATAACACTCCATTCGCTAAGGTTTAATTAAATATTCAAATCTAATATTAATTTTACATAATTCAAAAAGACAGATGTTTTTAAGATAAAATGAGATTGCCGCAATTGGCAATCTCATTTTGAGCTAATTTGCCCCTCTGATACTTCAAATTAGCTTGTAACCTCTATTCCTAACTATAAACAACCTATAAAACTATGAAAGTATCTTTTTGCTCTATTATCATAGTTGACTATGATTTTTGAAGGTAAATTCTTCTGAAAGATGCCCGGGCGTTGTGATTGCCCGGGCTATCTTAATCTATGAAAAATGAATCTCCGAAAATCGGAATTGTGGGCTAATTAATTGATCTATTAACTAATAACTAAATAACAGGTTACTTGCCCAATAATAACCAGCTCTCCAATTAATGAATTATTTTTTAATAACCAGGATTCTGATATGCTTCTTTTTCTGCGTCGGTCATTTCCATTCCATCAAGTTGGCCTTGAGGTATTGGACGCAGATAAAGGTATGGTTCAATGTTTCGTGTGAATGTTTTTGGAGTATGGTCGCCATAGTTTGCTCCACATATTTCGTACGAACCTGCAATTTCTGACCAAGTTTGAGTGCGTACCAAGTCGAACCAACGGTATCCTTCGGCATAGTACTCACGTGAACGCTCGGCAAGAATGTAATTAATATCTATGTTAGCAGGAGTTGCTGCAACCATTGCTTCACTATTGTCGGCTGTTTTTGCTACATTCCCATTATTGTCGAATCTCCATTTTCCAGCGCGGGCACGAATTACATTGATCAAATCGTAAGCAGTCTTTCCAGAAACTGTAGTTGCTCCTTTAACCGCAGCTTCGGCAGCGATGAAATACAATTCGGAAAATTTGGCAATATTGAACGGACGTGTGCTACCTGCATTAGGCTGACCAAGGCCTTTGCCATTATCGGTGCGGTGTGGGCCTAATTTCCACAATCCAGGATATACGATACGACTAATAGCACGAGGAGAAACAACAAAGTCGGCTCTTCCTGGCAGTACACCTGCTCCGATATTGCTCTTATACGTTGCGTTTGAATAATCGATAGCCTCTGTAGGTTCATCGTTTAAGAAAGAGAGTATGGCTTCGCCTGGATATACTTTCATATTGTTGGCATTGTAAACGAATTCATTGGCAATACCACCTTTAGGCCAATTGCCACGGTATACTGTGGTGAAAGTGCCATCGTAACGCGAGTCGTTGGTTTTGTCGGCAAAAGTATTCTCTACAACATTGATTGTTGGGCACATACGAGTCCATGGGCGACCAAGGTGTTGTTCTGCTTCACGTTGAACCGAGCTAATAACTGTGCTCCAGTCTTCGATAGTTGCACTTCTGGTGTTTGTATAGTTCCAAGTCATCATCCAACCGGCAAAGTTGTCGGGGGCACCACCACTACCATAGGTAAGGCTTCCGCCATTGTAAAACTCACTGGTTTCAGTATGGTCAGCATACAACAATATCTCTTTGTTGCGATCGTTTGTTGCTAAATTTACATCGTAGTATGTAGGTTGCAGACCGAATGGGCCTGGATTGTCAATAGCTTCAACTGCAATATTGTAGGCTTGTTGGAAATACCATTGAGCATCGTGGCCTGCAGGGTCGGTGCGAGGTGTTTCAGGATAAGTTGGAATACTGTTTGGATTTTGCAACCACCAGCCATACGTAAGATAGGCTTTTGCAAGAAACAAGCGGGCAGCAGTTTTTGTAACACCACCAACTACACGGCCAGTTTCTGGCAGGTTGTTTACTGCGAAAATTAGGTCGGGGAAAATGGCTTCTGAATACACTTCAGGAACAGTATTACGAACCGATGTGCGTGCTGTTGATGTGTTGAATTTCAGTTTACCTGCACCTAAGTCGAGAGGTACACCACCGAAAGTTTGAGTAAGTAAAAAGTAATCGAAGCCACGGAAAAAATAGGCTTCTGCAACCAACTCGTCGGAAATAGTTCCAACTTCCTTTGCATTTTCAATAATTCCGTTAGCAGTGTTGATGTTTGCAAATGCAGTCCCCCACAATACATCACTACGGCTTGTTGATGCTGTAATCTGTCCAACACCCGACAAGTCGTGATCTTTAAAGTTACCATCGGCACTCTGAGCATAAGTTGCCTCGTCGGTACCTGTTATACAAGAATTGTAGTAGTACGCTTGACCGTAAATGTAGCGTAGGTGGGCATACATTGATGTTACTCCGCCTAAAACGCCTTTTTCAGTTTTAAAATAGCCAGGTTCGTAAATGCTGCGTGGTTGCTCTTCTAGTATTTCTGAGCACCCCAGCATGAACATCGACAACAGCGTTGCCCCTAATACGTATTTAATATTTATTCGTTTCATTATAATCCTTTTTAAAATGTCAAGTTAATTCCAATCAAATAGTTACGTGTCGTTGGAGTGTTTGTTCCGATGGTTAAGAGACGTCTCAGGTTATAGCCATAAGCTACTGCTGCATTTTCATTACCCATCGAGTTTGTTTCAGGATCCATGCCCGATTCTTTGTAATAGGGCGAGAACATTACGAACGGATTCTGTACCGTACAATAGATGCGCATTTTATCGATACCGAAATTCTTGACAGCTTTTATTTGGTCAAAGTTATATCCCAGTGTTATTGTGCGTACTTTCAAATAGGTAGCGTCGAAGTATCCCAAGGTGCTGCCATATTTTGGATTGTCACTGCTGGTAATTCCACCTGGTTTCGGATATTTTGCATCGGTATTTTCTGGTGTCCAATAGTCTACTTTCACATTTCCACGACGACCACTTAGCATATTCAAGTATCCGGCTGAAGAATAAATTGAGCTGTTGAGGATACCTCCGTTTTTAAATGTTCCTACTGCACTAAGTTCGAAACCTTTGTATGTTAAACGTGTGTTGAAACCTCCCTGGAAGTTTGGTTCCAGATCAATAATCTGACGGTCGGCTGCTCCAACAGCTCTTGTTGGTACTCCGTTGGCATCAACTTCGCCGGTATATTTTACTTTAATCATACCTACATTGCCACCTGGTTCAAGAATGTCGCGATTTGCGTCGCCTTCTTGCCATAAACCAATTTTTTCGTAGTCATAAATAACATCTATTGGGTGACCAACAAACCACCAGTTACCTTCGTCTCTTTTTTGACCAGAGGCAAGTGCTACCAGCTTATTACGGTTTGCATACAGGTTGAGGCCTGCTTCCCAAGTCCAGCCGTTATAATCGTCGAGGATTACCCCGTTAAGATTAAGTTCGAACCCTTTGTTCTGAGTTTCTCCAATGTTAGCCATGTAGCTGCTAACCCCCGATGTTGGTGGCAAACCTACACTTAGAAGAATGTCTTTTGTATCTTGGATGTAGTATTCAGCAGTTCCCGACAAGCGATTGTTGAAGAGGCTAAAATCGACACCAAAGTTCCATGTTTCTGAATATTCCCATCCGAGTTTTGGGTTTGGAAGTTCAGACACATAATAACCTGTTGCATAATCGTCGTCGCCAAAGTTGTAAGGGCGAGTAGCCAAACGACCAAGGGTTTTATACGGGAGTACGGATTGGTTAGATGTTTGTCCGTAACCAACGCGGAGTTTCAACTGGTTGATCAGATTAACATCGCTCATGAAATCTTCGTTTTTGATATTCCAACCAGCAGAGAATGCAGGATATGAATGCCATTTGTACCCATCGGCAAGTCGAGATGAAGCATCTGTACGGAATGTTACAGTAAACATGTAACGATCGTCGTATGAATACATTGCACGTCCCATATACGATTTTAGCCCGCTCTGTTCGTAGTTTTGGTCGTTAGGATAGATTAGAAAGTCGCCGTTTGCATGGCCAAGGTTATAATACTGAAAATGGTCAGCAGGAATATCTTTTGCAATTACTTTTGAACTATTGTAAGTTGTTTGTTCGGCAGAGTACATGGCTACAATATTCACTTGGTGCTTTTCAGCAAATAAACGATCGTAGGTCAACAAGTTTTCAATAGCCCAGTTGGTGTTGAGCGAATTGCTGATTGATGCTGTAGATTCCGTTGTTGCAGTAGTTGAATTGACTCCTTCTCCGGTATACGCTCCTCCATTGGTCATCCTAAAGTTCAACCCAAGGTTTGCACGATATTTTAGCCCCTCGATACCCGGAATTTTAACTTCCCCATATGCGGTGTTGTACGATCCGACAGCTTTTGTTTCGTCGATCCATTTATCTCCCAAAGAGTTGATTATGTCTCTCGAAATGGTCCACGGTTCATCAAGTGGCATTTTAATTGTCCGTTTGAAGTTTCCATCACTATCATAAGGATTGGCGATAGGAGACATGCTGAGTACTCCGTAAATTCCGATCTGGTTTCCTTCTGAAATATTGTAATTGCTATTGCTTGAAATACCGATTTTGAAATATTCACCAATATTTTGATCGATACTTGCACGTATAGATATTCTGTTGTATTGTTGTGTTGGCACAACAGCTTCGTCGTGATAATATCCTACCCCAAAGGTGTAGTTACCTTGTTCTGTTCCACCAATTACTGCTATGTCGTGGCTTGTAACATTGGCTTTGCGGTAAAACAAATCTTGCCAGTCGGTATCAATGTTGTCGGCTTCGTCGAGCGAATTGGTGTACATTCCTGCATCTTGGCGAAGTTTTACAAACTCCTTACTATTCATCATCGGATATTTACCAAATACTTGTTTCATACCGTAATAGCTATTGTATGAAAATTGAGCTTTTTGTTTGGTATTTCCTTTAAGCGAAGTTACCAAAATAACTCCATTGGCACCACGTGAGCCATAAATTGCGGTAGCTGAAGCATCTTTAAGAATGTCGATACTTTTGATATTGTTTGGATCGATATCGCCAATTGAACCGGCAAATGGTATTCCGTCGAGAACTACCAGAGGGTCGTTGCTTGCAGTAAGCGAGCGGGTACCACGTATACGTATTTGCATTGCTGCACCTGGTTTAGTCGAGGTTTGGTCCATTTGAACCCCAGGAATACGTCCCTGCAAAGCTTGTGTGATGTTCGATGATGCTACATCGCGCAACACTTCACCTTTCATTGAGGCAACCGAGCCCGTAACCGCTTCTTTACGCTGTACACCATATCCAATCACTACAACTTCGTCGAGATCAGATACTTCTGATGTGAGGGTTACATTGATAGATGTTTGACCAGCAATGGATACATCTTTTGTTGTCATACCTACAAACGAGAATACAAGTACTCCGTTAGATGATACGTCTTTCAAGGTGTAAACGCCATCCTGATCGGTAATTGTACCTTGGGTGGTACCTTTTAATACTACAGTAGCTCCGGGTATTGGAGCTCCTGTATTGTCTTTGACTGTTCCCTTAACCAGAAGGGACTGCCCAAAGCTCAAAATAGAAAAACATAAAAGTGGTATGATAAGACTTACCACTTTAAGCAATCGTTTCTTTTTCATCACTTAGATTTAATTAAATTGTTACTATTGGTTGAATCCATGATAGCACGAGAGTTATTTTCTTTTGCCTATGGTTTCTGAAAAAATTGGTTTATAAACTTCATCCTACATTTTAACTTCACTCTGTTGCATTCAATTCAATGTATTTGCGAATACTACAAAAGTTGTTTTTTAGGCTCGGTTTGGTTTGTAATTTTGAACCAAATGCTATTGATTTTAATACATGGCCAATATTCTTTAGAAAATGGGATATTAACAATGTGTACTCTTAATAATCAGATTGTGAGGATGATGTGAGTTTATTGAAATTGAGAGATGTGTTGTTTTTGACAAGCAATGCAGATTGTTTTACAATAAGGTATGAAATCGTGGACAAACCCCCTCTTCTTTTATGCAATCGATTACATTACGGGTTTGTGCAATAATTTTTGATATTTTATTTTTCGAAGAGTTTGCTGAGGTTTTCTTTTTCTTCCGGATCGTTGTACTTGCTCACAAATTCGGTTGGAGCCATTCCGAAATATTCTTTGAAATTGTTTGAAAAATAGGAGTGAGACGAGAACCCCACTTTATATGCTACGTCAGAAATGTTCACTTTATTATTGATGAGCAGATAGGCCGCTTGCTTCAGGCGGATTGACTTTATAAGGTTGTTTGGCGAAATGTTGATGTTTTCTTTTAGTTTTCGGTTCAGATGAGCGCGGCTAAGGCCAACTTCGCGGCTAAGGTCATCGATATTAAACTCAGGGTTTTCAATGTTTTTTCTGATGGCTTCAATAACCTTGGAAACTAATCGGCTGTCGGGCGAGCTTATCTGAATTTCGTCTAGTTCTTGGTGAAAATTATTCTGGTATTTGTTCCTGATCATTTCACGGGTTTGAATGGCGTGGGCAATAGTGCTTTTCAATAAATCGAGATTTATTGGTTTGGTTAGGTAATAATCAACTCCGTCGTCGATGCACTGTTGTTCGCATTCTTCAGAGGTTTCTGACGTAAGGATAATTACCGGAACATGATTTGTTTCAGGGTTTTGTTTTATTTTTTTGCATAATGATATCCCGTCAGTGTCAGGCATGAGCAGGTCGGTAACCACAGCATCGGGTATTGTTGTCGAAATTAATTTCCATGCATTTGCTGCATTCGTGAACACTTCAATGTTATATTTTGAGGCTAATTCCATTCGTAGATATTTCCCAAGGTCGGCATCGTCATCGACAAAAACCAGCGAATGTTTCAGTCTTTTTGTTTTTGGCGCTGCATCTATAGGGTCTTTCAGTCTATTTAATTCTTTTTCTGTATTTTCCTTTTCTTCTTCACGAATATCTGCAATGCTTTCGCCGGTTTTTCCCGGTTCAAGTTCCTCATTTGTTAAATGTTTGTTTCCAAGAGGTATGTGTATTATAAAGGCTACTCCTTTTTCGGTGTTTTTAGCCTGAATATTGCCATGGTGCAGTTTTACAATCGATTTAGCAAGGTGTAACCCAACTCCCGAACCACCGAGGGTTTTGTTATGATCGCTTTGATAAAAGCGGTCGAAAATGCGTTCTTTTTCGTTCTCATTAATCTCCGATCCTGAATTTTCAATACAAATCTCGACATGTTCGGTTATATTACCCAAATTACTCGTGTTGAGCGGCTTTTTTACCGTGTCGATGCTTATCATTATATTCCCGTTTTCGGGCGTAAATTTGAACGCATTCGACAGGATATTGAAAAGCACTTTGTCGAAATTGATTTGGTCTATCCACACTTCGAGCGATTCAAGATTACTTACCAATCTGAAATCAATATTGCGTAAAATTGCTTGTTGTTCAAACGATTTCATGAGGTCTTCGATGAAGTCTATCAAATTCGATTGCTGAAAATGTAATTTGAATTGAAGGTTGTCGATTTTCCGTATGTCCATCAATTGGTTCAAAAGCCTTAGAATACGTAATATATTGCGATACATGAGGTTAAACATGTCGAGTTTTTTGGGATCGTTTTCCGATTGTAGCATCGATTTCAAAGGGGTCATTACTAGGGTAAACGGCGTGCGAATTTCATGGGTCAGATCGGTAAACATCTGAAGTTTTAATTCTTTCTTTTCATACTCTGCTTTTTCTTTTTGGTAAATCTTTCTTCGTAGCTGGATATTGAGTATTTCCCAAACGGTAATCATAAAAATTGAAAGATAAAGCAGATAAGCCCACCATGTTTTGTACCAGGGGGGAAGTATGTGAATGTTAATATTGTTGTAAACAACATTCTGTTCGTCATGGGTTCCGTCAAAAAAGGCTTTGGTACAAAATTCATAGTTTCCACTGGGCAAGTTAGTATAGGTTGCCATTCGGTGGTTCGAGCTGGTGAAACGCCAGTCATTATCAAACCCTCTGAGCATATAACCATATACAATTTTTTGTGGGTTTGAATATTCAAGAAGGGTAAAGCCAATGGAAAATACATTTTGTGATTTCTTCAGCGTAATCGTTCGGGCTTGCGAAATGTGCCTGTCAAGGATGTTCTTCTTCCCAAGGCTTTCATCGTAGTTGATATTGTGGTTTAATACCGAAAGACTTGAAAAATAAAGCTTTGAGTTTAGTTTCTTTTCCTCATGGATGTCTGAAGGATTGAAAGTGCTTACCCCGTTGATTCCCCCGAAATACATTTTCCCATTTTTATCGATCCAAGATGATTTTACATGAAATTCATTGTCTTGAAGCCCATCTTGAGCGTAAAACTTTCTGAAAGTGTTAGAAGAAGGGATAAATCTGGAAAGACCGTTCATTGTACTTATCCACAATGTTCCTTCTATGTCTTGCTGAATTGCACAAATTGAGTTGCTCGGTAGCCCGTCGTCTTTCGTGAATAATCGAATTTCTTCATTCTGAACGTCAATAAAGTATAGTCCGTTTTGACTCCCTGCCCAAATCGCCCCGTTTTTATCTTCGAACAACGAACTGAGTGATATCTTAGTAAATTTCCCTGTGATATTGGCATGTGCTACTTCTCCCGATAGGGTATTGTAACAGCGAAGGCCTTCTGTTTCACCTATCCAAAGGTTACCTGAACGATCGAGGCAAACCGAAGATACCCAGCCTGAACTAACATTCGGGGGAAACGATTTGATGTTTCTCTCAGGATATGATATTACCTTAACACCACTCCCCAGCGTACCAAAAAAAAGGTTATCGGTTTCAGGGTCATAAGTGCTGCAGTTTGCTTTTTGCAGATTAATGTCGTTAGAAAATAACCTGAACCCATTCTGATTATCGAAAGTTGTGACGCCACCCATGTAGGTCGTGATCCAAAGTGTACCTCTTTTGTCGGTTAAAAGACTGAGTACTGAGTTGTTTGGTAGTTGGGCATTATCTTTTGTGAATCTTTTTTTTGTTCCATCGGGAGCTATTCTAAACAAACCACCACCGTCGGAGCCTATCCAGAGATTATTCTGGTTATCGTGCAAAATGCCGGTTGCAGAGGCAATGTTGGCGCTCATTGGATGTTCCGTAGCGGCGAGTTTTATGTATTCAAAACTATTTGTGAGTTTGGGAATAATAACTAGCCCTTTTTGATATATCCCGGCCCAAATATTTCCTTGTGCGTCCTGTATAATTGAATGAACTTTTGCGTTTTCCAGATCTACGGGTGCGTATTGATAATCGGGAGTGTAGATGCTTTCTTTATTGCGGTCGAACTTTTTCAGCCCGTGATCTTCCGACCCAACCCAAATATCGGGAGTCATACTGCTAAATTCTCTTCTTTCGGCTAACAGTACCCTAACTCGTTCGTTATTTAAAGTCAGTCCTTTAGGCATTCGAATGAAGCCTAGTTTCCGGTCATAAATAAAAATACCGTGATTAAAGGTGCCTATCAGCAGGTTACCGCTTACCGGGTCTTCTGTCATTGTTGAGACAACTATTTCTTTCGACAGACCTATTAGTTTTTGGTCCCAAACGATAGGTTCTTTGGTAAGGGTATTGTAATCGACTTTAGAAAAAAAGCCTTGTTCTGAAAAGTTCCATAATTTTCCTTTGGCATCGAAAAATAGGATTCCAGGGAAACGTGTTTGATATATCTGGGCCAGTTTATCTGATGTTTGAGCATCTAATTGATGCGTGTTTTTATCGAAAACTACGACACCTAAACCGGCTACTGAAACCAGAATCTTTGTTCTGTCAGGACTTTCTAAGATCGATGTAATATAAGGCGTTGCTGTTTCTGTAGAATCTTGAACAGAAAATCTTCTGAAGGTGTTTTTTTCGTGGTCGAAAATTTGCAAGCCCTTCGATGTCCCAACCCAGGTCGTTCCCTTGCTGTCGGAATAAATGACCTTCACTAAGTCACTGGCTAGTGTTCCTGGTTTGCTTTGGTCATGATAAAAGGTGGTAAAATTCATACCATCGAAATAGCTTGCCCCATTTTCTGTGGCAATCCAAATATATCCTAAACTGTCTTGCGACACTTTGTGTATTAGGCTGTTGGGTAAGCCGCTTTCTGAATTGTAAAATCGTATTTTTTGCCCAAAACCGGGTACAGTAATTAATAGAGCGAAAAGTATCTGAAGAAAGATCAAATACTTATTCAGTCTACATTTTGTATGTTTCAAAAATACCCCCACCTTTTACTTGTATCAATTCAATATTATCCTTAGAAAAGACAAGGTTTAATCAACTAATAAAAAACCACCTTGACTAGGGATTGATATATTAACCTCTTGGCTTTTGCTCAATGTTGTACTAGTTACTTTCCCGTTTAATTGCTGGTCATCACTATATATTTTAAGCTCTGAACCGGGTTTGATCATAGATAAAGTAGTCTTTAAATTCAATGGTTCCGATTGTGCATTTATTCCGGCAACATACCATTTGTCCCCGCTTCTTCTGGCCATGATAATATATTTTCCGGGGTATCCGTCAATGAGTTTAATTTCGTCCCAAGTATTTGGTACTTTTTTCATAAAGTCGATTGCCCAATCGGGAGCATCGGTGAGGTTGTTGGGAGCCAGTGCAAAATGCTGAACCGGGCTTTGGAACAGCACGGCTGTGGCTAGTGCAAACACATCTGATGTAATTCGTTTTGAGCCTCGGTTTGGCGTGTTGTTTCCGTTGTAAAACTTATTTAGTGCGCTGCCACCAAAATCCATGCTTCCTACAGTATTGCGTATAAACGGGTGCATACATGCGCTGTAC
>Ga0209510_1003198_pt1 | contig 15737 bp, 7 predicted proteins | sample BiotimSIPDNA_FD_185749 | JGI IMG/M metagenome (GOLD analysis project Ga0209510, IMG submission 185749) | Anaerobic biogas reactor microbial communites from Washington, USA - Biogas_R1 time_0 SIP DNA (SPAdes) (version 2) | ecosystem: Engineered > Bioreactor > Anaerobic > Unclassified | place... | reverse complement strand
CCTTGCGGGACGTTGAAATCCCGACCAGCCATATTGACATCATCGTAAGGTTCCACGCCATACGCCACACCCGAAAGAACCGTGGGTGCTTCGCCGTCGGTAACGGTGATGGAGACGATTCTGCAATAGGGAAATACGCTGTCGGTCACACACACTTCTGCTTGATAAAGGTTTGGTTCAACAGCTGTAGTGGGGGCTAAGGTAACTTCGCCCGTGGTTGCGTCAATGCTGACCCAGCTGGGAGAGCTTGAACCCAAATACCAGGTCAGCGTGTCGCTGTCCTCATCGCTCGCAGTCGGTGTGAAACTCAGCGTGCCGGTATTGGATACGGTTTGCGCGCCAATTGCGCTCATAACCGGTACATCGTTCGCATTAAGAATAGAGATGGTAAAGGTTTTCTCAAATGAAGCGCCATGCGGGTCGGTTACCAGGACCTTGATCGAGTAAGTGTCCTTAACTTCGTAATTGAAAACTTCGCCGGACCGCAGTTGATCCCCAACAATCTGGAAACTGGCGTTGTCCCCAAAACCAGAGACCAGGGAATAAGTGAAAGCGGTATCGCCAGTGTCGGGGTCGCTTGCACCTAAGCTGCCAATGACCGTACCGATCGCCATATTTTCAGTAATCGACGTATTGCTCAGGGTGATATCGGTCGGGGCGCAGCTGCTCAGGTTGATGGTCGCACCGCCTGTGACCGTGTGTCCGATCTCGAAAGCATCGGGCCAGTCAACCAGCATGCTTGTCAAAGGATCAATCGTCAGCGTCGTCGAACCAGTCGGTACAAGCGCCTTCAGCGAGATGGTGATCAGGTTGCCCGTCCCATCTTTCGGGTCCGGGTCGCCATCCACACCTTGTTGAGCCATCCCGAACAGCAGGCGCCCGGTTGGATCCGTGGAAAGGTCTGTTGTATTCGTGGGTTCATATAACCCAGGCTCTCCAGGAGCATCCAGGAAGCCGCCATTGACCACCTCTACAACCTCCACCTTGGTGCGGTCGTAGGTGACCTCCAAATGGTAGGCTGTCAGGTTGGTCACATTGCTGACCACCACGTCCACGTCCACGGTCCCGCAGGTGGTCGCCGTCTCCGTTGTCGGGTTAAAGCCCAGCGTGGGGGTGGCATTAATAATAATGTCCCTCGCTTCCGCCGCCTGGGGTGCTATCAGCCCAAATAATAGAAATAAGGCGATCAGTCCAGTTAAAATATAAGTCTTACCCTTCATCGTTTCCTCCTGAATGATTTGTTTGATCTGGTTGGTTGACGTGCTTTCGGCGAGAGTACATAACCACCCCGCCAATAATTACCAATGGCGGCGCTAAAAGCCACCATAAACTTCCGTTTCCTTGTTCTTCGGGCTCTTGCTCGCTTTCCGAATCAACATCTCCCGCCACCTCAAGCTCAGCGGTCGGCTCAACGGGGGTCACAATTTCAGGTTCCTCCGTCGCTTCAACCACTTCCACAGCTTCAGCTGTCGCTGTGGGGACTTCGGTGGGCATCAGGGTCTCGATCACGATGATCTGACCCTGGTCCTGCACCGGGATGGGCGTCGACACCACTTCCGGCGCGCCAGCACTGACCACGATCTCCGCGTCCACGCCGCTCACGGCAATTGCTTCGCCAAAGCGCGTGGAGAATTCGATTTTTTCTACTGTAAGCTCACTTGTTCCAGCCTGTTTCCCTACAAAATATAAGACCAGCAATATCCCATCGCCGCTCTTCGGCTCGCTTGGGTTGATCTGGGACATCACAAAGCGCACAGTGCCGGTCTCGTTGTCCACACTATTAAAGAGGGTCATGCCGGCGTCCAGGAAAGTCGCCAATCCAGGCTGCACGCCTGCCTGGTTGGGGTCGGCGTCTTCTACCTGCAAAATTTCGGGGTCAAACCGGATCGTCAGGTCCAACGCATAGAGGTCCACCACGCCGCGTACCTCCACTGGCACTTCCACACGTGTTTCCAGCGGGATCTCCAGGTCGGCAAAAACACCCACCTGCGCCCCCTCCTGCGCCAACACTGGCGCTGCTGCGCAAAGTGCTGCCAACAACACAAAAGTGATCACTGAGCTAATTTTCTGTTCTAATCGCATCTATTCTCCAATTTCAAACCCGAGCTTTCCGGGTAGAGTAAACAATGACTGCGCCAATGGCAAGCAAGCCAGTTATAAACAAAATAATTCCAAATGTGCTTAAGCTGCTTCCAGAACTTTTCTGGAGCAGGTAACCACTCCCTCCCGACATGTCCGCAGAGTCTCCTTCTCCTGCCGGTCCCGCCATCGCCTCGATGGTCTCAATTTCCGCCCGGGTAGGTTCGGCTTGTGTTGGGGCTGGCGTTGGCTCGTTCGTTTCCTCAACAGCGGTAACAGGTGCCAGGGTCGCGGTCGACCCACCAGTCCGGGTGGGAGCAGTGGTCGAGGTTGCCGCCTTCGCTTCGGTTGCAGTTGCGGTGGGCATCACAGTGGCTGTTTGGGTCGCCCTGGCAGTTGCCGTCGGGGCAAGCGTAGCAGTAGCCGTTGGAGCCAGCGTAGCAGTGGCAGTTGCAGTCTGTGTCGGTACCGCCGTTGGTTGGGCAGGGATGACGCTTATGTTGCCGTTCTCCAGTTCCGGCAGGCTCAGCCCGCCTTCAGAACGGGCAAATTCCGCCCTGGTGATGGTGATGGCACTGCTGCCCTGCACTTTTCCGCTGAATATCAGTTTGAGCAAAACCCCGTCCCCGCTCACGCCAGGCGTCGCCAATTGGGTTGCCACCAGCCTGAAACTGCCGGGCAGGTCGTCCCGCTTGACTACCGCCAGGTTCGAGAGCAGATCGCCAAATTCCCACTTAACCAGGGTCAGCAGATTCCCGTTGTATTCCACCTGCACGTCAAAGGCGTTCAGGTTGTCCGCGTCGGTCACCAAAAGGCTGATCTCGCGCTGCCCGTTCACTTCCACACTTGTCTGCGCCGGGTCTACCGCCAAAATCGTGCCGCCCTGCGCCAAAACGGGCAGGCTCACGGCTGATAGCAGCAGGCAGACCAACACAAAAAGTGCTAATCCAGGGCGCGGGAAACGCTTCATCAGGGTAATTCCTCCAACCCTTGCCCGCTGGCAGACAGAATGAGGGGCATATAGATACGGTAGGGGCGTACGCTCACCGCGCCGTCTTCCAGGGTCAGGTCCACCGGCAGCGCATCCGGCCAATTGTAAAGTTCGCTGCCCGTCAATGACAAAACCGTGTCGCCGGCCTGCCCAAACGCCTCAAAAGTCAGCTCCAAGAGCACCCCCGAGCCCGAAACGCCTGTCTCCACGGCAAAACGTGTGCAGGAATAGTGCACCAAACCCGGCTCGTTGACCTGGTCCATGCAGAACAATCCCTCGCCCAAAAAGTCACCCAGCGTCACCTGGCTGACCCATAAAAGCGACGGGTCGTATTGCACAAACAGGTCGAAAGCGAAAATATCCACCCCATCCGCCACCTCGAGGGTCACCACGCCAGTGGGGTCGATGGTAGTGTCGATCTGCAGCGGTGCGGGGTTGAAGAACAGCCGCGTGGTCGGCTCCTGCGCCACTACCGGATTAACGATGAAGGCCAGCAGCATCAGGCAAACAAGTATGTAACGAATATAGCCGCCCGCCCTGCTTAGGGTTCTGCTGGTTCGGTGTAATAACCCACCCCCCACACCCCCTCCCTGGAGGGGGTTTCGACGGCGCAAGCATTGAGCATCGGCCGTCGAGCCTACCCTCTCCTGGGAGAGGGCTAGGGTGTGGGATGAGGGCGCATTCCGCCCTACGTCTTGTTTGTTTGTCATCCTGAGCGCAGCGAAGGATCTTAACATCGAAGGTAAAGACCGTTCGATGCACTCAGCGTGACAAAAATTGTCAAAATCTTCCATCAAATCACCTGCCGGAGGGAGATGAACCCCCACTCCCCTCTGCTTTGCTTCGGGGATCTTCGACGTACGGCTGGGGTTTAACTCCAGCCGCTGTTTTTCCATATCATCCATCTTTATCATTACGGCAACCACTCCCCGTAGGCGAGGGCTGAAGTCAACCCATAATTCCCGGCAACCATTGCCAGGTCAAAAATATCCACTTTGCCGTCGTTGTTGATGTCGGCATCGGCGATAAAAACGGCCTTTCCTATCTCGCCCGAAACCAAGGCAACGTCATAAATGTCGATCTGCTCGTTGCTGGTCGCGTGCCCAGTCCAAACCGCGTTCCCGCCCAAAAGCCTGAGGGGCGGCAAAACGTTCCCGCTCGCCAAAAGCGCGATCTGCCTGCCCATCTCGGGCGAAATGTTCAAATATCCCGCCTGCCCGGTCGAAACAGTATAAACGTCCATTGCCACGTTCGTGAAGGCCAGGTTATTCCCGCTCACGCTCGTGGTCGGGATGGTATAAGGCCCCTGCCCAACGAATTGCGCCTCAGAGAGTGTCACGGGGATCCCGCCCCGGTCCACCCTGCCCTGCAGCTCAAAACTCCCACTCAGCGTGGTGGGTTTGATAATAGCCGGATCGTAAGCAACATTTAGAGTACCATTGGTGAACGGAGGCCAAACCGGTTGACTATCCTTATCGGAAAACCTCGCTTGTGTAAATGTAATCTCAGTTATACCCAGGGCTAATCCGCCAAACGTCAATTTCAAAACGCTACCATTACCGCTCTTTGGCTCCGCAGCTCTTTGTGTACAAGCATATTGGAGAAAACCGGGTTCATTTGTTGTTCTCAAACAATATAAATCCTCAAAAAAGGCACCAAAAGCCACGCTTTGGATGTTGGTAATATTGGCATCATAAGTCAACTTAATGTCAAATCCATAGAGGTCCACCGCACCCTCGATCATGATATCCACCACCTGGCTGTTAATGCCATTCAAGTATAAAGTAGCAGGGTCAGGCGAAAAATAGACGCTCGTGCCCGTCTGTGCCGCTGCCGGTTTAAATGCAAAAAAGAAACTGCCCAAAACCATCAGCATTAACATAATTAATGTCCAAAATGTCTTCTTCATCGCTGCCCCTGCCTTTTTTTGTTACATAGTTCAAACTTATCTTAAAGCCATTGCAGGCTGGGCTTACGCCCAGCCTGCAATTTACTAATTTAATTTACTGCATCCAATCTCCATAAGCGTAATAAGCTGCTGTTGGAGTAGTGGACTGTAATTCATAGTTACCACCAATGAGCGCGAGGTCCTGAATGTTGACCCTGTTGTCAAAGTTGATGTCGCCTCTGTCTGCGATCGTTCCGGTGCCATAAAGACCACCGACAATAGTCGCATCATCAAGATCAACATCATTATCATCATCCGCGTCACCGGCTCTCAACTCCAAACTATCAAGAACGAGTGAAAGTGCGGTTGCGGGGTTGATGGTTGCACCATGAGCAGTCGTAATATCCAGGTAGCGTGCCTGACTAACGGTGATGGTGTAATCCCCACCGTATTTAAGGATTGCTGCCAGGTTATTGCTGATTTGTTCAATGGTGGTAGCTGTAACTGAGTAAGTGCCACCATCCCAGGTGAATGTTACCTCCACGCCAGCGCGTTTCGTGCGCCCTTGCATGCTGAAGGTGCCGGTAACACCATAGTCGCCACCGACAATCACACCAGTCTGAGTCAAGGTCGCTAATACGCGATCGGGATCCCAGGTGGTGTCTGTCAGCGTAAATGCAACGCTGCCATTAAAGCTTTCAGCAAAGGTGATTACTAAGTCAGAACCTGTGATAGGTAAGCTTGTCAAAGGAATTGCCGGGCAGCCTTCGGTTCCGCATAGATAGGTCAGATCACCAAATGTGAATGTAGTCCCAGCTGGCAGATCAAGAGTCAGTTCAAATGGTCCAGGAATGCCATCGGGGTTGGTGATAGAAACTGGCACGGTCACCGGCACACCCGCGGCGTAAGGTCCAGCCGGGAAGGCGGCAGTGATGACAGGAGCAGTATAGACGATTGCGGTCGCTGAGTAATCAACGCTCACGATTCGTTCTGCTGATGTCACTTTATCGTAGACATCCACCATGTGTCCGGAGCCTTGGAACGTGCCCGCAGATGCATAGGTGATTGAACAGTCAACCGTTAGCGCATCGCCTGCCTCAACCGTGAAGTAGCCATTTTCTCCAACAAGGCGTGCAGTCGCACCGGGGTTCGTGTATTGGAATAGCCCTAATAGATTGGTCCAGGTAAATCCGTCCATGGTGCAGCTGAAAGCGCTGATGCCATTTACAGGGATATCGCCAATCACGATATCAAATACAATTTCATCGCCGTAATCTCGACCGGAAAGTGGGTTTACAATCTCTACCTGGAAATTTCCAGCTTCGCCAACGATGTAATAAGGATCGCCAGTGACAGTGACTGTTGCAGGATCAAATACCTCAAGTGACCCCGTAAATGTGGTCAATGGCGTCCAATCAGCATCACCTTCCAACAGCTTGCCAGACAAGTCCAGCGTGAAGTCCAGCGGAGCGCTGAAGCTATTTGCAAAATTGATACGGAATTGAGAAGTATTTTCAAAGCCAGCAGCTATTGGTCCAAAACCTCCTGGTGCCCAACCAAACTGACCACAAATACTGGCTACTCCACCAACTGTGCAGTCATAGTAGGTTTCGTAATCTCTTGAACCCATGTCAATCCACTGGTTAAGATCTTGTGCGTAGTACTCAAAACTGGTGATATCAGCTGGGGTTACGCCTTCGAGTGTGTAATCGAAGATCAAAAGGGCGTAATTCGCGCCATCATCCGGGTTATCCATGCTCACATTGAATATCCGTTCTTCTCCAGTCAGGTAGTAGCCCTGAATGTCATCAGAGGAAACTGTGGGCGGGTCGTAAACAGTGATTTCCTGGGTGATTTCAGTCAGCAGGATGTCATCCGTTCCATAGAAGTTTTCAGCTGTATCCATCATGTCATAGATACCGATTGTGACGGTGTGTGTACCAGCCTCAGCAAATGTGACCCGGAAAGCGTCAACATCATCCCAATCATTGGGCATGTCAAAGCCAAAGTTGTAATTGCCAAAGCGAGCGATCACGTCTTCATTATCCTGCTGAACAGCAACACCACCATACTGATCCTGAACACTGAAGTCATACCAAACACCATCAGTGTACTTGAACTGCAGTTGAGTGATGTCAGCAACATCAGCATTGCTAATTCGGATCCAGCCAATCGCATCCGGTTCGGTCGGTGATTCAGTCCAAACGCCGCCGGTGGCAGGGTTGGTGATCACAGTAGAAATTTCATGGCTGACGCCAACCACATAGAGCCCATCAAGATTGGTGGGGGTCAGGGTTGGGCGGTCAATCTTGTGCACTGTAACGCTGTCCAATTCAGCCGCGTAGACGTTCGTGGAGGGTCCACTTGGTGGGATCATCCCAAACAAGTCGGTGGCAGGATCAATAACGAGGTCTGCGTCGCCCGCACCCAAGGGTTTGAAGGTGACCGTGTATAGCACAGTTCCATCAGCATCTGCGGAAGTGAAACCCGGGTAAGTCACGCCGTCATAGCGGATCTGCCCTTCAACCAGTTCGTCCACAAGATCGCCATCAGCGGACTGGAAGATTCCCGTAACGGGGGTGATGCTGACCACATCAAGTTTTGTGGGGTCATAAGTCAGGGTAAAGTCAGCCGCGGTGATATTCTGGAAGACGCCGACCACTTGGTAAGTAATCTCATCATCTACGAACACCTGGTTAGCCCAGTTGTCCACGGTTGGGTTGGTTGAACGCAGCTCTATTGCCGCGTGCGTGTAGGGCACATATTGCACAAGATCTGTCACACCACAATACGCAGGGACTGTTGGATTGCTTGGATTATCAGGTACACATAGATAATCAACATCCGCTTGGTTTACAGTGAACTTACCCCAGCTATTATGTTCCGCAGGAACTGAGGAGGAAGTGAAATCAGATATACCCCATGTATCCTTAAATAAGTTGCCTTGTATCTGAACTAATCCGCTAAAGCCATTATACGCATCGATCGCCGTCGATGGAGTTCCCCAGAAGAGATCATGCATGTAGTTATTTAGTATCTGGATATCCGTAACATAGCCCATTGAATAGATACCTGAACCGGAATTCGTTTCAGATCCGTCAAATTCCAGACCATCAATCACTATATCTTCAATACCAATATAAGATGGATCGATCACAATCCCATGGCTATAACTATTTGCGCTTACATCGTACCCATTCGGGACACACTTTGCCATACCAATATTTTCAGCGAGGATACGTGTGTGTGATCCGACGATACTGAAACATGAATCCCCTGGATTAGCAATTACCACACCATCCCCTAAGATCAACGTTATGCCGCCGACATCATAGCCATAGCTTCCACCAGTTGCATCACTGTAAGTACCAGCAGGTACATACAAAGTCCCGCCGGCAGGAGTAGCATCGATCGAAGCCTGCAGGTCAGTTCCCACCATGGGGTAGACCAGGAAGCTGCAATCCTCATCCCCACACCAGGGGACATAGGTTGCATTACCAACAATTGTTCCAGCCGCAGGTCCAGCTACGCTGCCCCACCAGTTGGGGGTGGCAGACGAAGTTCCGACAACTGTCCCAATTTCGTAGTACAGATACTGAAGAGTAGCGTCAGTTGCGCCAAGGGTGATCTGATTCTTATCAAAGAGCACATTCCCACCACCAAAGGTCTGAACGGTTATACCGCCAAAGTAATCTACAGGCGAAGCTTCCGGTGAAGCAATACCCGTTGCGATGTTACGTCTGAAGACCCAATTTCCATTGGCGGCAGAGGAATAGTTGAAGTAAATCGGGCTTTTGTATGCAGAGAAGGTGTTGTTTTCAACAATACCCAATTCTGTAGAAGGATGATTGTAGGGTTGAATCTGTATTCCGCGATAAGCATCATCAACGACGTTACCGCGCACGACACCATGAGTGCCCTGCAGGTAAATGCCAGAGTAGCTGAAATACCGCCCCGCAACATCGCTGATGACTTTGTTATTCTCAATTAATGCTCCGGAATAATATGGACCAGCAATGTTTGAGTAGATACGAATACCTATCTGCATCAAATTCTTGATGATATTGTTCTTGACTGACAGGTTGTTGGCTTCTGCAAACACGCCTTCTCCCCAAAGTGTATCGCCAAGATCTTTTCCATCAAACGTAAATCCATCGATCAAGACTCCATCAGCTGTGACAGTAACCAGATCTGCGTCTGTCGTGAGTCCACTAGGATAGACAACGACAGCTTCTGGGTTTCTGCTAGCTGTGTTCGGGTTGATCGTTGCATTGGGACCAAGCAATGATAACTGCTTGTCAATTGTCAGCGGTCCTTCATACAAGCCTGCTGCGACATTAACTGTACCGCCAGCACCTACAGCAGCGATACCTTCTTGGATGGTCGCAAACGCGTCATACCCCATCGCGGTCGCAGGTCCGGTAACATCAGGATCCTCTCCAAACGGAATCGCAGCCCAACTATCATCAACGTAAAGGACTGATGGTATAGCCCAAATATTAGTGTTAACAGTAATTGTGGGCGCTGGATCAATTGGATCTACTTCCAACAAAGCAGCTTGCTCATCTGTGGTGCTACCCAGGTAAGAGTCGATCACCAAATTGCGAGTAATCGTCACCGAAACGGCACCATCAAGATTGGCGATCGTATGCTCTCCACCATTACCGATATTCACGAACGTATTATCCTGAAGGGTAAGAGATAGATCTGCACCTGTAGCGTACATATTCCATGTGCTCTTAACGCCGCCATACTCAAAGTTTTCAAATGTGCTATTTTTGACCACAACATCGCCAAAGTTGTGGATCCACAAAGCATAGTCATTTAAGGAATAATCTGTAGTGTCTGGAGGGAAGGTCAACGATTGACGACTAAACAGGCAGTTGTCAAAAGTCGCGTCAATACTGACCATGACACCATGGTTGAATTTACAGTCTTTGAAAGTTACAGACGCGCTATCAGGTTCAAAATAGGCGAATTCCCACGGGTCAGGCCCCTCTCCGGATTTGTCTCTGCCGTTTATTAGTGTGAGCCCTTCAACATTAAACTGGGCGTCAATCGCATTCAGCGTGCCATAGTAAACTCCTGCCAGGGTAAGTTTTACTTCCCCAGTAACCGTTGGTGCTTTTATCAGATTGACCACATCGGCACCCTTGGCTAAATCGGGCGTACCATGTCCTGTTGTAGTGAAGGTCTGATCATCGTGAAGCGCATAGGTTATCTCAGCCAGACCGGTAGGAACAACTGCCATAGCATCCGCGAGGGTGGCATAAGCCTGGCCAACACCAACATTTAAGGTTAATTCAACACCGCTGGAGGTAACATTGCTTAATGGTCCGCCCACGACAGTACCAGCAAAAGCAGGATCATAGCTGGAAACAATTGGATCAGTGACCGAAATAGTGGTCAAAGTCACTGCACCTGAAGCCTGACCCAATGCGCCGCCTGCGTAAGGACTTGCGTGAGATCCAGTCGCGTTAGATGCTGTAACCGTTGCGCCATCAACTGAGCAGTTCGTTATTGTTGTGTTTCCAGCAGCGCCAACCAGCCCGCCAGCATTGCGTACGGCTGTAACAGTGACTGTTGTGGCTGAGCAATCGGATAATTGGCTATCAGCCATATAACCGACTAAACCACCACCTTTGTCACCATCTTGATCGTCGTTCAGATACGGTGAGGATATTGTCACATCAATTACATGTACATCGGAAAGTTGGCCATACACAAAACCAGCAATACCACCTGCCCAATGATTACCTGTGATCGTGGCATCTTGCACAGTCACGTTATTTACGGTTCCATCTGGATAGAGTCTACCGGCAACGCCACCCACAGCTTCCAAGCCTATTATATTCACATCATTAAGTGCGAAGTTTTGAACTGTACCAACTCCAACCGTGCCAAACAAGCCCACTTCAAATTCGGTGGGTCTATTTATGGTTAGGTTAGCGATGGTATGACTTTGACCATCAAAGATACCATCAAAGGGGCGGTTATCAACACCGCCAAAGCCGCCGCCAATCGGGTCCCAGTTCGTGTATGCCAACAGGTCGATATCAGCACCTAACAAGATTGTCTTGCCGCTGAAAGTATTGCCAGCATTAACCAGTTGAGCTAAGCCGGCAAGATCATCCGCATCCGATAAAGTGAATGACTCAGGACCGTCAGAGTACCAGCTGACATCCGCTGTCTGCGCCTGTGCCTGCTTAGTCGGTGCGACTGCAAAGAGCAGCCCGACCACCAGCAGGAGGATAAAAAATTTACTAATTAAACCTTTTTTCATTACTTTCCTCCAAAATCCTTAATAAGGTTGATTGTTGATACCGGCATAGTGCGCCGGGACATGCCTGGATAAAAACTGAGAGTGTTCGCATTGCTTCGCCCTTTTTTCAATAGACCTCCTTGGCATTTTTCGGGGAATGGGGAGCAGGGAGCAGAAAGGGTCCCCCTGCGAAAGCCCCCAAACCCCAAAGACAGACTTCCGCTGATTGAATGATAAGTACGCCGTGAATTGCGCGTTCGAAAAACCAACCCATTCGCTGCGCTCCTGGGGCAGGCGCGCAACGTTGGTGCTGTAACTTCCTGCCCGAGCCTCCGGCACGCGAGCAGTCCCAGGAGAGGGTGAAAAGTGAATGACTTGCGCAACCGATATTGTGAGGCGGAACTCTCTTCTTGCCCTCTCCAGCCCCTTCATTTGGGGCGAAGGGAGAGGGGTGGGGGTGTGGGTCTTTTCGGTTTGAGTGGATAAAGGAATAAAGGCAGATTGCCGCGCTGCGCTCGCAATGACGGAAGAAAAAGCAGATTGCCACGCTCGCAGGCTGTAGAGCATTGTTTTGTTCTTGCCCTCTCCGGGGAGAGGGGTGGGGGTGTGGGTGTTGTGGGTTTGAGTGGATAAAGGAATAAAGGCAGATTGCCGCGCTGCGCTCGCAATGACGGAAGAAAAGGCAGATTGCCACGCTCGCAGGCTGTAGAGCATTGTTTTGTTCTTGCCCTCTCCGGGGAGAGGGGTAGGGGTGTGGGTGTTGTGGGTTTGAGGGGATAAAGGAATAAAGGCAGATTGCCGCGCTGCGCTCGCAATGACGGAAGAAAAGGCAGATTGCCACGCTCGCAGGCTGTAGAGCATTGTTTTGTTCTTGCCCTCTCCGGGGAGAGGGGTAGGGGTGTGGGTGTTGTGGGTTTGAGGGGATAAAGGAATAAAGGCAGATTGCCGCGCTGCGCTCGCAATGACGGAAGAAAAAGCAGATTGCCGCGCTCGCAGGCTGTAGAGCATTTTTTTGTTCTTGCCCTCTCCGGGGAGAGGGGTGGGGGTGTGGGTCTTTTCGGTTTGAGTGGATAAAGGAATAAAGGCAGATTGCCGCGCTGCGCTCGCAATGACGGAAGAAAAGGCAGATTGCCACGCTCGCAGGCTGTAGAGCATTGTTTTGTTCTTGCCCTCTCCGGGGAGAGGGGTGGGGGTGTGGGTCTTTTCGGTTTGAGTGGATAAAGGAATAAAGGCAGATTGCCGCGCTACCTTCGGTAGCTCGCAATGACGGATTTTCAAGATGGCTTCGCACTCCACCCCCTTCATCCCCACCCCCACCTTCGGCGGGACGCACGCAGTCCCAGGAGAGGGTGAAAAATCATTGACGTGCACAATATTCTGACTACACGAAACTGATTGGGCGGTGGGAATATTTCTATTTTGCCCACACGACAGCAAGGCAGCCTTGTGGATGCCTTGGTTGCTCCCCTGTATGGACGCTGCAGTATTTACGGGACCTGACGCGTTGCTGATCAACACGCCCCCGTTGGGTTCACCTGAACTAACCCGCTTAAGCGGGTTGCCAGCGATCCTTCAGTTTTGGCTTCTGTCATTGTCTCCTTAAGCCTCCCCCGAGGTTTCCCCCAAGGGCTTATCTTGACTTTGTTTATTCGCGCTGTTGGTTGGTGCCCCCAAGCCGCCAGCCGCGTTGTTCCCTGCCATTTTGTTCCGGGCGTTTCATGATTGCCCGGGCTCTTCGTATGTCTTGCGGGACTCAGCCAGTGGTGCTTTGGGGAGAAGTTGTTCCCTGTGGCTGGAGAGGCTGTTCTGCCTTGATCCGCCCTGGTGGAAAACTTCGACCGGCACCCCTGAATGTTTTGGTTCCCCCGGCACTGCTGCTAACAATTATTCTTGATGGCAGCAATCGCGTTCAAACATCTCCTGCATACGAATAATACAAGTTTAACATCAATTAGAAAAATTGCAAGTAATTCTATTGTATATACAAGTAATTGTTAACATTTGGTAGTACAAGGAATAGCTCATAGCTGAGAGCTGATAGCTGATAGGAAAACACTTAACACACAGAAAAGGAAATTACAAACTTTTAAGCTTTGAACTATGAGCTTTGAACTATCAGCTATGAGCTACTCTCTGATAAAATTCACGCATTCAATTATTCGAGGTGATGATGGCACTCTTTAGAATCGATCATTCTTCCCAAACTGTTGGCGTGAATTTGCCGCTCAACCTGATCGTCCCCAACCCGGTCGCCCTGCAGGATAAGGCGCTCTCTTCCTTTAATATACTGTTCCTGCTGCATGGGCTCTCGGACGACGCCTCCGCCTGGCAGCGCTACACCAACATCGAGACGCTGGCGCGCAACCAGGAGCTGGTGGTGGTGATGCCGACCGTCGGGCGCAGTTTTTATGCCGATATGGACAACGGGCAGGCGTATTTTAGCTATCTAAGCGAAGAATTGCCCGATTACCTGCGCAAGGTGTTCCGGCTGGAGATGAACCGCGAGCAAATGCTGGTGGCGGGGCTTTCCATGGGCGGATACGGCGCCTTCAAACTGGCATTTTTGCGACCCGAGATGTTCCGCAGCGCTTGCAGCCTTTCGGGGGCGCTCTTGAACACTGCCTTCCTGACAGCTTTTCATACGGATGAAGATAAGAAATGGGGGCACGAGATGGGCTTGATCTTTGGCGGGTTGGATAAATTCCCCGGTTCGATCAACGACCCCGCTTTTTGGATCAGGCAGGGGGCGGAGGAGCCCGGGCGGCTGCCCAGTCTGCACATGGCGTGCGGGTTGAGGGATGAGCTGCTGCAGGCGAACCGCTGGTTTTACCGCGAAGCGCGCGCGGCAGGGCTGGAGGTGCATTACGTGGAAGGCGAAGGCGCGCACGATTGGATGTTCTGGGGCGAACACATCAAGCGCTGGCTGCAGGTGGTGTTGTAGGAAATATTTTGTAGGGGAGACCTGCCACGGTCTCCCGTAAGCGTAGGTCAGCCAATCTAGATAAAAATAGTCTAGTGTATCGCTCAAAATGTGACACATATATTAAAGGAAGAGACTTCACAATAATTGTCAGTTCTAAGGCTGAGATAGAAAACCACGGAACCCTTACACAGGGCAGGTACGCAACCCGGCCTACAAAAAGAATTTTTAAGCCCTCCCTTTGTGGGGGAGGCGTAGTCCAGCCAAAGGCTGGTTCCGTGAGCGAAGCGACTAGACCGAGTGAGCTCAACTCACATCGGTCTGTAATGAACGCATTGGTGTTCATAACGGGGGTGAGGGCTGATCTTTTTGAGCAGAGATCGAGAAAGGTCCCCCGGTGTTTTGACCCTCACCCCCACTGCGTGGACCCTCCCCCACGAGTGGAGGAGGGCTTAAGTAGTAAGCTATTTTTCCATCTCGAGCAGATAGAGCTCCTCAACCGCCAAAGCGATTTTGGTGACGGAGGTGTTTTCCGCCAGCGGGTAGGCGAAATAGGTGTCTTCGAGCGTGCTGACATCGACACAATCGCGCTTCTTATCAATATAGTTATATTCCACGTGGATCGAATAGAGCGACTGGTTCGATTTGACCACCTCAAAATCCTCTCCCAGGTGGCTGCCCTTCAGCACGATGCCGTTCATGTCGTGCCGCAACCAGCCTTTGCCAAGCTGGACGAAGCCCCTGGAGTTGGGCAGAGAGTCAATCAGGACCTCAGATTCCATCCCATACGTGCCGGCACGCACTTCGGCACGCACGTTGGCGCGCTGCCATTCGTACCAGGCGGGTGGTGAGCTGAATTCGGTCTCGCCCTGCAGCGCCTGCAGCTGACCGTATTCGGTCAATTCCCAGACCTTGCCGCAGGCTGCGCAGCTGAGCTGAGCGCCCTCAGAGCGCATCTTGTATTCCGTGCCGCAATGGGGGCACTGGTACAAGACGCGGTGCAGCCCCTCGGCGCGTTGGGGAAAGTCGACCCGCACCTGGTTTTGGTATTGCCAGGCGTAATCGTCAAAGACCAGCGCTTCGGTGACCTTCTCCTGAATCTCAGCCGGGCTGAGCTGGTCGATCTGATCCTTGGTTAAAAGCAGATCCATTTCCGCTTCAACGGGGACAATGCGGTGCACCTGGTTCCAGGCGGGTTCGGCAATGTGGTGACCGTGAAAAAGGAGCGTAGCCACCGGCACCTGAAGGTATTTGAGCATTTTGCCCAGCGACTCGGGCAGGACCGAATTGGTGCCGATGTGAGAATAGCGCGCTTCGGGGTAATAGACCACGATCTGACCCTGGTCCAGCAGGCGGGTGGTCTGGCGGATGAGGTGGAGATCGTTGACGAATTTACGTTTGCTGATGCAGCCCACCATACGCATGATGCCTTCGCGTCCGATGAAGCCATCCAGGGCGACGACGTAATTGGCGCGTCTTGGGAAGAGCGCGGCCGTCATGACCTTGAAATCAAGGAAGCTGTTATGGTTGCAGAGCATGATGTAGGGCGGTTTGACCCCCTGCAGATTGCGCGAGATTTTGGCTTTGTGTTTCAAGA
>Ga0209510_1003197_pt1 | contig 15738 bp, 14 predicted proteins | sample BiotimSIPDNA_FD_185749 | JGI IMG/M metagenome (GOLD analysis project Ga0209510, IMG submission 185749) | Anaerobic biogas reactor microbial communites from Washington, USA - Biogas_R1 time_0 SIP DNA (SPAdes) (version 2) | ecosystem: Engineered > Bioreactor > Anaerobic > Unclassified | place... | reverse complement strand
CTGGCCAGGGATCCTTCTCGGCGTCGTCGAAGAAGCTCAGGCTTTTCACCATGTGGTAGAGGTTGAGCTTCGTCCCGGGGAATTTTCGGGGAAGCAGGAGGAAAAGCTCTTCCAGTGATACGCCCTGGAGGAACAGCTCGTAGAGGTCCAGAAAATCCTTTTTCGCTCCCCGGTCGGAGAGTGCTGCCCATTTCATCAGCCCCGTGTCCCTGGGGGACGACATGGAAAGGCCGGGCAGTTCGGGGGGCTGTTCCAAAGGATCGAGAAGGGGATTGGGATAGTGGAGCCAGGTCACCCGTATGCCGTCGATCCATCCATGGAACGTTCCTGCGCGGGTTTCAGCTACTGTTACCCTGCCGAAGGGCGCAAGAAGGGAGGGGAGTTTTCCGGGATCGAACGTTCCCGGGAGAAACCAGTCGAAGTCCTCGGACTGGCGGTGTCCGTACATGAGGGCGAGGGCAGTCCCGCCGGCGAGATATGCCCCCTGGAGCGGGGGCCGGGTGCAGAATCGCTTCAGAAGAGATTGTCTGGGTTTGTCGAGAACATCCCAAAACATTTCATTTCCTCCTCTTTCAGCCCGAAATAGTTCTGCCAGCACCGGGCAGTCTTCCTGCTCAACCGGCGGCTGGAGGAGACCACCGAACGGATTTCTTCCTCAGCAACGTTTTTCAGAAGCCACGTGAGCTGTTCCTCGTTTCCGAGGTTCAGCACCCGTTCAATGATCGCGGTCCTGTTTCGCTGAAAGTCGACGCAATTCCAGTCAGCGTCCCAGAAAAGGGGGCGCAGCATTTCGGGCAGACGGCTGCATTTTTCGGCTGTTTCGAACGCTGTTCCGCTCATAATGGCCATATTATACCGCCTTCTTTCGCTCCGTGTCCTTAGTTTCACCTGCAGAGGTTCAGCGACTGGAGAAGGGACGTGCAGTAGCGTTCCACATCCTCCGCCGTGGGAAGAGAAAGAACCTTTTCGGCTGCCTGTTCCAGGTCGCTTTTCCGCAGGTTCCGGATGATCCACCGGGCCTGGAGGATCGATGAGGCGGTCATGCTGAACTCCTTGAGTCCCATGCCGAGAAGGACGGGTATCAGTTTCGGGTCTCCGGCGGATTCTCCGCACATGCCGACCCAGATGCCCGCCTCGCGGCCGTTGTCGATGACCGTCTTTATGAGGCGCAGCACGGCGGGGTGGAACTGGGAGTACAGGTGGGAGAGTTTTTCATTGCCCCGGTCCACGGCCACAGTGTACTGAATGAGGTCATTGGTGCCGATGCTGAAGAAATCCACTTCTTTTGCGAAATAGTCCGAGAGGATCGCCGCCGAGGGCACCTCCACCATGATCCCCGATTGCACGGACTCGTCGAAGGGGATCCCTTCCTTTCTGAGTTCTTCCTTGGTTTCTTCGAGAATTTTCTTTGCCGCCCGAAGTTCCTCCAGGCTCGATATCATGGGAAAGAGGATGCGGACACACCCGAAGGCGCTGGCCCTGAGGATGGCCCGAAGCTGGACCTTGAAGATCTCCTGCCTGTCGAGACAGAGGCGGATCGCGCGGTAGCCGAGGAAGGGGTTTTCCTCCTCGGGAATGGCGAGATAGTCCAGTTTTTTATCTCCCCCGATATCCAGGGTCCTGATGATCACCGGGCGTCCCTCCATGGCCTCGACCACGTTTTTGTAGTCCTCGAACTGGAGGTCCTCCGGGGGCAGCAGGGAACTGTCAAGGTAGAGGAATTCCGTGCGGTACAGGCCGATGGCCTCGCCGTCATTCTTGAAGACATCGTCGAGGTCTTTCGGAGAAGCCACGTTTGCGGCGAGTTCGATCTCTACACCGTCCAGGGTCACGGTGCTCATTCCGCGGATCTCCGACAGGCTTTTCTTGAAACACTCGTACTTCTCCAGAAGATCCTCGTAGCGGGCGACAGTCTCATCGTCGGGATTGATGAAGACCTGCCCCGTTTCTCCGTCCACGATGATGAGATCGCCGTTTTCCACGTAGTCGAGTATCTCCCTGACCCCCATGACAGCGGGAATCTCCAGTGTCCTTGCGAGGATGGCGGAGTGAGACGATTTTCCCCCCGTTTCCGAGACGATTCCGAGAGTGTTCTCCCTGTCAAGCTGGGAGATGTCCGATGGGGTTATCTCCCTTGCCACCACCACGGATTTTTCCCGGAGATTTGACAGGTCTACCCCTCCCACCTGGAGCAGGAGCTTGAGTACGCGGTCGGAGATGTCCTTCACGTCGTCCGACCTGGCCTTCATGTAATCATTCCCCATGCTTTCAAAGATCTGTATGAGGCTGTCGGCCACAGTTTTAACCGCCCATTCTGCGTTGACGCTCTCGTCGAGGATCATTCGCTCGATCTGGCCTACGAAATCAGGGTCTCTCAGCATAAGGCCGTGGGACTTGAAGATCGCCGCCTCTCCGGGGCCTACCGTCTCCAGCACCCGGGAATAGGTCTCCCGGATCTGCTCTCCCGCAAATTCCATGGCGGTTCGGAAGCGCCCGATTTCCCTTTCGGGCTCCTCGACGAATTCCCTAAGGATGTCGATCTGTTCCTTCCAGTGGATAACAACCCTGCCCACGGCAATGCCCGGGGACGCCCCGATTCCCTTCATGATGGTCACCACCTGCCTGTATTTGCTGATATCTTATCAGTATACCTGTAAATTGCTGTTTTTGGTGGAAAAGAACGCTCGCTTCCAGAGTATTGTTCTAAATGGTCCCTCATGGAAGCAATCAATGATAAAGATTATCATTGTCGATATCGGGAAAGTATGGTAGTATTCAGAAGCCTGCATGTCAGGCTTCCTCCGAGCCGCACCCCCTCCCGGTTTTCCCTGGGGGCCGGCCGATGGGTTTTTCCGGAAACGGAATGGCCTCCCGCGTTCGGAAAGGAGGAGCGGCCGTCGTCATTACGCCGGGGACCGTCTCCTTGTTTTGAGGAGACGATCCTCTTTGTTTTTCCCGGAGGCCAATAATGCATCGTTCGTCGAGAGAGTGCTTCTTTCTTGCGCTCATGGGTTCGTTTCTTGTCGTTTACATCCTGTGGCCCCTTGGAGGTCTTTTTCTCCGGGCCGACTGGAATCTCGTAGCCTCCGCCTCCCTGGAAAAAGAGGTTGTCGGCGCGCTCTGGAGAAGCATCTGGACCGCGGCCGCCGCCACAGGGATCATCGCGCTGTTCGGCACTCCCCTCGCCTATGTCCTTGCACGGAAATCATTCAGGGGGAAGGCGGTTCTTGAAGCAATAATCGATGTGCCTATCATGATTCCTCACACGGTGGCAGGCATAGCGGTCCTCATGGCCTTTTCGCCGAAGGCCGCTGCCGGGGCACTAATGGTAAAAGCGGGACTTTCCCCTGTCAACAGCCATCTCGGCATTATCCTCGCCTGTATGTTCGTCTCCATTCCATTCTTCGTGGACGCAGCAAAGGATGCGTTTTCAGGTGTTTCCCCGAGGATCGAGAAGGCGGCCAGGACCCTCGGTGCCTCGTTTCCCCATGTTTTTTTCCGCATATCGCTGCCCATGGCGAAAAAGGGACTCATTTCAGGCCTGATCATGAGCTGGGCCAGGGGAATCAGTGAATTCGGAGCCATCGTCATCGTCGCTTATCATCCGATGGTGGCCCCGACGCTCATCTACGACCGGTTCGCCACTTTCGGGCTGAAGTATTCCAACCCCGTGGCAGTGCAGCTAATCCTTGTCTGTCTCGGCATGTTCGTCCTGCTGCGGCTGCTGGCGGCCGGGAAGAGAAGAGAGGACGCAGAGGCATGATAGAACTTGATAACCTCTCTCTCAGCCTGGGCAGTTTCGCTGTCGAATCACTGAACCTGAGGGTGGAACGGGGCGAATTCTTCATGGTCGTCGGTCCGAGCGGTGCGGGAAAGACCCTGATGCTTGAGGCAATAGCCGGGCTCAGGCCCCTCTCCGGCGGAAAGGTGCGGATAGACGGGCGGGACATGACGGGCCTTCCTCCCGAGAAAAGGAACATTGCCCTTGTCTACCAGGATTACGCCCTTTTCCCCCACATGTCGGTGGAGCGCAATGTTCGATGGGGGCTCCGTTTCTGCGGAAGTCCTGACGAAGAGAGAGTCAAAGGGCTTATCGATCTCTTCAGGCTTCGCCCGCTTCTAGGCCGTTCACCAGAGACCCTGTCCGGAGGTGAGCAGCAGAGGGCGGCCCTTGCCCGTGCCCTGGCCGTAAAACCGTCCGTGCTCCTGCTTGATGAACCGCTTTCAGCCCTCGACCCCTCTTTTCGGGAGGAGCTTCGGGATTACCTGGCCGAAATTAACCGTGAGGGCATGACGATCATCATGGTGACCCATGATTTCGGAGAAGTGCTGTCGCTGGGGAACAGGGTTGCCGTAATTTCCGGCGGGAGGCTCCAGCAGTTGGGGAATGCCCGGACCGTGTTCAGGGAGCCGGTGAACCGGAAGGTGGCAGAATTCGTGGGGATGAAAAACCTTTTTGAATGTGAGGTGCAGGGAGAGACAGCCTTTTTAGGCAACGGGGTCTCCTTCCGTGTGAGATGCGGCTTTTCACCGGAAAAGCACCTGATCGGCATCCGGCCGGAGGATGTGATCCTTTCAGAGGTGTGTCCGCAATCCCTGCCGAATATTTTCTCCGGAAAAGTGGTTTCCCTGGTGTCGCGGGGTATGGCTTTTGAAGTGGTCCTTCATGCTGAGGAAGGGTTCCGGATCACGGCGAGCGTTCTTTCATCACAGCTTGTTTCGGGGAACATCCGGGTGGGAGGGGAATGCTGGATGGCCTTTAACCCCGAATCCATCCATGTTTTCAGGCAGTACATACAAAAAACGGAGGTGCAGGCAATATGAACAGGAACAGAAAGTTTTCAGCGGTTTTCGGCGTACTTCTTGTCGTCCTTTTGTGTGCTTCAGTCTCATCTGCTGCGGAAAAGGTTACGGTGTACCATGCAGGCAGTCTTTCGGCCCCCATGGCAAAGATCGAGTCCCTGTACGAGGCAGCCAACCCCGGCGTGGACATCCTCAGGGAGTCCGGTGGCAGCGCGGCTCTTGCGAGAAAGATCACCGACCTCGGCGGAGGCTGCGATGTTTTTCTCTCCGCTGACTACATGGTGATAGAAAAGCTTCTTCGTCCCGCGGCAGCGGACTGGAACGTTCTCTTCGCGAGCAATGCCATCGTTCTCATGTACGGTCCGAAATCGAAGTACGGCGAAGAGGTGAGCCCGGAGAACTGGACGGAAGTCATGCTTCGCCCGGATGTCCGGTGGGGACACTCCGAGCCCGATGCGGACCCCTGCGGCTACAGGAGCCTCATGGTGCTCCAGCTTGCAGAGAAGTTTTACGGAAAGGCGGGGCTGTACGGCGAAGCAATGAGTCACCAGGGCCGTGCTGTCCGGCAGAAGGCCATTGAACTCGTGGCAATGGTGGAGAGCGGCGCCATGGATTACGCGTTCGAGTACAAGTCGGTGGCTGTTCAGCACGGACTGAAGTATGTTGAACTCCCCGTGGAGGTAAACCTGATGGATCCCGCTCTCGAAAAGGAATATTCCACTGCGTCCGTTGAGCTCGCCGGCAAGGAGCCAGGACAGAAAATGACTGTGAAGGGAGAACCTATCGTCTACGGGTTGGTGATCCCGAAGGATTCCCCCAACAAAAACGGAGCTGTTGACCTCGTGAAGTTTATCCTTGATTCAAAGGGAGGGCTTGCGGTCTTCCAGGAAATGGGGCAGGACGTGGTGGGGCCCCGTGCATGGGGTGAAACCGGTTCGGTTCCTGAAGAAATCGGGGCGCTGCTGAAAAAATAGCACCGGATTTTCATAGGGGAGGATTCGCCTGCACAGGGGGCCGGGGCAGTTTGCTGCACCGGCCCCCTGTGTTCCTGTTATAATATGCGGATAATTCTGAGATATGAATAGGGAGGGGATTTCATGTTCCTGCGGTTCCGTTTCTTTTCCGGGTGTGCATTGCTGTTTTTCCTGCTTTGTACGGAAGCGGCATTCGGGGCCGATATAAAGGGGAGCGGGGATTCTCCGCTGCTCAAGCGGTACGGGGGATCATCCATCGTGCAGTATGCTGCCGGGGAGTACGACAGCACGGTCATTCCCCTGGGCCCCACTGCTTACCAGGGAGACCGGTACACATTTACGGCCTCGGAGAAGGCGGAGGGAAAGACTGTCCGGATACTCTATATTGCCCCCGCGGGAAGGAGTGCCCTGGAGGTATTCAGGAATTACGAGGGGGAGCTGAAGGAAAAAGGATACGAGATCCTCTTCTCCGGTTCGAAGGATGAACTGGGACCCTATGACAGCTTTTCGGAGACCCTCTACGGCCGTGACAGGCATTATCCCATCCCGGGGGACGAGGACACGAAAAACCAGCACTTTCTCTCTGCCCGGCTTTCCCGGCCCGCAGGAGACGTCTACGTGACGGTATGCGCATTTGAAAACCATTTCTGGGGTTCGGAGACGAAAATGGAGAAGAACCGCACCTACTGCAGGGTGGACATAGTGGAGACGAAGCCCATGGAAGCCAAAATGGTCGTTGTAACGGCGGATGAGATGGCCAGGGGGCTTGAGGCCTCGGGGAAAATAGCGCTCTACGGTATCTATTTCGATACGGACAAGACGGACATAAAGCCTGAATCGAAGCCGGCACTGGAGGAGATCGCGAAGCTGCTGAAGGCCTTCCCCGATCTTCGGGTTCTTGTTGTCGGGCATACGGACAGTACAGGCGAACGGGAATACAACACGGGGCTTTCACGGAGAAGAGCCGAGTCGGTGGTCAGGTACCTCGGGAAGCAGTACGGCATAGCGTCCGCCAGGATGATCCCCGCAGGTGTGGGCATGCTTGCCCCGGTGGCTTCCAACAGGACGGAGGAAGGCCGCGCGAAGAACCGGCGGGTCGAGCTGGTGGAGTTTTAACCTCCGGGTGTTAAAAAAGGGGCAGGAGGGCGTACAGGACCGGAAGGGTCACGACGAGCCCGAGGGTCGTGACGAGCCAGCAGCTGTTGGCCAGGTCCAGGTCAAGGCCGTAAAGGGACGGGGGAACCAGTGCGGTGAAGGCCGTCGGCATGGAGGAGAGGATAAGGGTCGTTTTCAGCGGCAGTCCGTCCGCGACGCTGCCCAGCCCGCCCAGCGCGGCCAGCGACGTGCAGGCAGCCGGGACGATGAGGAATTTGACTCCCCAGATGGCAAGGCTCTCTTTCAGATAGCGTGCCGTTTTGCCGAAGCTCATGGCCATGCCGATGGTTGCCAGCAGGATGACGGTACTGAGAGGGATGAGGACGGTGTTCAGCCGTGAAAAGAACAGGGGCCTCGGGATACCGGACAGGTTCAGGCAGGTTCCTGCGAAAAGGCTTCCAAGGGAAACGAGCAGGAAGGGGTCGCGGATGAGCCGCAGCAAAAGGCTTCCCGTGCCTCCGGCTGCTCTCTCGGCGCTGTAGAGCCTGGCCGCCGGGAAACCTATTCCGTAATACACAAGTTCCTCGATCAGCTTGAAGACAGCCACAAAGGCGTATCCCTTTTCCCCGAGGAAGACGAAGGTTATAAGGCCCCCGATGGACCCTATGTTTGTGAAAAAACCGCAGCAGAACATGGACCCCGCCTGGGCCGGGGCCATGCGGAAGAGCCTGGCGGAAAGCGCTCCTCCCAGGCCGCCGAAGACATGGCAGAAAGGGCCGATGAGGGCCAGGAGCGCGATCCTTGGTTCGCTGATCTCAACGACCCAGAGCGCGCCTGCAAACGTGACGGGCCCGATGCCCAGCAGAACTGATTTCTGAAGGAACGTGCGGACTTTCTGTATCGGCCATGGAAGCTGCAGTGCCCCTTTTTTATCGAGAAACCGGGCGGCGAAGCCCATAAGAAGCCCGAAGGCTATCAGGAAGAGAGAGAACAGGATTTTTTCCATGTACGGGTCCTTTCGGCCGGCAATAAGTGAAGACGCTGCAGTGAGCGTGTCCGGCCACGAGAGGTATTATTCCTTTCCCCTCCTTTAATGTCAACTTCCCGGCCCTGCCGCTTGAAAAAGGGTATCCCGGCGCTATACTTGAACCATGGAGCTTACAGCCGATTCGGAGAACAGGAGGGAAGCGAATGAGCCAGCCGGTGATTGGCATTGTGGGAAATCTGCTCATCGAACAGGGAGGTTTCTCTCCCGGAATGGAGAGAAGTTACGTGAACAACGACTATGTCTCGGCCGTGGAGCGTGCCGGAGGGCTTCCTGTCATCCTTCCGCCGGTCAGGGGCCAGGACGTGGCGGAAAAACTGGCGGACCATGCAGATGCCCTTCTCATATCCGGGGGATATGACATCGATCCCCTGCTCTACGGAGAGGAGCCCCATGAAGCACTTGGATTCGTCTACCGCGATACTGATATCTTCCAGCTCCGGACGATCAGGACGGCCCTGGCGAAAGGAAAGCCGGTTCTCGGCATCTGCAAGGGCATCCAGCTCCTCAATGTGGCGTGCGGAGGCACCATATACCAGGATCTCTCGGAAATCCCCGATTCCTTCGTGAAGCACAACCAGAACCGAAAACGCTCCTGCCCGAGCCATACGGTCGTGGCGGAGGAGGGGGCCATGACAGCGGACCTGCTCGGTACTTCATTCACGGTCAACAGCTATCACCACCAGGCAGTGAAAGAGATCGGCCGGGGGCTGAAGGTAACCTCCAGGGCCATGGACGGCGTGATCGAATCGGTGGAAATGGAGGGCGAAGCCTTCGTCCTGGGTGTCCAGTGGCACCCCGAGATGATGATGGCTTCAGGGGACGATATGCTCCCCCTCTTCCTCCGCCTTGTGGAAGAGGCGGAAGGATACCGGAAGAAGCCATGAGCCTCAGCGCGGACGTTGTTCTTTCGCCCCGGGAAGATCTTCCTGAGGCCGACTGCTGGCTGGTCATCGACATCCTCAGGGCGACCACGACCATGTGCGCCTTCTTTGAAGCGGGAGGATCGCGTCTCTACCCGTCGGAATCGGTGGAGGAAGGTCTTGCGCTGCGGGAAAGGATGGCGGAGGAGGGAAAAAAAACGCTCCTCATGGGGGAGCGCAACGCCCTGCCGCCTCCGGGGTTCGACCTGGGAAACTCACCCCTCGAACTCTCTCCGTTCCTCCTGACTTCCTGCCCCGTGGCTGTCATGGCCACCACCAACGGAACGAGGGCCCTTCTGAAAGCTTCCGCCGCGGGAGTGCCCGTTTATCCCGTATGCGCACGGAACGCGGAAGCGACTGTCCGTGCCGCCATTGAAACGGGAGACCGGATCGGTATTCTCTGTGCAGGGCTGCACGGCCGGGCTGCCCTTGACGACACCGCCTGCGCCGGAATACTCGTGGAGCACCTTGTTTTATCGGGAGCAGCAGATCTGATGGACGGCGCGCAGATGGCACTCTCCCTATGGCGGGAGGGGGGGCGCAGGCTCTCTTCTCTGCTGGAGCGTTCCGTCCACGGAATGCGTCTTCTTTCGCTCGGGTTCGCAACCGATGTCGCCTACGCGGCGGAAATCGACGCGTCAATGGCCGTGATCAGGCTGTATAACGAAGGGAGAACTCCCTTTCTTGCCGCAGACGGGGAATGAAAAATCTGCCCCGGCCGGGAACGGCCGGGGCAGAAAAACAACCGCTCAGCCCTTTTCCGGCACGGGAACCGTCAGGCCCCCCTCGGGCATCACGATGTACTGAAGACTGCTTCCCTTCCCGGCCTCAATGCGCCGGAGCGCTTCCCGGATCGTCGGGACTTTTACGAAGAAGAGCTTTTTCACCAGGTTTTCATCGAGCGACGTCACCATGTAAACAGTCTTTTCCGCAGCGACCTTGGCAATGCCGAATGCCTTGTGCCCGCCCATCATGAAGTCCGTTTGAATGCGCTCGATGATGTCCCCGGGGCAGGTTGCCGCATTCATCCACTGCTCGAATACGGACTCTCCGTATCCGGCCGGGCAGTCGGCCAGCAGGATGATGGCACCGCCCTTTTTCGTTGCCTTATCCGCGTGATCGAGCGCTTTCTGCGCCTGGTAGACGTTGATGTCCCTGGGGTGACCGCAGGCACTCGCTATTGCCACGTCCGCAAGTCCCTTTATTGGCACCTCGTAGAGCGAGGCTGATGCAGCGACTGCTTCCTTCCATGCATCGACGACGTCTCCGGCCACCACTTTCACGATCTCCCTGTTTTCGTTGACCACCACGTTGAGGATCATGTCCACGCCGGCCATCTTCGCCGCTTCGATCATCTCGAGGCTGACCGGATTGTGATCCAGGTCGGGAAGATCATCCATGAGCTGCACCATCCTGGAGTGGTTGCGTTCTACGTTCTGCTTCCATGCCACGCCGGGAAATATGGATTTCCGTCCTCCCGAGTATCCCGCGAAGTAGTGGGGCATCACCACGCCGAGGGTGAGGACGAAGTCAGCGTCCCTCACCAGCCTGTTGATACGCAGCTCGGATCCTGTGGAGAGCATCCCGACGGAGGCAAGGGAATCCAGGTCGTCCGAGACGTGGGAGACGATCCTGAAGCGCCGGACCATCTCCTCGCCGTACACCTGGAGGTTCTGTTCAGGGGTGTGCGGATCGTGAATCCCCGTGGCCACCACAAGTGTTACCATGTCATCGGTGATCCCGGCCTCGGCGAAGCGCTTCAGGACAGGAGGAAGGAGCAGATCGTATGGTGTGGGGCGTGTGATGTCGTTAACGATGACCACCACATTCTTCGGTTTCTTCGCCTGAAGCAGTTCAGAGAGGGAAGGTGTCCCCACCGGTGTCTCCAGCGCGGCATCGACGTCCTGCGCAGTGCACGGTTTCATGTCCGATTCGGGAGGCAGGACCACCTGAAGGATCTTCGAATCTTCCAGCTGGAACTCCAGCGTCCCCTTTCCATATTTCATCGTAAAATTCATTGGAAAAATTCCCCCTTTCATCGATGCTCACTTTACCATCTCTTTTGTGAAAGATCCTTTCCCCCTATACCGGAAACACAGGCAGGGAAATGATACGGCCCGTCCGCCGATTACTCCTCTCCGGAGAGTGGTTCAGCCTCTTCGTCAACGATGAAGATCTCCTTTTTTTCATCATCGCCGTCCTCAACCTCCCCGGGAGAGAGGAGGAGGGCAATGACGCTGGAATGGGTGACGAAGAAAACCCGGGCGTAGGCATAGTCTCCGATCTTATCGTAGATGCGCCCGGCGCTTGCTGTTCCCCTGTAGACGGTGTTTGCACTGTTCGCGACATAACCCACATTGCCGATGAACGGCAGCTCGACGCGGATGGCCTCGCTGTCGTGGGGATTGTCCGGTTCCTTGACGATCTTGGTGATCCGGCCGATTTCAAATGGAGTCTTGCCGTAATAGTGGTCGATCCCCGTGACCGTGATGAAGTGGACCGTATCCATGGTACATTCCTCCCGTTCTGCCGGCTTCAGGGGAAAGGAACAAACCTCCTCCCCGGCCGCATATTCCTCAGATCCTGGAGAAAACTGTCTCTCCGTCGATAATCGTCCGGACCGCCCTGCTTCTCGCATCGAGGGGGTCTCCGTCCCAGATGACAATGTCGGCGTCTTTCCCCGTTTCGATGGATCCTGTCCGGCCTGCGATCCCCAGGTGTTCTGCGGCGTAAATCGTCACCGCCTTTATGGCTTCCTCCCGGGGAAGCCCGGCCCGAACGGCCAGGGAGAGGCAGACGGAAAGGTGTTCGATGGGGACCACGGGGTGATCAGTGATGATGCAGAAATGGACTCCGGCCTTCCAGAGGACTGCCGGAGTGTCCCATGTTTTGTTCCTGAGTTCGATCTTCGGTTTTCCGGTAAGCGTGGGGCCGACGGCGGCGTAGACATTCTTTTCCGCGAGAAAGGGGGCAATGAGGTGCCCCTCTGTGCAGTGCTCCACGGTGAAAGGAACGGAAAACTCCTCCGCTATGCGGACCGCGGTTGCGATGTCGTCGCAGCGGTGGGCGTGGATACAGAGGGAGAGATCCCCGTCCAGTACGGGAAGAAGGGCTTCCTGCTGGAGATTCCGTTCGGCAGGTTCGTTCTTGCTCCTGGCATGGATCGTCTTGTTCCTGTAATTCGAAGCCTCCACCAGTGTCTGGCGGAGCAGGGCGGCGTTTCCCATGCGTGTGTTGGGAAGCTTCTGCTTCTCCTTGTAGACACGGATCGGATTCTCACCCAGTGCGGCCTTCATGCACGAAGGAGCTTTGACGATCATTTCATCCACGGTTTTTTTCCTCCCCCGGATGGCCGTTGCCGTCTTGATCACAGCTCCCTGTCCTCCGATGATATTGCCGCTGCCGGGAAGGGTCTGCACGCAGGTCACGCCTCCGGCGAGAGCGTCAGCAAAGGCCGTGTCGTCCTGGTAAATGGCGTCCAGTATCCGAAGGTGAGGAGCGACAGGGTTCACCATATCGTTGGCGTCCTCCATGCTCTCGGGAAAACCTTCGCAGTAGGTGCCTATGTGGGTGTGAGCATCGATGAATCCCGGTGTGACGACCATCTCCGCTGCATCGATCACTTCATCGGCGTTCTTCGGGTCCAGCCCTTCCGCCACGCCGGTGATCCTGCAGTTTTCAATGAAAACTGTCGCATTCGAATATACTGTTCCGAGCCCTGTTTCGAGAGCTCCTGCAAGTATCGCTTTCATTTGTGCCTCCCCGGATACGATATAATGACTGCTTCAGGCCTATTGTACCTTATTCTGTTCCCCCTCAGACAGGGCGGGACGATGACCGGATACATGAAAATCCTGGAATTCCGGCCTGCACGATGTGCCGGATGAAAGGGTTGAGAGGCCGCTGCCGGCGATCGGGCTGTATTCCGGATCAGAGGCCGGGAGGAGGAAACGTTATGGAAGATGCGGATTTGGTACTCACAATAATAGGCCGGGTCTCTTCACCTCTGAAAACACGGGAAGAATGTCCCCGGCAGGGGTTCGAGAACGCTCCCGAGGCTGAAATAATCCTCGGCAGCGCTTTTGAGGAAGCAGCTGACGGGCTGGAGCCCGGCAGGGAAATTCTTGTCTTCACCTGGCTTCACCAGGCAGACCGCTCCATTCTGAAAGTCAGACCCAGGCGAAATCCGGATGCTCCGCTCAAGGGTGTTTTTGCGACCCGGTCACCTGTGCGCCCCAATCCTATAGGGCTTCACAGGGTAAAGCTCCTGGAAAAAGACGGCGGCCGTCTCCTGGTGGCCCCTCTGGAGGCCCTGGACGGCACGCCGGTAATCGATATCAAGCCTTTAATCATAAGGAATGACGAGCAGTAGGGACGGAAGACCTACCGGTGCTGCTTTTCCACCAGGCGCAGACAGGCGTCCCGGAAGCACTCGCAGAGGGTGGGGTGGGCATGCACGCTGTATGCCACGTCCCGGGCGGTCAGTTTCTTCGATACGGCAAGGGCTGCCTCACCCAGGACCGATGCCGCTTCAGGCCCCAGAATGTGAACGCCGAGGAGCGTCATGTCCGATGCCCGTGCCACTACCTTGACGAAACCGTCGCTTTCCCCGAGGGCAAGTGCCATTCCGTTGGCGCCGAAATACGCCTTTGCCGTAAGGATTTCTTCTCCCCGGTTTTTGGCCTCCTCCTCGGTCAGCCCGACTGCTCCTGCTTCGGGGTCCATGAAGACGCATGCGGGAACGGCGTCCGGGTCTACGGTGTACTCCCGGCCGGTCATGGCACTCACTGCGGCCAGTGCCTGGTATTCCGCCAGGTGGGCGAGCATGGCGCCTCCCGTGCAGTCTCCAATGGCATAGACGCCGTCCACTGTAGTCCTCTGGCACGAGTCCACCGCGATGGCCCCTTTCACGACTTTTACGGGGCTGTTTTCCAGGCCGAAACCGTCGAGGACAGGCTCCATGCTCGACGCGAGAATGAGCCGGTCGCACCGTTCCTCGAAGGGGGCTTCTTTTGCAGTGCCCCGGAGGAGCAGCTGCCCCTTGTCCTCAAAGACTTCTGACAGGCGGACATAGTCGTAAATCGAAGCTCCCCCCTTTTTCATGATCTGGGCGGCCTTTTTCTTGATGTCCCCGTCAAGACGGCGCAGGATCTGGTCGGAATGCTTGAGGAGGAGCACTTTTTTGCCCAGTGCCATTAGCATCATTGCCATCTCCATGGCGATGACGCCGGCTCCCAGAACCGCTGCTGTCTGAACGCCGCCGTTTCTCTCCGGATCCCAGAGGGTGGGATCGACGATCGCCCAGTCGCCCGTAAGAACGCCGGGAAGGTCGTTCCCCCTGAAAGCCGGGCGTACAGACCGGGCGCCGGTTGCGAGAAGGAGCCTCTCTCCCTCGATTTCCTCTGTTGTCCCGTCCTCTTTCTGCACCGACAGCTTTTTCGTTCCCTCCCACCGGACAACGGTCCCCGTTCCCCGGCAGACCTTCACGCCTGCCATGCGAAGGGCCGTGGCCGATCCCTGCCGGAGTTTGTCCATCACTGACTCAACACGGTCCCAAAGCCCTTCGGCGGATCCCTTGCCGCCGATAATATGGGCGTAGAGAGCTTTGGTGGGAATGCACCCGCGGTTCAGGCACACTCCCCCGAGGCGGTCTTTTTCCACGAGAACGGTTTTCATTCCTGCTCTCGCGGCAAGTTCAGCGGCACGAAGCCCTCCGGGGCCTCCGCCGAGGATAACAAGATCGTACATGGTTTCTCTCCTCCCCCGGAATGCCCAGGGCATCCGTTCGAATGTGCCCGGAGGCGCCGGTGTGAAGGCGCCTCCGGGTGTGGGATCAGCTGTTTTCTTCGAACTGCCAGCGGAGGATCGGGTTCCTGGCCGCTGTCGTCTCGTCGGGCCGGGATACGGGCGTCGTGACCGGAAGATCGTGGAACGTTTCGGGCCCTTCCTCCCGGGCCTTCGCCGCTATGGCCTCCATGGCCCCGGCGAACCTGTCCAGCGTCTCCCTGGACTCCGTCTCCGTGGGCTCCACCATCAGTGCCTCCGGGACGATCAGGGGGAAATAGACCGTGGGCGGATGATACCCGGCATCGATGAGCGCCTTTGCCACGTCAAGGCTGCTGACGCCTGTCTCGTGCTTGAGCGGTCCTCCGTTCAGGACGAATTCGTGCATGCACCATCCCTTGTGGGCGAGGGGGTAGAGGGAGCTCAGCTTCTTTGCGAGGTAGTTGGCGTTCAGCACCGCCATCTCGGATGCTTCCACGATCCCCGCGGCGCCGAGCGTCCGGATGTAGGTGTAGGCGCGGACCAGTACTCCGAAGTTGCCGAAGAAACTGCGCACACGACCTATGGATCTCGGGCGGTCTTTCAGGTGCTCGAGTCCGAACCGGCCGCCTTTTTTGACTATGACGGGTGCCGGCAGGAACGGTTCAAGCTCAGCCTTCACCCCGACCGCTCCGGCGCCGGGGCCTCCGCCTCCGTGTGGTGTACTGAATGTCTTGTGAAGGTTGAGGTGCAGTACGTCGAAACCCATGTCTCCGGGACGAGTCTTTCCCATGATGGCGTTGGCATTGGCTCCGTCGTAATAGACCAGCCCTCCGCCCCTGTGCACGGTGTCGGTGAGCTCGAGTATGTGTTTTTCAAAGATCCCCAGCGTGTTCGGATTGGTGAGCATGAGTCCTGCCACGGTGTCGTCCATGAGGGACCTGAGGGCTTCCAGGTCCACCATTCCTTCTTCGTCGGACGCTACTTCAACCGTATCGAACCCCGTTACCGATGCCGATGCGGGGTTTGTGCCGTGGGCGGAATCGGGGACGATGATCTTCGTCCTCTTCGTGTCCCCCCGGCTCTCGTGCCATGCCTTGATCATCATAAGCCCCGTCTGTTCGCCGTGAGCTCC
>Ga0209510_1003190_pt1 | contig 15764 bp, 10 predicted proteins | sample BiotimSIPDNA_FD_185749 | JGI IMG/M metagenome (GOLD analysis project Ga0209510, IMG submission 185749) | Anaerobic biogas reactor microbial communites from Washington, USA - Biogas_R1 time_0 SIP DNA (SPAdes) (version 2) | ecosystem: Engineered > Bioreactor > Anaerobic > Unclassified | place... | reverse complement strand
TTTTCCGTCGGTTGAAATAGTCACTATCTGCCAGGGAATCATTTTACCACTGTTTTGAAGCGCTATTTTTACCGCGTTTTCGATCCCGCCGCAGCAGGGAACTTCCATTCTGACGACCGTAACGCTCTTAATGTTGTTTTCCCTAATGATCTGCGTGAGTTTGTCGCTGTAATCCCCTTCATCAAGTTTGGGGCAGCCGATCAGAGTCACTTTGTTTTTGATAAACCTGTTGTGAAAATCACCGTAAGCATAGGCTGTACAGTCGGCAGCAACCAGTAGATTGGCGTCCGCGAAATACGGCGCGTTGACCGGTGCAAGCTTGATTTGGACGGGCCACTGTGACAACTGGCTTTTGTTTTCACCGGTATTGAGCTGTACGGCCTCACGCTCATTTTCCCGATGGATTGCTCTAGACTGTGTGCCCGGACATCCGCAGGCCAGCGTTTCACCCTGTTTGCTCAGCTTACTCTTCTTCACGGCGGCTTCATCGTATTCCTTTGCTTCACGTTCCTCAAAGCTGATTGCTCCTGTCGGGCAGGTGGGCAAACAGTCGCCTAGACCGTCGCAATAATCGTCGCGGATGAGCTTGGCCTTTCCGTTTTCCATGCCGATTGCCCCTTCGTGGCAGGCTTTTGCACATAGACCGCATCCGTTGCATTTCTCTTCATCAATTCTTATGATTTTTCGAATCATGTTCCGTTCACCTCTTTCTTGGAGTACGTTATATCAATACATTGTTGACTTTACGGTTCGAGTGTACTATTCTTAAGTCAATAAGTCGGTTGGAATTCCAACGAAAGAGGATTTTATGAAAAATTATTTGGATGTACTGAAAACAATACGATTATTCAAGGATATTGAAGAAGCTGATTTACAGCCGCTTTTGTCCTGCCTGTGCGCGAAATCAATTCATTACGAAAAAGGTCAAACCGTATTTTCCAATGGCGAGAGCATAGATAAATTCGGTATTGTTTTATCGGGGCAGGTTCAGGTTGTGCAGGACGACTATTACGGAAACCGAAGCATCCTCGGGAAAATTGACATTGGGAATTTGTTCGGGGAATCCTTTGCCTGCGCGGAGATAAAAGCGCTTCCGGTGAGTGTGGTTTCCACGACCGAAAGCGAGCTTCTATTTATCGATTGTCACAGGCTTGCCGTCCCGTGCGCAAAGGCGTGCGGATTTCACAGCAGGCTTATTCAGAATATGCTGAGTATCGTGTCCATGAAAAATATTGCTCTGACGCAGAAAATTGAATTCACCTCAAAACGCACCACCCGTGAAAAACTACTGGCCTACCTTTCGGCTGAGGCCAAGAAATCGGGGAGCGGCCACTTTTGCATTCCATTTAACCGGCAGGAGCTCGCGGACTACCTTTCCGTCGAGCGCAGCGCCATGTCGGCCGAGCTTTCGAAACTCAGGGACGACGGTGTTCTAAAGTTTTACAAGAATCAGTTTGAGCTGTTATAGGCGTCAGGTGCAAGGTGGCTGCAGCTCCAATCAAATACAGAATGCAAGCAACACAAAAAGCTATAGGTACCTTCTATATTAATAGCATTGACGAAGAAAATAGCACTGGAGAGCACGAATATCTTCAGGATGGTCTTTTTTACGGCTGTTAGAAAATTCCGTTTATTGACATAGCAATTCTATTTATGTATAATTGATAAGTTAACATGTTAATTATTAACATATAAAAACATATATTCCATACGCAGCATATAGGAGCTTCTGCAATTAGGCAGTATGAGGGAGGAAACTATTGAATGAAACGATTCGTTAGAAAACTGCTTTCGCCCGGCCTCGTATTATGTATTGTCTTTAGTATCTGTACAGCAGTTACTGTAAAAGTTTATGCGGATGAAGTAAATCAGATAGATGAATTCGAAGGACACTGGGCAGGAGAAACACTCAGCGAGTGGGTAAAGCTTGGCTTGCTGAAGGGTGATAGTAACGGTAATCATAATCCCGATAAAGAAGTATCACGTGCTGAATTCATGGCTCTTGTGAACCGTGTGATGAACTACACGGCTAAAAGCGACAGCATTAAAGGCTTTATAGATGTTTCTCCAAAAAAGTGGTACTATGATGAGGCTGCAAAGGCTCTTAATGCAGGATATATAACCGGTACCGCAGCCAACAAGCTCTCGCCGGAGGATGCCATCACAAGAGAACAGGCAATCACTATAATATCAAGAATAAAGGGCATTAATCCAAACAGTGATATTGGTATTCTATCCAAGGTAAGTGATTCTACTAAATTATCGGGCTGGGCGAAAGGACCTGTCGCCGGAGCGATACAGGAAGGTCTTGTTACTGGAAGCAATGGAAGGGTAAGCCCCAGGGCAAACACTACGCGTAGTGAAGCGGTCGTGATTCTGGATCGCCTACGAACCGATACAAAGGTATACTGTTTCTCCGGTACATATGGGCCTGAAAGCGGTACAGCAACGGCCGGCAATGTTGTTATTGCCTCATCGGGCATAATGCTTCGCAACATGATAGTAACTGGTAATCTGGAGATATTAGAAGCAGTCGGAGACGGAGAGGCTACTCTGGATAATGTTATTGTAAATGGAAAGCTAGTTGCCAAAGGCGGCAGCCCTGTAATAATAGCCGCTACTGATGTCGATAGTGAAGTCCGGGGAGACGCCGATACAGGCGGAAGCATAATTCCGAGCGGAGGCGGAAGCATAATTCCGAGCGGAGGCGGAAGCATAATTCCGAGCGGAGGCGGAAGCAAGAGCGGAGGCGGAAGCATAATTCCGAGCGGAGGCGGAAGCAAGAGCGGAGAAAGCAGTGGGAGCGGTGGAAGCAAGAGCGGAGGAAGCAGTGGGAGCGGTGGTAGCAAGGATGGAGGAAGCATTGGTGATAAGGGCGGAGGAAGCGGCGATGATAAGGGCGATAAACCATCACCGCGCAACACCTATTACATAAGGCAGGGGGCAGGCGGCACTAACAACGGGATTGACTGGAACAATGCCTTGACTGAGCTTCCGGATGTCTTGGAGAGGGGAGCAACCTATTACATTGCTTCAGGTACTTACCCCTCCTACAAGTTTGATGATCCGGAGCAAGGAAATGCGTATATTGAAATAAAGAAGGCAACAGTCGATGATTATGGTACTGATGTTGGATGGAAGAATGGTTATGCGGCAGGAGTCGCACTTTTTACGGATGATAAAGGCCCCATTTTTCAATTTAGTACGGGATATTACATTATTGACGGACAAACAGGCAGTGAAGATTCTGGACATGGAATAAAGCTATATAATCCGATGAATATAGAACCACATAAAGGCGGAAATTGTATGCAGATCCCCACTGGTACACAAGCCCGTCATTTGACATTAAGGCATATAGAAATGGAAGATGCAGGGTGGGCAGGCTCAGCAAAGGACGAGGCATACAAAACACGGACGGTATATGCCACGGGTGCTACAGCACATATCACATTTCAATATTGTTATATTCATGAATCAGGTCAGGAATGGATGTTGTTTTCCAATCCTAAATCCGATTTTCTGGTAGAGCATTGTTATTTTAAGAATGGAGGCTCTGGATCTTCCGATTACCATTCAGTTGGAGTATGGCATCGTAGTAGCGGTGGAGACATGAATATACATATCCGGTATAACACATTTGAAAACTTCGCCGCGACCGGAGGGACCGGATACATCAGTTTAGGGTATCGTGGGGATCCCGATACCCCTACATATAGCAGCGGCTACTATATCTACGGGAATGTATTCAAGGAAACGAGTTCGATAGCAGGCCCCAGCCGTGCGATTGGAAGCAATGGAGCAAATGGAGGTCCGTTTTTATCTGATGTAAGAATATATAACAACGTTTTTTACCAAATGAGAAATAGATCGGGGAATATAACATTAGCAAATGAAGGGGATAACAACCTGGTTGCTAATAATATCTGGTACAAGTGTGACAGGGATCCGTCATTAATAAATATCGAGGAAAATAATAACATAAAAAACGATCTGACATATGATCCGTTTATCGATGCTGCGAATGGTGATTTTGGGCTTTCACGTGAATTACCAGGAGGCATGGAATTGAATGAGCCTTTCAATAAGGATAGAGAAGGAACTATCAGAGGAAAAGATAATGTATTGGATAGCGCTCATTGAATGGTTGAATAAAGAGCGGATAAGCTTTATAATGTTATAAGACCTTGGACTTCTATCAGCACAAATAGTTGAAGTTCGCATTTAAGTTTTTGGGGGGTATAAACTCATGCTCTTGTACATAGCACTTGCAGTCGGAGCTCTTTTCGTACTGTTTTGGTGCGCTCAACTCATATTTTTCAGGCTTCATATGAATTGGACGAACCTGATCATACCATCGGATGAGGAGGATGAGTCGGTTGGTGTCAGCATTATTCATCCAATAAAGGATTTGGATTTTGAATTGGAAAAAAACCTTGAGTCCTGGTTCAGGCAAAACTACACAGGGCCCGTACAGCACATATTCAGTTTTCAAACACCTGATGATCCTGCATTGCCGATTGTTCAATCAATCATTGATGAGCATCCCGATGTTGATTGCCAGGTGATTATAAACCCGGTAATAGAAGGCCTAAACGGTAAAAGCTCCAATATGGTTTATGGCATGAAACGAGCAGTTTACGACATTGTACTTTTTGGAGACAGTGATATCAGAGTCAAACAGGACTTTATTTCAAAAATGGTTCGCCCTCTAAAGGAAGAGAAGGTTGGCATGACTACCTGCGGTCAAGTCAATATAGGCGGGCGTGACTTTTGGACCAGGTTTTTCACATTTACCCAAAATACTGAGACAGATTTCATTTGGGCCTTCTTAACCAAGCTGGGCATCGATGTGGGTGCGACAGGGGCAGCGTTTGCGATGAAAAAGAAGGTGATCGAAGAGGTAGGTGGACTTGAGGCTTTTGGAGGTTCGCTTCTTGAGGACCTCCATTTGGGAAATACCCTTTATAAAATGGGCTATAAGCTGATACTCGGGCCTTTCATCGAATGCCATGTCCAGAAGCTTGAAAGGGAAAAGTCCTTTAACTATGCCAGGCGTATAGCAGTCGGAATAAAAGCTCATATAGCAGTCGAGCTTCCGGCATTCGTTTTAATGATGTTCTGGTATTGGATTATATTTTTCCTGGGTATCATTTTTGTAAATCCATATGTAATTTATTTATCATTCATATACATGTCACTGAGGATAATCCACGGCCTTATGATGAGAGTGCTGACAAAGAACAGTATTATGCTTATTGATGTTATAACGCCACTGTTTTTTGATCTGTTTGCTACCTTTTATCTGCTATTCTCCATCCGTAACAAGTCCATTAGCTGGAGAGGGATAGAATACTCGGTGAAGAAGGGCGGATACATAGAAAACATAGTCTATGACAGTGAAGACTATGATGAGCTTGAAAAGCAGTTAAAGGCCTGATTGTTAAAGGCTCAAGAGGAAACTGATGCCAGCTCCTTGCGGTATATTCTGTATGTTTTGTTGTGAACGGCTCCAGCACCTTCAATGTCTGCTCTCATCCTAAGATTAGTTTCGCCTATGGTAGAGGCTTCGCCACGTGTGAAGCCATTTTTCATTGCATTCATAAAGGCGGTATAGTAAATCGCGTAAGAGACGCCCTTGCCCCTGAACTCGGGTATAACGAACATGGCAAAGACTCTTGCGCATTTGATTCTTTTCTTGTAATAAAGATACTTCAATGCTCCTAATGGCGTAATTCTGCCGTTTAGGTGGATTAGTACCTCGTTGTAGTCGGGAAGTGCAATTGCAAAGCCAATCGCTTCGTCCCCGTGCCGTGCGATTGGTATAAGCTCAGGGTCTGCGAGAGAGACAAGTCTTTTTGCTATATCTCGCACCTCCTCAAGGGATGGAGGTACCAAATCGGGCCAATCATCAGGCATAGCTTTGTCCATTACATATTTGAGAGACTCAATTTCTCTATCTAGATTTTTTAGGTCCAGGGTATCAACCCTAAAATCATAACGCTTCTGTGCGTACTCTATTGCCTTTGTAGGATTCTGCTGGAAGGCTGTCTTGTCTATGTTATAGGCATAGACATCATAATCCTTTGAAAATCCGAATCGCTCGATAAATTCCATGTAATAGGAAGGATTGTATGAATTCATAAGTGTAGGTGGTTCATCAAAGCAATCTACGAGGAGTCCTTTGTTCTCATCTCCATCGGTTCCGGTGACAGCACATGGGCCACAAATAAAGTCAGCCCCATTTTGCTTTGCCCACAGGCAGGCGGTTTCAAGCAGCATTTCGGCGACCTCATAATCCTTGATGCACTCGAACATGGAGAAAAAGGCCATATTCATTTTCTTCTTCTCATTGAGATTTGTATCGATACCGGCATATACTCTTCCGACAGCTTTGCCATCTTTCATAGCTAAAAACATCGTGTAAATGATTTTACTAAGTGTTGGATTCTTAACCGGATCAAGAGAAGCCTTGATATCGCTTAATAATGGCGGCACCCAGTTCGGGTCGTCCTTGTATATGCTCCATGGGAGCTTTATGAATTGCCTCATATCTGATTTTGTAACCACTGTCCTTATTTGGGGCTTCATTGGATAATCCTCCTTGAGTAAAAGTACCTTTAAAGTCATTATTAATTGTATCACTACCTTATCATCACCGCAATGAATAGTAGGTTGGCCGGGTACCTAATATTTTCAGCTGCTTGCATCACAAAAGGCCTGCATAAATGAATTGTTGACTAGAGTTTAAAAAGCTGATATGTTAGTTTTATACCACACTTTCATATTTTACAATGTTAAAGTGTGAACATTATTCATTTAGGAGATGTCTTGTATGAACTCGAAAATACAGGATTTATGGACGGATGGATTATTTGAGGCAATACTACTTTTAGAAAATGCAGAAGAGTGTTATAATTTTTTCGAAGACATCTGCACTGTATCTGAGATAAAGGCTATGGCTCAGAGACTGGAAGTGGCAAAAATGCTGAGAGCAGGGTATACTTACATGGACATCAGTGAGAAGACTGGTGCGAGCACTGCCACGATTAGCAGAGTCAATCGTTGCTACCATTATGGTGAGGACGGCTATAAGACCGTGCTTGATAGGCTTGAAGGGAAAGGAAGATAAGAAATTTGCTCAGAAGTCTTCTAATAGGCTTTTTGATATTTTCGGCACTCTCATCCAATGGGGCCGGTGCTCAGAGTACTAAAAGCGTCAATATTACTACCGATATGTTACTGGAGCTTTTTAATACCGTGGCTGTAAATGCCGGCAGGGTCGGTGTGCATTCAACTACGGACAAAGCTGCTGCTCTTTGTGATGCAAGTAAAGCATCCGCACTTTTATCTGCAAGAAGGGGAGCAGGTTTTTTTGCTTGCGGGTCTTTGGATACAAGTGAAACCGACGACTTCTTCAGCAGTTGTGCAGCTTTATGGCCTGAGTATTGCGATTATAATTACAATAGCCCGGCTCAAAAGCTATTCATTATGCACGCTCAGCCCATAAACTCGGGAGCTCCTTATTGTGTTTCCGGTCTGTCGCCTCCATATTTTAGGGTTTAATTTGTTGTCCTAAAATAACGATTGGAGGTATTTATGTTTAAAAGAATTTTTGAAAAGGTTATAGGATCCTACAGTGATAGAGAGCTAAAAAGAATTATTCCGCTGGTGGATGAAATAGAGTCATTGGAGCCTGAAATCCAGGCCTTGTCAGATGAAGAGCTTAAAGCAAAGACGCCTGAGTTCAAAAAGAGGCTGGCGGATGGTGGAACGCTGGATGATATTTTACCTGAGGCATTTGCCGTTGTCAGGGAGGCCTCTGTCAGAGTTCTTGGAATCAAGCATTTCCGGGTTCAATTAATTGGAGGTATCATACTTCATCAGGGTAGAATCGCCGAAATGAAAACAGGTGAAGGTAAGACCCTTGTAGCTACGTTGCCGGTTTATCTGAATGCACTTGCGGGAAAGGGCGTTCATATCATAACGGTCAACGATTATCTAGCCAGGCGTGACAGCGAGTGGATGGGCAAGATATATAGCTTTCTTGGTCTCTCTGTAGGACTCATTGTACACGGGTTGGACAATGCGCAAAGAAGAGAGGCATATAACTGCGACATTACTTATGGTACCAATAATGAATTCGGATTTGATTATCTTAGAGACAACATGGTCATCTATAAAAATGACAGGGTTCAGCGGGAACAGCATTATGCAATTGTTGACGAGGTTGACAGCATATTGATCGATGAGGCCAGGACGCCGCTCATTATCTCAGGTGCCGGGGATAAATCGACGGACCTTTACAAAAGGGCGGATTCATTTGCCTCAAGGCTCAAGGCTAAGGTAGTTGCCGAATCTGACGATAAGCAGAGCGATGAGGACGTGGAGGCTGACTATATTGTTGATGAGAAGGCACATACGGCTGCGCTTACTGCCAGGGGCGTGACGAAGGCAGAGCAGTATTTTGGGTTGGAAAACCTTTCTGACCCAGATAATTTGACCATATCCCACCACATAAACCAGGCTGTAAAGGCTTATGGACTGATGAAGAGGGACAGGGAGTATGTGGTCAAGGATGGGGAAGTTATAATTGTCGATGAGTTTACCGGACGCCTAATGTACGGCAGACGCTACAGTGATGGTTTGCACCAGGCGATTGAGGCGAAGGAGAACGTCAAGGTCGAAAGGGAAAGCAAGACCCTGGCGACTATCACATTCCAAAACTATTTCAGGATGTATAGTAAGCTTGCAGGCATGACGGGAACGGCATTGACCGAGGAGCAGGAATTCCAGACTATATACAAGCTGGACGTAATCGAGGTTCCGACTAATATGCCCATGATTAGGATTGACAGCCCAGATTGCGTTTATAAGAATGAAAAGGGAAAGTTTAATGCTGTAATCGATGAGATAGCAGCCTTGCATAAGAAAGGCCAGCCTGTACTGATAGGTACTATTTCCATTGAGAAATCTGAGCTTCTGAGCATTATGCTAAAGCGAAGAGGCGTTCCTCATCAGGTCCTGAATGCCAAGTTCCACGACAAGGAGGCTGAAATCATTGCGCAGGCCGGTAAGCTTGGCGCTGTTACGATTGCCACCAATATGGCAGGCCGTGGTACCGATATTGTCCTTGGAGGTAATGCTGAATTCATGGCCAAGCAGGAGCTGAGGAAGCAAGGCTACAGTGAAGAATTGATAAGTGAATCCACAAGCTTCAATGATACTTCTGATGAAGAGGTTTTGAATATTAGGGCGGCTTTTAAGCAGCTTAACGATGAATATAAGAAGCGGAACAGCATTGAAAGGGAAAAGGTCCTAGAGGCCGGAGGCCTTTACATCATAGGCACAGAGCGACATGAATCCAGGCGTATTGATAATCAGCTCAGAGGTCGTTCGGGCCGTCAGGGAGACCCGGGAACTTCGCGCTTCTATATTTCACTGGAGGACGATCTAATGAGATTGTTCGGTTCAGATAGGCTGTCGGCAATTGTTGAAACCCTTGGCCTTGAGGATGATCAACCTATCGAGCACAAAATGCTGTCCAATGCTATTGAAAACGCTCAACGAAAAGTTGAGGGCAAGAACTTTGATATCAGGAAGCATGTTCTGCAATATGACGATGTAATGAACAAGCAAAGAGAGGTTATTTACGGTCAGCGTAAGCAGGTGCTGGACGGCGAAAATCTCAGGGATTCCTTCATGAAAATGATCGAAAACAATGTTAATAATCTGGTATCTGCATATTGCTCGGAAAGCGATTACCCTGACATGTGGGATTGGGAAGGAATAAGGACCCAGTCTCAGGAACTCTTAATACCAGAGAGCGAGCTCACTCTTTCCAGCGAGAAGATGGAGGGCTACACAAGAGAAGATTTGAAGGAGACTCTTTACAACACTTTGGTAGAAGCATATGAAGCCAAGGAGGCAGAATATGGTTCCGAGATGATGAGGGATCTGGAGAGGATTGTTCTGCTGCGGGTAGTCGATGAAAGGTGGATGGATCATATCGATGCCATGGATCAGCTACGGCATGGTGTTGGTATGCGTGCCTATGGACAGCGTGATCCTGTTGTGGAATATAAATACGAAGGCTTTGAAATGTTTGAGGAAATGATTAGGAGTATACATCAGGATTCCGTTAAGATGATTCTTCGTTTGCGTGTGAATCGTGAACAGGGTGTGCCAAAAAGAGAAAAGGTTGCTGAGCCCGTAGGAGAAAGCCGTGGCGGCGATGAACCGGCAAAGCCTGTTGCGCGAAGTAGTGATAAGGTTGGCAGGAACGATCCGTGCCCCTGTGGCAGCGGAAAGAAGTACAAGAAGTGCTGCGGTGCCAACTAGCGAAGGAGCTTTTGATAAAAATGCTCGCGGCGCTATACACACAAAACGTGTAAGGAAGGCGCTAAGGCGCCGGCGGTTTGGCGTACAATTCGCGCAAGCGCCCATTGAATTCAGAATAATTGGCACACTATGACTTGTAAGGGTATGGAACATGTTTTATGACCTATGAAGAAGCGTTGGAATATATACATGGAACAGTGAAGTTCGGCATCAAGCTGGGACTTCACAATATTGGTTTACTGCTTGAGCTAATGGGTAACCCACAAAATAGACTTAGGTTTGTTCATGTTGCAGGAACAAATGGCAAGGGCTCTACGTCAGCTTATATAGCAGGAATATTAGAGCAGGCCGGCTACAAGACAGGCTTATATACTTCTCCTTATATTCAGCGTTTTACTGAAAGAATACGAATTGGTAAGGATGAGATAAGCAGGGAAGATCTAGCAGACATCACTGCTTTTGTTAAGAGCTTTGTTGATAAGATGACGGCTGTTGGGGAGAACCACCCCACGGAATTTGAAATAATTACGGCTATCGCCTTAGAGTATTACTGTCGCCAGAGATGTGATGTAGTTGTGCTTGAGGTTGGAATGGGAGGAAGGTATGACCCGACTAACATCATCTCGGTCCCTGAGTTGGCCGTTATTACAACTATTAGCTACGATCATACGGAAAGGCTGGGCAAAACACTGCCGCAGATTGCATCTGAGAAGGCCGGAATAATTAAGCAGGGCGCAGATGTGTTGATATATGGGCAGGGCAAAGAGGTGGAGCAGGTATTTGAAGATGAATGTGCTAAAAAGGGGGCACATCTTCACAGGACAGATTTTTCAAGTATTGCTGACCATAGCTTTGGGATTGATGGACAAGCCTTTACCTTTGATAAATACGAGGGACTAAGAATTAGTATGCTCGGAAGGCACCAGATATGCAATGCGGTTGTAGCTGTAAAAGCAGCGATTATCCTTTCAAAAAAGGGTTTTAGCATATCGGAGGAGAACATAAGAAAGGGCTTACTTTATACCAGATGGCCCGGAAGATTAGAGGTCCTATCGAAAAACCCTATATTTATCATTGATGGAGCGCACAATCCTGAGGGTGCCTCGGTGCTGAAGCAAGCCATTGATACATATTTCCCGGGCAGACCGGTGACATTTATTATGGGAGTACTGAGAAACAAGGACTACCTATCGATGATGAAGATAATGCTACCCGGCTGCAAAAGGTTTTTTGCGGTGATGCCGGATAATCCAAAAGCAATGGCTTCAGATGAGCTGGCTAAAGCCGCTGCCAGCTATTGTAATAATGTACAGGTCGGTGATACAATAGAAGAAACTGTCAGAGCATGTATTGACACAGCTGAAAAAGATGAGATTATATGTGCGTTTGGATCGCTCTACTATATAGGCGCAGTAAGGGATTTATTTAGACTGTAGACTTGGAGGTGAGGTTTTTAATGGATTTTAGGGCGGAGTTAAACAACTTCAAACCCATCAATCTTGAAGAACTAGAGCAGGCAGAGGGAAAGATTCCTGATAATATCCGAAACTCTATATTTCTTTACAACAAGGCCATCGAAAGCCTTCGATCAGGCAGTGAGGATATTGCCATGATTGGGCTGAGAAAAGCCATCTCTATGAATCCCAATTTTAATGAAGCAAACAATTTACTTGGACTTTGCTATAGTTATGTAGGAGAAACACAAAAAGCAGCCGAAATGTTCGATAAGGTCAGTAAAGCCGAATCAAGTGGGGTTTTGGCCATGAGCTATATGCGTAAGCTTGGAATGGTGGAGGCAAAGACACAGCAAGAAGACAAGCAGTCCGCCAAGCAGAGTGTCAGGGTTGAAAGGCAGGCTAAGAGGTCCAGGGAGCAGCAGAACCCTGACTCGAACAGGTTTGGGTCAGGTAAGTATTTAAGAAAAGAAGACAAGTCAAAGAAACAAAAGCTATTCAGTATATTAAAGATTGTTTTGGCATTTGCCGCCGGAGTTGCGCTTTATGCCATTATTCAACCGGCCACGGGGGAGCCTGAGAACATTCCTGTGCAGCCTGACACAAGTGCTATTGAAGCTGCTGTCGATAAGGTTAAGACTGAGTACGAATCCAAGCTGGCTGAGATGGAAAATAAGATAGCTATAATGCAAGAGGATAAGGATAATGCATTGGCTCAGGCTGATTATTTTAAGACCTCACTGAAGCTATATGAAGTTGAATCCCTGGCCTCTGCAAAGAAGTATCAGGATGCTGCGGATATCCTTCTTATTATGAAGACAGTTGAATTCAGGGATGAGGAAAAAGGAAAATTCGATGAGCTCTACGGTAAAGTCATGCCCTTGGCTGCAAAAGCCGCTTATGATAAGGGTTATAAGCTGTATAATTCCAGAAACTATCCCGATTCATTAAAGAGCTTTGAGAGAGTACAGATATACGATCCGGAATATGTGCGGATGGATGCAGTGCTTTATTATATGGGCAGATGCAATCAGTTTGCTGACAATTCCAGAACCGCTGTCGCTCTTTTTCAAAAGCTGATTGACAATTATCCCAGAAGCGGTTATGTGAAAAATGCAAAAGTAAGGCTAAATGAACTGACAAAAATTCCTTAGTGAATTTTCTTTCATTTTGTTCTTATTTGTATTATTATATTAAGAATGGCAGTTGCTTTGGACTGCCGATTTATTTTTTTTGTACTGGAATAATACCAAGGGGGTCACAAAATGCTTTATGAAAGCACCCGCGGAGGGCTGAAAAACATAATGTCGGCTGAGGCGATTAAGAGGGGTCTGGCTGACGATGGAGGATTATTTGTACCTCAGAGCGTTGTGAAGCTTACGCTGGATGAGATTTCTTCATTGGCTAGCATGAACTACAACGAAAGAGCTGTTTATATACTTGGAAGGTTCCTTGATGACTATACTCATGAGGAGCTTATAGAATGCGTAAGGGGCGCCTATTCAGGCGGGAAATTTGAAGATAATCATGTTGCGCCTGTTAGAAAGCTGAACGGCAGCACATATATTATGGAGCTTTGGCACGGCCCGACATATGCATTCAAGGATGTTGCCCTGCAAATACTGCCTCGTCTGCTGGTAAAAGCTAATTTGAAGACAAAAGAATCGGCTCAGACCGTCATACTGGTTGCTACCTCCGGAGACACCGGAAAGGCCGCTTTAGAGGGATTCAAGGATGTTGAGGGCACAAGGATAATTGTGTTTTTCCCAGAGAACGGTGTAAGTCAGGTTCAGAAGATGCAGATGGTTACACAGGTAGGGGGAAATGTTTCTTCAGTAGCTGTAAGGGGCAACTTTGATGATACGCAAAGTGGTGTTAAGGCAATTTTCTCTGATAGAGAAATGAGAGAGAAGATGCTGGACAATGGTTTGAAGTTTTCCTCCGCCAATTCTATTAATTGGGGCAGACTTGTGCCGCAGATAGTATATTATTTTTCTGCTTATGCTGACCTGCTTGCATCCGGAGAAATTACTATGGGCGAAAAGATTAATTTTGCAGTGCCCACAGGCAATTTTGGCAACATACTTGCCGGATGGTATGCCCGCCAAATGGGGCTGCCTATTGGAAGGCTAATCTGTGCGTCAAATGATAACAATGTCTTGTCCGAATTTATCAACTCAGGCACATATGACTGTGAAAGAGAATTTAGAAGGACCATTTCCCCATCAATGGACATTCTTATTTCCAGCAATCTGGAAAGGCTGCTTTATGAGCTGTCCGAGCATGATGGGAGGAAGGTCGCCGACTGGATGAGCATGCTGAAGGAGGAAGGCAGGTATACGGTAGATTCACAGGTGATGCAAAGGGTTTCCGAATTGTTCTGGGGCTCTTATACCACTGAGGACAAGACCATTGAGACGATTAGAGAGGTTTTTGACAACTACGGGTATGTCGTAGATCCGCATACGGCTGTAGGGGTCGATGTATACGATAAATATGTCATATCAACAGCAGACATGACTAAGACCGTAATTGTGTCCACCGCAAGCCCCTTTAAATTTAATGAAAGTGTAGCGAGGGCTATCCTGGGAGAGGAGGCCGTTGCAGGGAAATCGGAATATGAGCTGCTTGGTATTCTGGCTGAGGAATGCGCTCTAGAGATACCTGTTGGTCTCGCTGGCTTGGAGAATAAGGAAATCCTCCACAAGGGAGTATGTGGCAAGGATGAAATGAAAGAGACCGTAAGGCAGATTCTGCAGATATAATGCCAATCAATACTTTAAGTATCAATCATGTAATAGCAATCCAAGCTTATCATATCAGCCTACTCTGATATGACTAATCATAAGGCAAACTAAAAATACGAGTGGCACCAATAAAGCAATCAGGATGATTGCTTTTTTGGGGCTTATCTCAAATTTTGAGTATAGGCTCGAGCTGGCTGCTCCAATAAGCCTGCGAAGCCTTTCCTTCGACGGCACTACTGCAATTATGTGCACTTTGGGCAATCGTCTCTTCATATAGCTAATCTATTCGAAGATTATTTCTTTTATACTATTGAGGCCTAGGTTTACATAATTTGTTCGTTGATTTGAAACCGGTCTTCCTGTAAGGTTATAAACAAAGCTTCTAGTTTAGGAAGCAGGCAATATGAGGGGACAGGGGGACTGGTTAAAGGTGAGGTGCAAGCTCAAATACCTAATGGCTATTGTTCTGACGCCTATTTTTTTTCTATCAAGCTTTGCCTTGCCGCAAATGAAGGGGCAAGAAGCATGGTGTGCAGAAATTCAGGCAGCTCAAAGCACAGTACAAAGCTCAGTTCAAGACGCAGCTCAGGATGTAGGCATAAAAAGGCCTTTCAACATGAGCTATATCTATTTTGGAAATACAGCAGCCTATATAGAGCATGTGGATGATACTAAGGGCTCGCTGGACCATATTTCGCCAAGCTATTTCGATTTGAATGAGGATGGAACGCTGAAGCTGACCTTAGCAGTAGATAAAGCCTTTATCAGGGAAATGCATGATAGGGGGATTAAGGTTACGCCATTTTTAAGCAATCATTGGGATCAAAAAGTCGGGATAAACGCGCTAAATAATGCAGAGCAGCTATCATCTCAGATTGCGGCTGCCATCTTGGAATACAACCTGGATGGAATAAATGTAGACATAGAAAACGTAACAGAGAATCAGAGCCAAAGCTATACAAATCTTGTCCGCTTGCTCAGGGAGAAGCTCCCGGCCGAAAAAAGCGTTTCAGTTGCTGTGGCGGTAAACCCCTATGGAATTGTCAAGGGGTGGCAAGCCTCCTATGATTATGCCGCTCTGGCGCAATATAGTGATTATCTGATGCTGATGGCCTATGATGAACACTATCAGGGTGATGTGAAGAGCAATGGGAGTGATGCGGGCCCTGTTGCAAGCTATAAATTTACTGAGGATTCTATAAGAGCAGCCCTAAAAGAGGTT
>Ga0209510_1003189_pt1 | contig 15765 bp, 9 predicted proteins | sample BiotimSIPDNA_FD_185749 | JGI IMG/M metagenome (GOLD analysis project Ga0209510, IMG submission 185749) | Anaerobic biogas reactor microbial communites from Washington, USA - Biogas_R1 time_0 SIP DNA (SPAdes) (version 2) | ecosystem: Engineered > Bioreactor > Anaerobic > Unclassified | place... | reverse complement strand
AGCTGGGATAGCGATGTAACAGATGGTTTTGGCTTGTTAACGTAATCAACTTTCAAACGAAAAACCTGTAGAAAAGTATTTTTGGATCGTCAGATCCAATTTTATAAAAGAATCGTACGTTTTAGGAATAATACTATTCAGGAAGAGCTGCAACGAATGCCTGAAGAAGAGGAAACGTCAGTACAGGGAATGGTTCAACGTAAACAGGAAGATGAAGAAGAACCTGTCAGGACATCGTTGCAGCGGAAGATGACAGATAAGGACGAAAAACTTCAGACAGCGATTCAGTGTTCAAAAAAAGAAGATGAGGAGAAACCGGTACAAGGAAAACTTCAGTGCGAACAGGAAGAGGGAGAAGAATCTGTTCAGACCTCATTGCAGAGAGAGATGAAAGACAAGGAGGAAGAACTCCAGACTGCAGTTCAACGAACGGAAAAGGAAGAAGATGAAAAGCCAGTACAGGGAAAGCTTCAATGTCAAAAAGGAGAGGACGAGGAAACAGTCCAAACCTCATTGCAGAGAGAGGTGAAGGATAAGGAGGAAGAGCTCCAGACAGCGAAGGAAAGTTCAGAAAAAGAAGATGAAGATAAACCGATACAGAGGAAATTGCACTGTAAGACTGATGAGGAGGAACCGGTTCAGGGCAAGCTTCAATTGAAGTCCTCGGAGGATACTGCAATTCAGGCAAAGCTTACAGTTGGTAAACCTGACGATATCTACGAGAAGGAGGCTGATAGAGTAGCGGACAGGGTTATGACAATGCCTGCTGAACAGACGGTCTCTTTGCAATCTGAAAAAGAGGAGGAGAAGGTAAAACGTTCCTCTTTAAGCCAAACCTTGACACCATTTGTACAACGAGAGCAGAAGCCGGATGACAAAGTACAGGCATCATTTATTACGATACAAAGAAAAAGCAGGTCCCAGCCCAAAAGTCTGGATGATAAAACTTCTTCAATGATCAGAAATTCACTGGGACAAGGGAGTCCTTTGCCTCGTGAAACTGCAGATTTCATGGAATCCCGGTTCGGTGCGGATTTCAGTTCGGTTAAAATACATACAGATTCTCAGGCAGCGACAATAAGTAAACAGATCAATGCACGGGCATTTACTCTGGGAAATAATATTTATTTTGGCGAGGGGCAGTATAATTCTCAAACGCATGAGGGGAAAAGACTGCTTGCTCATGAATTGACACACACTATTCAGCAGGGGACATCTCCTGTCTGTAAGGCTTTTCCGGTACTCAGGACAGCTCCGGTAATTCAGCGTTGGTCACTTAAGGGATTAATCAACAGGGCTACCGGATATATTCCCGGATTTTCACTTCTGTGTCTTATATTGGGAAGAAACCCCGTAACCGATGAAAAAGTGGAGCGGACTCCGGAAAGTATAGTAAAGGCTATTCTGGAGCTTATCCCGGTAGTCGGCAAAACCCTTTACAATAAACTTCAAGAGACCGGCGCTATTCAGAAAACGGGAGCCTGGCTTTCCTCCGAGATAAGTAAATTAGGTATAACATGGGAAGGCATAAAAAGCCTGTTCAAGAGTGCGTGGGATCGCATGGGCCTTTTACTTGGCATTGATGGTAATTTGAAAATTCTAAAAGAGACTTTTGGTCCGGTTATTGGACGAATAGTTTCATTTGCTGGTTCGGTTGCGGGTAAGATAAAGGAGATTGTGCTCGAAGCTGCACTTTCTATTGCCGGCGGTGCAGGCAAAACGGTCATGGGTATCATTAACAAGGGGAAGGCTGTCTTTGAAAAGATCCTCGATGATCCCATCGGTTTTGTGGGTAATTTTTTAAAGGCGGTTGGTCAGGGTGTAGGACAGTTTGGAAAGAACTTTTTGAATCATTTTAAGGGTGCAATTTTCGGTTGGTTGTTCGGGGCATTTGCAAAAGAAGGTATAAAATTACCGAAATCAATTGATCTTGCATCGATCTTTGGTTTTGTGGCAGAGATATTGGGGCTTACCTACCAGGCAATCAGAAAAAAGATAGTAAAAGCATTAGGTCCAAAAGGCGAGCAGATAATAAGCAAAATAGAATCAGCTATAGATTTTGTAAAGGGCCTGATTACCCGCGGGCCTATAGCGCTCTGGGAAAAGGTAAAAGAGTCTGTTGGTGACCTGAAATCGATGATCATGACAGAGGTGGGTAAATGGGTCTCAACGACAATTATTGGCAAAGCGATAGAAAAGATCGCTTCTATGTGTAATCCGGTTGGAGCCCTTATTCAGGCAGCTATCTCAATTTACAATACAATAATGTTCTTTGTGGAGCGCTGGACACAGATAAAAGAGTTTGTTGACGCTATATTTAATTCCATTAAAGATATCGCCATGGGTAATATAGGGAAGGCTGCCGGTTATATCGAAAAGGTGATGGCCAAAGGATTGACCCTGCTCATAAGTTTTATGGCACGGCTGATCGGGCTGGGAGGGATAGTTGGTAAGATAAAAGATTTGATAAAGAAGTTCGCCGGGATGATCGAAAAGGCACTGGATAAGGTGATTGGATGGATAGTTAAGAAGGCGAAGGGGTTATTGGGGAAGGTTGGGGGAATTTTTAAGAAGAACGAGAAAAAAGATCTGGAGAAAGCAAAAAAAGTACAAGATGGTTTAAATGCGATTGATAAAGAAGAACAAAGATACTTGAAGAATGGTAAAATCACAAAACATGAAGCGGAATTAGTTGCAAGTAAAATTAAGAAAGAACATCAAGTTTTCAAATCAATTAAAGTCATTGATGCAGGAGATAAATGGAGCTACGAATATAGGGCCAGCCCAGTTTCGGTAAAAGAGGGTGAAAAAAAAGCTGATATTTCTGTTCCAGACATTTCCGGAGAGGTTCTTGTTTTAGTATCTGATGAATGGCAGCTTTGTTTAGTCGACAATTATGAAGAAAAAACTGGAATCCAATGGTTCAAAGTCTTAACAGGAAAAAAAAATAAAAACATAAGACAAGGATATCTAGGTCAAAAAGTAATTGAAGATCTAAAAGCATCAAATCCGAAAATTGTTCAAAAATTTGATGAGCGTGCAAAGGGTAACGGTCCATACAAGCATCTTGTTAAAGAAGATCCTCCAGATGTAGGTCCATTTAAATATTTTACACAGGGTCAAAAGAAAAGGATAATTGAGGAAAATATTAAAATAAAGGGGAATGGTAATTTTATTTGTTCCGATGAATCTAGAATTAAGCTTTCTATTCCGAAAATTAGGAAAAAAGGGGTTAATATTGACCCTAATGAGGTTAATATTGATCATATTTTTCCAAGGTCAAAAGGCGGCTGGAATAGTTATGCTAATGCAAGAATTTTAAGCTTTTCAGAAAATTTGGCTAAAAGTGATACCATCATATAGGTAAAAACAAAAATATGTATGTTTATAATTTTAGTGTTAACAAACTTAAACATAATATAATACTGGCGACAATTGGCCACACATTATGGTCATTAGAATATCCAGAATTGGTTGGTAAATTAAATTGGGACAATTTAAATTTTAATATTTCTGATTTAGCTGGTTCTTACGGGACTTTAACATTTTATAGTAATAAAGTTGTAGCAGGCTTTTTTGGTATAGAAACGTATAAACGATTAATTCAAAATAACATTGAATATGATTTTAATGAATTTATAAAAAACATTCCGGATAATGTTATTAAAATATTTGAAGAAGAAACATGTCAGTATTTACTTCAAGAACATTTAGGAAAAGTAATTCCAATAGTCACGGCAGTTTTTTGGGGAAGAGGAAACAAATTATATTCTATAAAATCCTGGTCAGAACTAATTCAAAATGAAGCATCTATTATTGGTTTTCTGCTTGATGATTGGTGTAACGTGAAATATAAATATGCTAATGATTTACAGCTATCAGATCGCCAGTTCAGATTATTAGATAGATTAAACAAATGTAAATTTTATTCTATTGAACATAAAGTGAGAATCTATAAGAATGCATTAATCCTAGGTGAGGAACTATCAAAAGTGGAATACAGTAGAGTATGTGAAACTTTAGAAGCAGTAGGAGTTGAAGTTATTTAGGTATTATAGATAAAAATTGTTACTAATATAATTTTCTAATATGACCGAAAAAACAAAATACAACAATCATCCCCCACTCGACCCAATCACCTCCGGCCTCCTCTACACCCACCTGCGTATCAATGACACCACCCAGCGGACGCTCCAGAACTCCGCATTCCTTTTCGCTCTTATCGAAATGCTCGATGAGAAAGGGATAATTTCTATAAAAGATCTTGATGAAAGAAAGAAGGTTGTAGCCGACCGTTTGGTGAAAAAGTTCGTGGAAAAAGGTATCGGCCTTCTTTACCAGTCCGAGGAGGAAGATAAATATGCATTTGAGGGGAAATCGTCAGTACCTTGTGAAGAACGTCTTAATACTTGCAAGGCTGTTTGCTGTAAACTGCCTTTTGCTTTATCGCATCAGGATATAGACGAAGGAATTGTAAAATGGGAGTTTGGGCGACCTTATGTCATTGCTCACGGCGAGGATGGTTACTGTGTTCATCTGGACAAAACAACTTATAAATGTACCATTTACGAAAACCGGCCGGTTCCCTGCAGAGGATTTGACTGCCAGAACTGTAAAAACTGGAAAATATGGAAAGATCAGGAAGGAAAACAACTGCACCCGGATTTTGAGAAGTCGCTAAGGGAAACGGTGGAGATGTTTTATGGGAAGAAGAACAGAATGTAATTAAAAGGTGATAGTAAAAGACAAGAAGTAGGCAACACGATCGGTGGCAAGTTGAAACGATTTATTCGTCCAAATTCAAGGTAATTAGTGTCTAACAAAGGTCGTATGGCTTGCTTAAAAAGATCGTTGAGATAATAGAAAAACCGAGAAATGTAAATACATGGATAACAAGAAATTTGAAGAGTATCTTTCACAACGTTATACAGATCAAATCAATTGGTACAGCTACAGGGCTTCAGTAAACAAACAGTGGTATCAGGTTTTCCAGTGGGGTGTAATAATTCTTTCCGCTTTGATTCCAGTCATTGTCGCATTAGACTTGAAAACATAGCAATGGACAACTGTTTCAATATCTATATTGCTTGCAATCGGTGCAGCCGCATTAAAGACATTTAAATTTCAAGAGAACTGGATTAACTACCGAACTGTATCCGAAACATTGAAGAAAGAAAAATATTTTTATGATGCAGGAATCGGTGGCTATGACGAAACCGAGGATGCTGAAGCTTTATTTGTAGAGCAAGTTGAATCCATGATATCAAGAGAGAACAGTTTGTAGGTTACTATTCATAGGCAACAGGAAGAAGGAGAAAAGGCAAGTCGGAAAAAACCTACAAATAATTAAAATTATCAATAGTGTCTGTGTGCCTTGATAGAGAATTTTAAACGCAGTGTGCCTTTTCCTTTACGTCTTGGCGTCTTTACATGATTATATCCAGAATCAGGATAAAAAGCATAGATTCGACTCCATACCAATAGACTTTCGAGTAAGATTAAATACGGAATTATATTCTGTTTCGCATTTGAATTTCCCGCTTTCTCCTTCTGTTTTATTTTCTTTACTATTCTTTCTTCTGCATTTGATATTTGATATTCTATTCCTGCTTTCCTTAACACGATAGTATTCTACTTTGGAAAACCTGGATTTCAAAAAATAGACAAAAAGAAATATGAAGTATTTGATATGTTGCATGAAGAGCATCGAAAAAGTCGTAGAATCAAGCACTTGCACTGAACGTGTAAAAATGTTTATGGAATTATTTAAAAAACATTATATAATAACAATTCATCAGAATCATTTTTGTTAAAAGGATTATAGAAGGATTGTTAAATGATTGTTAAATGCCTGATCCCGGTAATAATGTCACTAATGTTTTTAATGAGCTGTAATATCATTGAGGAGGCAATTGGTATAGACAAGAATGAGGATGATGATAAAGATAAAATAGTTAGACCAGTGGAATTTTTTATCGATACAACGGTTTCGGTTTCTGCTCAGAGTGCTGTAATTACAGGTAATGATGGCTTCTCATTAATTATTCCTCAGGGACTTACAGTATCACCGTTTAGAGTACAAGTTAATAGACCCTGGGAAGTAGATAGCAGCGATGGAATTAAAATACTGAACTGTTATGATGTAAACTTAAGTTTTGGTAACACGTTTAATCCACCATTAACGATAACCATTCCATTCGATATGAGTAAGGTGGAAAATATCGATTCGCTAAAAGCTGCATACTATGATGAAGTCAGCAGAACCTGGGTTCCCTTTGATTCAAGAGTTGTTCAAAATGGATCTTTCACATTTACAACAAATCACCTCACTCGCCTTGGCGTATTGGAAATTATTACATCTGGAGGATATACATATAAATTTACCGGGGCAAAAGGAGTAGAAGTTTACTATACCCTTAGCGGTAAACATGCAGTAATGAGCCCTTCCGATTATGGAGAGGTTTCGGATCAACCTTATCATATTCCAACATCAGATCCATTATGGGCTCCGGTATATGTTCAGGATATTGCATTTACAATAAAAGAAGTAAGGGAAATATTAGCTGCAAGCCCGGACTCCTTGAAAGCACCAAAACCAGATGAGACCGTAACCGTTTATGTAAAATACATGGAAGGCAGTGATGGTCAGTATGGTACTGTTAGTGGATCAATTTACATTAATAATTCTGTTACTCTACCTAGTAATATGTCTGGCATCACTAAACGGCAGATACTTCGATCCACTGCCGCTCATGAGTATCTTCATTTTATTCAGGACTACTATTATGTGATGAATAATGCATCAATCGGTCAGTGGTGGCTTGAAGCGCTTGCGACCCAGGCGGACAGGCTGGTTTGGGGAGATAAACTTGTTTATTGTGAATCAGAGATCTATTCTATAGAAAGTTTTGCTACATTAATAGAGAATCTCAGCAAATCCTGGGATGACTGTAACGCAGATCCCAACTGGTATCTGGCTGGTTGTTTTTTCAATTATCTCTCAAAGCATCGTAATGGATCAAAACTTAATATTGCTTCAATTCTAAAAGTGGGGGGATCATCCAATTCCATATATCGCATCGTTTTAGACGAGCAAATCAAGTCTCAACTTTCATCTGATATAGGAAAAGAGTATGCTGATTATGTAAGATACCTTTTTGAAAAGGGTAACCAGAATTTGACTGTGTTAACAGGTGGAGTAGCTCATCTTGAGATGAATCCATCTTTTAATGAAACTATCGAACGAAACGGGCAAAGTAAAACAGAAGAGAAAAGTATTACTGTGCCTTATCTTGCAGTAAAAATGATTACACTTAAAAACGGTGGCACAGATACATTAAAAACTGAAATAAAGAAGCGTTTCTCATTAGATAAGGAAATCTATTTATGTGAATACGATAAGCCGAATGAGAAATTCACAGGATTTGTTCCGATAACTAATACTGGTGTAATATCTACTTTAGCAAAAAAGAACGATAAGAATTATATCCTCATAATTAACAAATCTACTAGCGGCAATGCAACAGTCAATCTGGTAATGTCCAATGTCGAAGAAGTCGAAGATGTTAAAATTGACGCTTTTCAATATATGCAATTCACTTTATTATCATCTGGAGATGCATTCAGCTATAGTGATGGAAAAAAAGACAATATATTTGAAGTAGGATTTCTTTCCGACCAATCGACTCGATCTATAGAGTCGGAGTTTAAAAACGATGGTACATTCTCCATAATATCTGAAAAGGTATTTGGGGCTGTTGTACCAGGCGGCTTTGATGAAGAGGGCAGCAGTTACGATTCATGCAGGTTAACGGTTCAGGGAAAATACAAAGGCAATGTTCTCTACGATGTCTCAATTAAACAGAACAAGCAGACAATAACACCCAATGGTGCACGGGTTAAAAACAGTAATGGAGATGATATTTTAGTGAATGCTGTTCTGATCGAAACGCGTTCACTACTAATTGATATGATCGTGTTGGATCAAGATTTTTCATACTATGCCTTTGGTAAGCAATGGAGCGGAGATGACATCCAGAGTCATGTAATCGACCTGGAACACTCTATCGAAAAGTATGCACAATACGACAATAAACTCGAAACAATTACTAAAACAGAAATCAATAATGTCGATTGGGGATTGATGAGTTCAATGACCATGTATTTAGGCAAAAAGTAATCTTACCTGGTGAATTTTAAGAAGCGGAGCAGGGGAATACGTGTCGGATATCTAATATCCCCAAACAGAACCATAAATCTGTTCACCCCAACAGAAAGTGCGCCAGGAGTTTACTCCAAAAAATGTCTGCTATAACCGGAGTAAACTGCACCCTGATGGGGTTAGGAATATTCTACGATCCTTCTTTATTAGATTACAAGCATTCGATATTCTGCATTTTCATTTTCCCTTACTTCGTTATTCAATATTCGATATTCTGCTTTTTCTTTTCCCTTACTTCGATATTCGTTATTCGATATTCGATATTCTTTCCCTCTTCTCCTCCTTCTTCAATAACCTGGCATTCATCGCCACGATAACCGTGCTCACAGACATAAGCGCCGCTCCAAGTGCAGGACTGAGTAGAATCCCCCAACTATACAAAACCCCTGCAGCCAGTGGAATGGCCACCGCATTATAACCGGTGGCCCACCAGAGATTCTGAACCATTTTGCGGTAAGTCTTTCTGGCCAGTTCAATGGCAGAAACCACATCTGACAGGTTGCTTCTGACCAGAATGATATCCGCAGTCTCTGCTGCGATATCGGTACCTGCACCGATTGCGATTCCAACATCTGCCTGAGCCAGTGCAGGAGCGTCGTTGATACCATCACCGGCCATGGCCGTGATATTTCCACCTGCCTGAACCTCTTTTACTTTATTTACCTTGTCCTGAGGAAGCACCTCCGCAAAGTATTCGGTCAGGCCGGTTTGCTCTGCTACCCATTGAGCCACTTTTCTGTTATCACCAGTAATCATCATAGGGTTTACGCCCATCTCTTTCAGCCTGTGGATCGCATCTTTTGACTCAGGACGGATAATATCGGAGAGAGCGATCGCTCCTTCTGCCTTGTCATCAACGAGAACGTAAATAACGGTTGTTCCTTTTTCAATTAATGGCGAGACTGCATTAGAAAGTGGCTCGATGTTGTTTTCTTCAAGATATCCAGGACTGACAACCTTGACCAGGTGATTTTCCACCACTCCTTGTGCACCTTTACCGGTTATCGAATTGAAATTATTTACCTTTAGTATCTCAGAAGAAGAAGATTCCACTATCGCCTGAGCTATAGGGTGCTGTGAGTGGGACTCCACCGAAGCTGCATAGGAGAGTAAGCGGTTCTTATCCCATGATGAATCGAATGTTATCACATCGGTTACCCCAAATTTACCTATAGTAATGGTGCCGGTCTTATCAAAAAGTATTGCAGAAATGTTTCTGGCTTTTTCAAATGCGGATCTTTTTTTAATAAGAAGACCATTTTGTGCTGAAATGGAGGTGGACATTGCAACCACCAGGGGAATAGCCAGCCCCAGGGCATGAGGACAGGCGATAACCATGACAGTAACGGTCCTCTCAAGTGCAAATTCAAAGTTCTGCTTTAGAAATATTGTCCAGATTAGCAGTGTCAAAATGCCGCTTCCAAGAGCTATACCGGTAAGCCAGACAGCAGCTCTGTCAGCCAGTTCCTGCGTTCTGGACCTGCTTTTCTGGGCATTGGAAACAAGTTTTACTACCTGAGAAAGAAATGATTCCTCTCCGGTTTTATCCACCACGATGGTAATAGATCCTTCACCATTTACCGAACCGCCGATTACCCGGTTTCCGCTTTTCTTATACACAGGAACCGATTCACCGGTGATCATGGCTTCATTCACCGAAGATTCCCCGCTGACAACCTGTCCATCTGCCGGTATTTTCTCTCCGGGTTTAACCAGTAGCTTATCACCTTTGTTTATTAGATGTAATGGAATATCCTCGATTGAATCGTCAGAGATACGGTGGGCAGTCGAGGGAAGAAGCTTTACCAGGGATTCAACTGCATTCGATGCTCCTGAGGTGGCTTTCATTTCGATCCAGTGTCCCAAGAGCATGACATCGATAAGAGTAGCCAGTTCCCAGAAAAACACCTCTCCTTCCACACCGAACACTACTGCACTGGAATATAGATAAGCTACCGAAATGGCCAGTCCTATAAGGGTCATCATTCCTGGTGTACGCTCTTTCAGTTCGCGAAAAAGGCCCAGAAGAAATGGCTTACCACCATAGAAATAAATAAAAGAGGACAACAGCCACAGCACATATTGATCACCAGGAAATTGCAGAGTTTCCCTTAATCCCAGTACATTTTGAATAATAGGGGAGAGGAGGAGGATAGGGATGGTGACAATCAGTGAGATATAGAAACGGATCTTGAAATCCTGAATGTTATGGCCGTAATGTTTGCCATGGTGGCGATTGGATGCTGTAGGTGGTGTGTGTTTTTGGTGGTTCATTCTCGTTGTTTTACCCCTGTTGCTTTCACCCCTGTTGCTTTCACCCTTGTTGCTTTCACCCTTGTGGTGAAAGGAAATATCAGGTGACGAATATTTCTGGTGGTTCATCCAGGGTTGTCTTTAAGGATAAATGGATGATATGTAACACAGGCAGGAGTTGCAAATGGTGTGCCTTTGAGCCCCCTAAATCTCTCGCCCCCTAAATCCCCCGAAGGGGGACTTCAGAGCGCCTAAAGTAACATTGTGGAAAGATTCTTAGGTCAAGTCGATCCAATTACATTATGCGATCCTAAAGTCCCCCATTGGGGGATTTAGGGGGCGGGAGATTTAGAACGCTTGCTGCAGAAGACAGAGAAGAAAACCTCCTACAAATTACCGATCAGATTCACCATATCGCCGGCAGCATTGCGCTCTGCTTCTTTTTTGGTCCTGCCGGATTTTGAAGATGACTCGATGATACTTTCATCCGGAAGCTTTGCCCAAGCTTTTGTCCAGAAAACCGGCGCATGAACAGGGCCGGTTTTCTCCGGAGTCGAGAAACCAAAGTCAATTATATATCTTCGCTTTTTCAAAATGTTTAGTGTCTGCTTTGGATCAGTTATTGTATCTACAGACCCTGAATCCTGAGTGTCATCTTTGACAGGGGAAGAATCGTTGGTTGGAATATCTATGCATTCTTTTTTTTCATTGCATGAAGAAAGAATCTCGGAAGCTGCTCCATGTTGTGCGGTGGTTTTAACTTTCGATCTATACCAATTGGAAACATTTTGTGTTGAATCACTCTTAAAAACTGCACGGCAGCACCATTCTGTACCTATAACACGAAACTCAAATTTAGGAGGTGCTATGTGCTGTTTCATACAATATTCAAGTAAAGCTCCCTTGGGATTGGCAGTCTTAAGAGCGGAAGCCTCCTCTTCTGAAATTAACTTTGTTTCACCTATTTCTTTAGAATCCCTGGAGATGCACAGTGCAAGAATTTCACGAGCTGCCAACTGTTCCGCAACCAATCGTTCTGCTGCCTTTTGTACGCATTCATATCGGGTACCATGAATTGTCAATTCCATCTTTACCCTGTGAAAGCCTCCTTCGATTTTAAATTGAGTGACAGGAGGGAGAATGTTCTGTTTCATACAATATTCTAAAAGTTTACCCTTGGGGTTTTCCGCTTTCACCTGCTCTGCAAGCGCTGCTTCGTCTTGTAAGCTTTCGGATTCAGAAGGCTTCAATACCCAGAGGAGATTTGCTTTCTCATCATCTCTTCTGACAACACCCAGATCTACAAGCCTGCAGACAAGTTTTTCGATATTCTCAGCCTTTACCCTGCTCCCAAACCACATATCTGCGATCTTGCTTCCCTTTACAGGAATAGATGATGGTGGACCCAGGATGGCTCTGATTCTTTGCAGGTCTTTTTGCTCCGGTAATTCAAATATGTCGCTATAGTTGGCAGATTGTTTTTTTCTGAATGTTCTTTCCACTACCAGTCCGTCAAAACCACTGATACAATCTTTGCAAAGCAAGGATTTTTTGAGACTCTCCCTGGATTCTTCTGAACCATGAACCAGTAAAACAGTATGGGGTTTAAGCGAGTCAATGAATCCTGCCATCTCCATCCGGTCAGCATGAGCGGAGAGACCAAATATCTGTATTGAGGCTTTAACCCGGATCTCTTCACCACTAATAGTGATTTTGCGGTTTTCCGGTATTTCCGATGCCAGATTAAGTAACAACCGTCCGGGAGATTCTTCGTCCTGATAGCCGGTCAGAAGAACAGCATCATGCTCGTTTTTTAGAATCCTGGTTGCATAAAAAAGCGATGCGCCACCATTGAGCATTCCACTGGAAGCTACAATAATGCAGGGACCACCCTGAAGAATCTCGTTACGCTGGGATTGGTTCTCCACAGGGTTGATCCAATCTCCCCAGAACGGATGACGGTTAGCGCGTATTTCATGGGCAAGCGATCTGGTTACATACCTTTCATAACCAGAATAGATGTTACAGACTGCTTTTACCATTCCATCAACGTAAACCGGAACCGGGTCCAGTCTTCCATCACGCATTGCTTTCTTTAAAATAAGCAGTATCTCCTGAGCCCGTCCTATGGCAAACGTTGGTACCAGAACTTTCCCTTCACCTTCAATAATGCTCTTTACCTGTCCGATAAAGCGGGTTTCTGCAGCAGAGCGTTCTTCGTGTAGTCTTTCGCCGTAGGTTGATTCCGATATTAACAGGTCAATCGGCATGGATGGCTTATGAGCGGTTCCGACAGTACGTTGTGCTCCGATGCTGTAATCGCCGCTTATAAGGATATTACCCTCCGGACTGGCAACATGGATCATTGCTGCACCAAGAATATGTCCGGCCTGATAAAAGGTGATTGTCAAGTCATCGATTACACGGGGCTCATTGAACTGTATCGGAACCAGATTTTCCATGACCCTTTTGACCTGTACATCATTGTACAAAGGCACATCGGCTTCACGCTCCGGACTGTTCATTATTTTCAGTGAATCACGAAAAAGAATGTCAACGAGCTCTATTGTGGGTGGGGTTGCAAGTATTGGCACATGAGGAAAATACTCTGCCAGCACTGGAAGAGCTCCGGAATGATCGGTATGTGCATGAGTAAGAATTACACAGGATGGATTTTTATCATTAAGAACCGATAAATCCGGTAAAGGGGATTTATACTCTCCAGGTCTTGTGCCGCAATCGATTACCAGTGATGATGTGGATGTTTCAAGCAGAATACATGATGCCCCGATTGAGGTAGCACCTCCAGCGCAGGTGATTTTCAAGTTTGTCTCCTGTATTTAACCTGTTATCCCCTTTTATTGGAGGGATGCTATGGAATTTAATTCCAAAGAATTGTCTGAATAAGGCTTAAAATTAATCTATGAAGAGGAGCATAACAATATTTCCGGTACATATTCAAAACTGATTGATGGCTCTTCTCAGTTATGTTGGCTGGGAAGGGGGAACAGCGAGATGTACAATAGTATATTATCCCTGAAGGGATGAGGAATGTATTTGTTGTTGTTTTTTTTTTATAAATATTTGATCCCTAACGAGATTAAGGATTAAGCAGCGAAAGTGAGAGCGTCTTTCCTTGCTCCCGTGTCAAAAATCCTACAGACGTTTATTGATTAAATATTGAATAGTATCCGGGTGTTAATTAACGAAATACTCGTTAACCAGATCATATATATTTTCTATTTGACATGTTTTCGAGTCAAGACCGAAACTAATGACCTCCAAGTCTTTGAGGATTTTATTCATGTTAATATGCACCGACTCTATATTCACAACTTGATGTTTTTTCGTTGAATGGTTCCCTTTTGTATCTATAGGATATCTATAGGAAAAAGAATTTTGATCGATCTCATAGAATTCTTTTGCTATCTGATTTACATCCTTTACGATTCTTAAAATGTCTGGATCATTATCAAATAGAACAGCGAGAGAGAAAATTACATAAGTACATAACACGAAATCTGCCACCATATCAGTAGCCGTTTCTTACGCTTCGCTTCTGGTGGCAGATTCCAAATTATCAGTCCTGCAACTACTCAAGCCTTCTGCAGCTCATCTTCTTCGGTAAGTTCCACCGGCTCATCGGTGGAGTCGTTACGGGCGATTCTTGCACGCTGGATGCTCTCGGTCTTCTCGATAATACCATTTATAAGGGAGATCGCCTCATCGTATCGTCCGGGATTATCCTCGGCTTCCATGCCAAGACGGGCAAAAAGTTTTTCGTTAATCTGCTCTATCAGGTTATCAACAGCTACTCTCATGGTAGGAATGTCCTTTTTTTCCAGATTGTTTTCAACGATTTTCTCCTGAAAATCCAGAAATTCGTTTTCAGCATTTTTCAAATTGCTGTAGATATCTTCAAGAGAATTGTTTGGAAATGATCCCACGTGCTCATCGAACTTCTTGAACAGGTTTGCCAGTTGATTTGACTCATCAGTGGCGCTGCGTTTCAGTTTCCGGCCATTATTTATTATGATTTCGTACAAATTCTTTGCGGACTGTTGCATGGATGGATTATAATAGCACAACATATCGGATTCAAGTCGCAGGACAAGGGCAAGGTAAAGTGCATCCCGGTTATCATCGGCTGCACAAGCCTTCATTGTAAACTCATTCCTGCGCATTCTGGTGATTGCATCATTTAATGCCGAAAGAGCTTCTTCGCATTTCTGAAGGTTTGTGTCAATCGCTTCTGATGGAGTTGATTTTGTCTTCACTGCGGACAACACTCTGGATGCTGTAGAAGCAAGAGTTTTCCAATACTTGTTGAACAGTCTTTTGGTAATTCTTTTGATCATAAAAAACCTCCCAGGAAAGAAAAACAGATATGAGTGACAAAATGCGACTAAAGAGAAGCGAAGCGTAAGATGTCGCACATTTAATGAAGTTTACTCAATCAATATATGTACGGTTTATCGTGAATACAACAAAAAAATCAAAAATTCAGTTGCTGCCAAACTCATGAATAGTTTTACCACAATACGCTGTCCTGATGTGGCCCACAATAATCAGGAGACAGGTGAAAGTTTAAACTCTCGGTAATATTGCTTTGTTGTCTGCACATCGAACACAGTCCGATGTAACATGTTGCTTCAGGGTTTGCACGGTGAACACAGTCTGATGCAACATATCGCATCATTGTCTGCATGGCGGACACAGTCTGATGCAATATGTTGCATCATAGTCTGCACGGTGAACACAGTCTGATGCAACATATCGCATCATTGTCTGCATGGCGGACACAGTCTGATGCAACATGTCGCATCATAGTCTGCACGGCGAACACAGTACGATGCAACATATCACATCATAGTCTGCACGGCGAACACAGTGCGATGCAACATGTCGCATCATAGTCTGCACGGCGAACACAGTGCGATGCAACATGTCGCATCATAGTCTGTACGGCGAACACAGTCTGATGCAACATGTCGCATCATAGTCTGCACGGCGAACACAGTACGATGCAACATATCACATCATAGTCTGCACGGCGAACACAGTCTGATGCAACATGTCGCATCATAGTCTGTACGGCGAACACAGTCTGATGCAACATGTCGCATCATAGTCTGCATGGCGAACACAGGCTATTTGGAGGAAAATCTGGTACTTAAGTTTTAAGAGAGTGCTGACCTTTTGCATCGAATGGCAGATCAATTCATTATTGCATTAGATTGCAGTTTGATAAGTCGTTAATTTTCCTCTGTCCCCCGAGAAGCATCGCTTCA
>Ga0209510_1003187_pt1 | contig 15769 bp, 8 predicted proteins | sample BiotimSIPDNA_FD_185749 | JGI IMG/M metagenome (GOLD analysis project Ga0209510, IMG submission 185749) | Anaerobic biogas reactor microbial communites from Washington, USA - Biogas_R1 time_0 SIP DNA (SPAdes) (version 2) | ecosystem: Engineered > Bioreactor > Anaerobic > Unclassified | place... | reverse complement strand
CGAAAGTGGTGCCTTGTAAAGGCACCACTACAGAAGACTGCCCCATTACTCACAAAATCTGTTCCTGCTGCTCATCTCACGTTCGCCGCTTGCTGGAATCTATTTGCCGCGTTAAAGTAATCATCATGCCAGGCCACATCAAAGCCAATGTCTTCCTGACCACGTCACTCCTGCTAGGCTTGACGTTTTCGGCGCACCCGCAGCCAGCGCCTCTACCGGTCGAGCCGACCCATTCCGTTGTTATCACCACTAAGGACTCTCCCATGCAGGCTTCTGCCCGTCAAGCCTTTGAGAATATGGCTGCCAATGGCACCCTCGCCGACTTTCTCGCAACGCGCAACACCAGAAACGTCGTGACCCCGACTCTGGGCGGCGATGTCTTCTGGCGCGACCTGGCAGAATGCTGCGGCTGGCGCATCCAGCAAAACGCCATCTTCAGCAACTGCCGCATTCTGGACAGCGAAAATTACCGCCATGCCTGGGGAAGCCTGGGATACCTTGAGGAACTGCTGCTCGGAAATCCGCCCTCACGGCTGAGCAACTACGCCGAACCTGGATACCGCTTCTACAAATACCCAGCGGAAAAAACTCCCAGGCGCGGCGTTGTCATTCTGCTGCATGGACTCGGCAACCGCGCCCACAACATGAGCGGCATGGCCAAAAAAGCCGCTGCCGCTGGCTATGACGCGCTCAACTACGACTATCCGACGTTCGCCGAGCACATTTCCACCCACGGCCAGCGCTTTCTCAATGCCTTCCGAACCGAGCTGGCAGACATCCCGCCAGGTGAAGACATTTTTTTTCTCACCCACAGCCTGGGCGGCATCATCGTGCGCGTCGCCCTGGCCAAAATGACCCCGGCTGAATGCGAACGCATCAAGGGCATCGTCATGATGGCGCCGCCGAACCGCGGCTCCTATTGGCCCGATGTCCTGATCAAGGCTATGCCGAGCGCCGGCGAATTATCCAAAACCCTCGGCGACCTGCGCACCGCGCCGGATTCGCCTGTCAACCAAATTCCACCGCCAGCCGCTCCGGTCAAAATCGGCATCATCCGCGCTACGATGGACATGAAAGTGGCTGAGCATCAGACCAAACTGAATGGCATCCCCGGCGACAAGTACACCGACGTCCCTGGCGGTCATTGGCAACTGCCCCTCAGCGATGACGCCTTCCGAGCTGCGGAGACGTTCTTCCGCACTGGCGCCTTCTGAGTCGCGCCTCAGCATTCATCGTCTGCGTACTGCTCAATCCACTCGCGCACAAAATCCACGGCCTCGGTGCCTAAGTCAGCGCAGCAGTTGGAGCAAAAGATGATGCCTTCCGAGGTTCCCGCCAAAATATGGCTGCGGTAGGTCTCGCATTCGGTCTCAATCTGCTTCCGCGTCAACGGCTTTCCTTCGCCGTAATTCCACAGGTAGCAGCCATTCATCCGCCGCTGCCCTGGCGTCCTTGCCACGACAGCGTCAAAGTCGCGGCTCAAGTCATCCAGCTCTGCCGGCGCCATCATATTCCAGTAGGTGACGATGTCAAAGCAATGCAGATAGTCGTCCACTGCCATCGGTAACTGCCGCTTGTAGAAGACAACGCTGAAATCAAGCCGGCGGGCTGGACAGGCGTGCAGCGCGTCCGCCATCGCTTGCACTGCTGGCAGGCTCAGGCGAGCCGGCGTCGGCGCAACCGGCGACCGGAAAAAATCATCCAGGATGGCTCCGGTGATATTGGGGAATTTTTCTGCCAGGCGCAAGACTTCGTCAAGGTCAGTGGTATCGTCATTGCGCACTGAGCCGCTGTCGCCGATGGCGGACCATATAATCCGCCGCATGGAGTGCAGTTTTTCGGCCTCGTCATCAAACGGCGGTTTCGGAAGATTGCACATGACGACCCGGCACATATTGGGAATGCCGAGGAATTGCGCTCCCTCCAGCGGCTCCATCCTATTCTCGCCCGGGAGCTTCCAGCGCTGATTGCCAGCGGCGTTATGATGACTGCCGGCATTCTGTCCCCATAACCACAAACGGTCGCGAAATTTCATGCTCGTCTCCCAGATGGATTTTGATTATGTCATGCCTGCGAGGACGACGCTCCCTGTCGCGCCGTTCTGCCAAGGCTCAAATCAACAGCATACAATCGCCATAGCTGTAAAAGCGCATTCGGCTGCGAACTGCGAAGTCATACGCTTTCATCACATGGGCGTGGTCCGCAAACGTGCAGACCAGCATCAGCAAGGTCGACTGCGGCAGATGAAAATTGGTCAACAGGCCGTCCGCCACCCGGGAACGATGCGGCGGATGCAGAAAAATCGATGTCTGTCCTGAACCCGGCTTGACCATTCCAGAGGCCGGGTCAAAGCAGGTCTCCAGCACCCGCACCGTCGTCGTGCCGACGCAGATTATGCGGCCGCCTTCCTGCCTGGTGCTATTGATCAGCTCGGCGTTCGCAGCGGAGAAACAGTAGTTTTCCGCGTGCATCAGATGGTCTTCAACCCGTTCCACGCTCACCGGCTTGAACGTCCCAGCCCCGACGTGGAGCGTCAAACGCGCAATCTTGACCCCGCGCGCTTCCAAACCAGCCAGCATCTCAGAAGTGAAATGCAGCCCTGCAGTCGGTGCCGCTACTGCGCCGGGCGTGGATGCGTACACAGTCTGGTAGCGCTCGCGATCCTCTGGCAAGGGTTCGCGATCAATATAGGGAGGAAGAGGAATCTGCCCAGCCCTCTCCATCAGCGCAAAAACATCCTCAACGTCAAATCTGACCTGGAAGGTGCCGTCCTGATTTTTCCGGGTGACGACAAAGCTCCCGGCAGCGGCTTCCAGTTCAACTCGCGCCCCAGGGGGCAGCCGCCGACCTGGCCGCAGCAGGCACGTCCAGGTGCCGTCCGCCGTGGGTGCCAGCAAAAAAGCCTGCACACGCCCGCCCGTCTGCGCCCGATGTCCCCACAAACGAGCGCACAATACCCGCGTGTCGTTGATGACCAGGCAGTCGCCAGACCGCAGATACTGGGGAAATTCGATGAAGCCATGCCGCGAAAAAGCTCCGCTGCGACGTTCCAGAACCAACATCTCGGAGTCTGACCGATGGGAAGCCGGATGCTGCGCAATGAGTTCCTCCGGCAAATCATAATAGAAATCAGATACTTTCATGGACCTTCTTGCTTCATGCCACGCCACTATCAGCCAACTTACGGCAACCTGAAGTCTGTACAGCAAGCGCTCATCGCAAGACTTCGCACAATAAAAAAATTCCGTGTATTCCGTATGTTCAGTGGTTACAAAAACAACCCTATAAAAAATCAGTGTTCATCTGTGTCCATCCGTGGTAAAAAAATAAGTTGTGTACCGCAGCCCTCACCGCTTCGCTGTCAAGGCTCGCCGAATATCCCGGTCAGCCTCGCGCTTTTTCAAGTCATCCCGCTTGTCCCGGACATTCTTGCCGCGGCACAACCCCAGCTCCACCTTGACCTTGCCTTTGTCATTGAAATAAAAGGACAGCGGCACCAGCGTCAGGCCTTTCGCTTCAACGCTCTTCTTCAACCGCGTAATCTCGCGCTTGTGCATCAGCAGGCGCCGCAGCCGCCGCGGCTCATGGTTGTTGCGGTTGCCCTGCTCGTACGGGGCTATGTGAACCCCCGTGAGCTGCAAATTGCCGTCTTGAATCGAAGCATACGCATCAACTAACGACACTCCGCCAGCGCGGCACGACTTGACCTCTGTACCAGTCAAGGCAATCCCGGCCTCGAACTTCTCCAAAACGATGTAGTCATGCCGCGCCTTCTTGTTCTGAGATATCATCTTCATGTAAATTTTCCCACCCCGGACAAGAAAAATATTGATTCGCGTGTAAACTAAGTAATATAACCAACTTCACCGTCGATGAAAACCTACTTGGCGAAATCAGGTGCTGGCAGCAATCCAGCCAGGCCTAGCAACAACGCCTGTCCGCTTCTCTTTCTATCATCCCCTTTTTTCTGACCTGACCATGAAAATCATCTGTTTTGGCGACAGTCTGACCAGCTGCGGCGGCTTTGACGGCCGCTACAGCGATATTCTCCAGGACCGCTTCCCCAACCACGTCATCCTCAACCGCGGCGTTGGCGGAGAGACCTGGGCTGACGGTCTGAAACGCCTGGCCTCCGATGTCCTAGCCGAGTGGCCTGACGTCGTCCTGTTGGAATACGGTGCCAATGACTGGTGGCGCGACGAACGACCGCCAGCCGCCTGGGCCGCTGACCTGGAAGAAGCCGTGCGCCGTCTCCTGAGCCTCTGCATACGACCAGTGATTCTCGGCGTCTTCGGCCCCTATCGCTGCCACGCCACCGGCCTTCTCCAGGACAAAACCTACGGCTTTGACGACCGCGCCCGCAAGTACCGCGAGCTGGAGGCTGACATTGCCCGCCGCTACGCCTGCCCGTACATCCCCAATATCCAGCAGGAAATCATCGATGACCGCTGTTGCTGGCGAGACCGCAACCATCCCAATGAAATCGGCAACCGCAGCGTCGCCAACATCATTGCACCCATCCTGGAAAATATCCTGGGCGAGACTGCCCGGCCGATCCGTACCGCCCGACCGCACAACCTCCTTGATTTCTGGCAGGAAGCCGTCGCCCTCGCCCCCGACCGACCTGCTGCAATCAGCGGCAACACCACCCTGACCTACCGCGAAGCTCAGCAACAATGCCTCCGGCTGGCCACTGGCCTGCGCACGGCCACCGGCGTGGAGCGGCCCAAGGTAGCTGTCGGTCTGCCCAACTGCCTGGAATACTACTTGGTTTACTGGGCTCTTGTCAACCTCGGCGGCGTCATCATCCCGATCAATCCCTGGCTCAAGGAGGACAGCTTAGACGCCATCCTGAACACTGTCCAGCCAGACCTCCTGATCGTCCAAGGTTACGGCGACCGCGACATCCTGGCCAGCGCTGCACGCCATCCTACCCTGCCAGTCTACGCCCTCTTCCCGGATGCCAGCCTGCGTAACTTCAACACCTTAATGCAGGCCGACGTACCCGCCACGCCCTGCGCACCAGCTGAGGACGACCCAGCCATTGTCATGCACACCTCCGGCACCACCGCTGCTCCCAAAGGCGCTATCATGCGCCACAGCGACCTCATCTTCAACGTTGTCACCACGATCAACGCCCAGGGCTTCCAGCCGAACGACATCCACCTGCTGGTCAACCCGATGTTCCATTGCACGGCCTTGTACAGCTCCCTGCCCGCCGCCGCCTTCCAGAAAACCCCGGTCGTCATCACAGCGGAAACCCAGGCTGACGCCCTGCTGGCGCTCGTCCAAGCCCACCGTATCACTACTTTCCTCACGGTGCCGTCCATCCTGCAGCGCGTCGTCGCCCTGCCCGATTTCAGCCGCTACGACGTCTCTTCCCTGCGCGTCATCGGCTATGCCGGGTCGTTCATGCCTGTCAAAACCGTGCGCCAGCTCCAGGCAGCCTTTCCAATGGTCGCCCTCCACAACTTCTTTGGCTTGACCGAGACCATCTCCGCCACCCATGTGCTGAATGGCGACGCCTCCCTTGACCGACCTGACTCCATCGGTCGCACCCTGCCCTTTGTCACTGCCCGCATCACCGCCGAAGATGGCCGTGAATGTGCCGATGACGAGGTAGGCGAACTGCTCTTCGCCCGCGAAAATGTCATCCCCGGCTACTGGGGGCAGCCTGAACGCCTGGCCGAAGCGTTGATCGAGCTCGACGGCCGCACTTGGTTCCGCACCGGCGACCTGGCCAGCCGCGACAGCGAGGGATTCTACTTCATCAAAGGCCGAAAGAAGGACATGATCATCGTCGGCGGCGAAAATGTCTTTGCGGCCGAAGTCGAAGCCGCCATCATGCTGCTCGCCGCTGTCAAGGAAGTCGCTGTCAAAGGCATTCCAGCCACTGGCATCCGCGAGTCGCTCGGCGAAATGATCAAAGCCTACGTCGTGCCAGAGCCAGGCATGACCCTGACCGAAAACGAATTGCGACGCCATTGCCATAAAACCCTGCCATCCTATAAAATCCCCCATGTGATCCAATTCCTGGACGCTTTGCCGCGCAATCCAGCCGGAAAGGTCGCCAAGACCGAACTGGCCTGATTCGCCGCAACCCGCGGCCAGGAACACGCTTTTTTCCCCTGTGTCTGAACACGTTCAAACAAGGAATTGTACAATGACAAAAAAGATTGCCTGCGGTCTATTCGCCCTTCTGGCAGCGGCAGCGCTGCAGTCAGCCGAGCCGATCATTTCCTTTGAGCCTGGGGAAAACTGGCGAGAACGCATCAGCGCTGGCAGGACGAAGCTGGAAGTCGTCGCCGAGCACGCTGTTCATGGCCAGCACAGCGCCAAGGTCTTCCTGCCCGGCAGCGCCCACGACACCTGGCCAGGCATTGACCTCAAAATCAAGCCGGAAGACTTTGTCGACGGCATCAATGAGCTGAACTTCAGCGCCTGGCACCAGGAAAAAGAGACCATGGGCATAAACTGGCGCATTGATTACGACAAGGGAGACTCCGTCTTCGGCGGCACCAACGTCCCCCCGAAAACCAGAAGACGCATCGGCCTCGCCATCGAACGCAAAGACGCTGACGCCAACGCCTTCCGCGCTGTCAAGATCGTACTCTACCGCCGCATGCCACGCGAAGACTGCACCTACTGGCTGGACGACTTCCGGCTGGACGTCGCCAGCCGGAAATTCACGCCGATTGAGTACATCGCTCCAAAAGGTCACCGTCCCCCAACAGCAGCCGAGCAGGCCGTCGGCTTCCAACTCTTCCAGCGTCACTGGATGGAACACGTGTTCAAAAACACCAAGCCCCTGCCCACCGACGGCGCACCAGTCTTGGACGCCACTGCCTGCCCCGGTGAACAAGAGCCGATAGTCTTCTCCCTGCACGCCCTGGCTGACCTGAAGCAAGTCGCCGTCACGGTCGCCAAGCCGCTGACCGGCCCCAATGGTCACGCGCTCCCCAACACCGCCATCGAAATCCTGCCAATCCGCTGTCTTGACAAAAAAACCACCTACCCATCTAAGGACTACTACTGCGACTTGCCGGTGCTGCTGGAGCGACGCGCCGCCGTCGACATCCCCGGCGGCGAAAGCAAGAGCTTCTGGATTGACATTGACGTCCCTGCCCAGACTCCGGCGGGGAATTATGCCGGCACGCTGGCCCTGGCTATTGACGGCAAGACTGCAACCACTCTGCCTTTCACCTTGCGCGTCCTGCCCTTCACCCTTGAGGAGCCGAATGACATGTTCTGGGGCGAATACTACTACGGTGCCCGCAATGCCAAAACCCCAGAGGAAACCAAGGCGCAGCTGCAAGAACAGATGACAATCATGCGCAAAAACGGCATGACCTCCATCGGCATCTGCTCCGGCCCCGCCCTGGTCAAAGACTCCGCCCGCTGGGAAAACGGCAAGGCCAGCTTCACTCTTGATGAAAACTGCAACTTCGTCCTTATGATGAACCTCTATTTCCCGCTGGGCTACACCATGCCGGTCATCCTGCTCTCTGACGTTGGCCAGTCCTTCTGCTCGCAATTCAAGCTGGCAGTCGGCTCCGAGGAGTACAAAGCCTGCTACAAGGCCTTCTGGGCAGCCATGCAAGCGGAAGGCAAAAAACGCGGCTGGCCCGAAATGATCGTGCAGCCGGTGGATGAACCGGGCTGGCGCTCACAGTATGACCGTGATCTGAACCTGACTCTGCTCAAATACCTGAAGGAAATCCCAGGTCAACGCACTGAACAAGACGGCCCGGGTGACGACTACTTCATCAACCAAGCCGGCCCCTGGGCAGATATGTGGAACTTCAACGGCGCCTTTGGCAACGCGGACGTGATGGCGCGCGTTGCCCGCGAAAACCGCCTGGCTACCCTCTACAACTGCGACGTCGAATCCTACCGCCCGGAAGTCGGTCGCTATGTGACCGGCTTCTTCCAGGCCCGCTCCAACAGCCAAGGCTACTACAACTGGGCTTTCATGAGCGGTGGCAGCAACCCGTATGACGACTTTGACTCAGAACACGGCGACTTCAGCCACATCTACCCGGCCACTGCGACCGAACCCGGCGGCCCCAGCATTGGCTGGTACGGCGCCCGCGAAGGCATTGACGACTACAAGTACCTGACTACCCTGCGCAACTTAGTCGACCGCAAGAAAAATGGTGCCCCTGCCGAGCAGGCTCAAGCCAAAGAGGCAGCCGAGACTATTGACGCACTGCTCGGAACCCTGCGCTATTCACCCAGAGTCCGAAACGCCGCGTCCTTCACCAGCTTAAATCTCCCCGATGGAAAACGCGGCGTCACCGGCATTCTGAAACTGCCCAACGACTGGTCATTCCAGCACTATGACCAGGCTCGCGCCATCCTAATCGCCCAGATCATGACCCTGCGCGGCAGCAAACCAACCGCAACAGCCGCAGCGCCCAAACTGGCAGTCACCCCACAGCCGCCAGTAGAAACCGAAAAATCAGCCCCGCAAAGCCAATTCCAGGTCGTCATCCCCATCATCAACACACCGATAACCATTGACGGCGACCTGTCAGAACCAGCCTGGCAAAAAGCCGGCAAAATCGAGAATTTCAGCCTCGCTACCGGCGGTGTGCCCCTGCGTCAGACGCATGGCCGCATCATGACCGATGGAACCTACCTCTACCTGGCCGCTATTTGCGACGAAGAATATATGGACAAAATCTCCATGCAGGTGACTGAAAACGGCGGCCAGATTTGGATGGACGACTGCGTGGAATTCTTCTTCGACCCCACCTTGGAGTACAAAGGCTACTACCAGCTCGTGGTCAACGCCCTTGGCAAATTCACCTTCCTGAATCAGTTCAACGCTAAAAAGATGAAACCCCGGATCAAGACCGCCGCCAAACTGGGGACGGATAGCTGGACGGTCGAGCTGAGCATCGCCCTCGCTGACTTGAGCATCCCAGGACAGTCTTTCGGCTTCAACCTCTGCCGCGAACGCCGGCCACTCGAAGTCATGGAACTGACCTGCTGGTCCCCGACCGGAGGCAGTTTCGGTACGCCCGAATGCTTTGGCGTCGCCAACTTCGGACGCCGCGGCCTCAGCCTGACTTCAACGGACGCGCTGCAGCTCGGCGACAACCCGATCACGGCGTTGATTCGCAACGACCTTCCGACGGCTGAGACCTTCACCGTCACTGCCGCCTGGACCACAGGCGCAGCCGGTGAAACCAAGCAGACCCAAACCATCGCTCTGCAACCGGACCAGGAGGGCACGGTCAACTTCACCTGGACTGCCGCCGAACCTGGCCCAGTCACCCAGACCATCACGCTACTGGACAGCAAAGCCAACATCGTCGACCGGCTGACCACCACTCCGCAAGTAACCCAGCCGTTGATTTTGGCCTTGTCCTCGCCTTTCATTGACGGCCCTGACTGGCAGGCGGAAATCGCTGTCAACCTGGCGCCGGAGCGTCGCGCCAACCTGGAGCTGGTCATCCGGAGCGAGGCTCATGGCGTCCTCGCCCGCGCCCCGCTCGCCAACGACAGCCGTTTCACGCTGACACTCAGCCAAGGGGCCTTCAACACCCGCGAGAACCTCGCTGTCCAGCTGCAAGACAAAACCACCGGCAAAACCATCAGCGCTATCAACCGCACCGTGTTCACGCCGTAAAATTGCTCCGGCACTAAAGTGCCGACACTGGACGGAAACACGTCTAAGTAGTGCGCAGCGCGAGCGGCTCTTGGTTTACATAAAGCAGGTGCTAGTCACAATGCTTTGTCCGACCGTCTCGGCGAGCAGCACCGGGACTGCATTGCCAATCTGGCGCATGGATTCGGTCCAGGCGCCTGCGAAGACATAGTCGTCAGGGAAAGTCTGTATTCTGGCCGCTTCGCGAGCCGTGTAGTACCTAAAGCTTCCATCGGGGAAAGCAATCATATTTTCGCCGCCAGGGACACCGTGCGCACCTGCCTTGAGCGCCTTGGAAGGCTCATCAAGCGGACTGCCGGTATGGCCGGGATATGGACGTGCACCGTCGCGAAACTCATGATTGGGAATATCGTTTGGCATGCTTGGGTCAGGCAGGCCTGCTATCGCATCGCGAACTGTACGATAGCGTTCGCCAGACGGCGGGAACAGTGAATAATTAGACTTGAGCTTGGCAACCCTGGACGCAACAGCTTTGGGGATTGTCGGACGCTTTGCTTTGACCACTTGATGCAGTTCCCAGTACTCGCCGGTCACCCACTGCTCCCAGAGCAATTTATCCAAAACATGGGTTGCCGCCGGGAAATTCCATTCCAGCTCCAGGTCGGAACGGAAGCCCACGATAAAGACGCGGTGGCGATATTGCGGCACACCATAGTCGGCTGCGTTAAGCAGGCGATAGACAACCCGATAAGACACATCTGGAAAATGCCCGCCAGTATGGATTTTTTCCAGGCGCGAAAGGTGCTCCGTCCAGTCCTCATCGTCCCTCCTGTCGACGGTTGGGTAGGAAAGCTGGAGGACAATATAGTTGAAATAGGTCGCAAAGCTTTCCCGCAGAAGCCCCTTGACATTTTCGAACACGAAGCAGCGCGGATGCAATTCGCGGATGGCGCGGACAGCTTCGGGGAACATATCCCGGGTATCATGTCGCCCGCGCGCCTTTCCGCCCATTGAGAACGGCTGGCACGGCGGTCCGCCGGCGACTAGTTCCACGGAACCAATCAGGTCATCGTACACAACGTCACGCACGTCTCCCTGGTGGAGCCTCCAGTCCTTGGCAAGAGACTGCCCCCGACCCATGTTCAGGCGGATGGTGTCGCAGGCCTGGGCATTGAATTCGACCATTGCCCGGTGATGGCATCCGACTTTCTCCAGTCCCAGCGCCAGCCCACCTGCACCGGTGAACAATTCTATGGAGTTAATCTTCATCGTTTGTCCTCTTGATGCTGCGCCTGCTATAATATCTCCTGGAAAAGGCTTTTCGCAAATGCGGCAACACATTTTGAGGCTTCGCGATCCGGAAAGTCTCCTCTTGTAAAATCAGCTTTTGATCCAGCTTCGGCTGAAGCCATACAGCCGACTTACTCCAAAGTCACGGCCACGTCATCCAGAATGGCTTTCTTATCCGTGGAGAACATGATTCCGGCCCATTCTCCGGCCGGGATCATATACGAGGCCGTGAACAGAGCCGGCTCTTCCGCCAAATCAAAGGACGCCAGCCGGAGTGTGGGGTGCACCGCGCGCTGGTAACCATGCTTTGCCTTGGCATCCGGCGTGTCCGTATAGCGCAGAACGCTGAGATTCAATTTGCCCTGGCCTGACGCCCGGAAAGTCACCACAATTGGACGCGGCTGCGGACTCTGCCAAAGGTCCCGGTCAGTCAAAAGCTGATATGCATGGCCATACGCAGCAATCTCCAGTGCCTTGTTCGGCCCTTCCCCGCGCACCTCGGCCTTGGACACCGTCCATTTCACTGGCTTGCCATTCTCGTCAAGATCGTCAAACGACCCGTTAGCCAGGTAGGGCGAACCAATCGCCAAAGACCGGTATGATGAGGTGTCGTGATAGGCCACCGCATCCAAGGAGAAATTCTTGGCGGCGTCCTCTTGCCGGCGATTACGAGCAAAATGGACGCGCCAGATTTCGCCGCGCCGGAAAGGCGCCAGGCGCGCCGCCGGAACTCTCATTTCGATCACGTACCGGTCAGGCAAAATCCGCGCCTTGGCCTCGACGCCAGAGTCGAACGACGCATCCGCGCCCGGATTGATCGCGTCAAAGACAACGCCGCGTGGATTGACGACAATCTGGTAGTAGCTATTGTCAGCGCTGGGCGGATAGAGGAAGCATTCAATGGCGTCGTCCGACCAGACCGTGCCGTCCTTCTCGGTCGCCTTAGTCACGATTCCGGCGGGATTCGGCTCCATGGCCGTCACCAGGAAATACAGATTCTCTGCGTCTGAGAGCATTCCTACCGTCGTCTGCAATCGTTCTGGGATGACGGCCTTTTCCGGCGTGAAGGACTCCCGGAAATCTGAGGTGTAGAAAGCTCCGACCCAGGCTTTGTCGCTGCCGTCGCCATCAATCGTCACTTTTTCCGAGGTTGTCGGCGCCATCAGGGTCTGACTGGCCTTAGCGCGCATTTCGTCGTTAGGCGCAATCCAGTAGTCCTCCAGGTAGCGCCTGTCCCGAGCCAGGCGCGCCATCACCTTGGCGTCCCCGGCTGCCAGGGTTTCGGCCTCGGCCAGATATCGCAGCAGCTCCTCGCGGCTGCCTGGCTGGTTGAGCAAGTTCGGACGCCGCTGGTCGCCGGTCGGATAGCCCATGCAGTGCGGCGTGTTCTCCCACAAGCGCCGGCGCAGACCGTGGTACTTGGACATCGCCGGACCAGCCGCGCCATAATACAATCCCTCAATCTCAGACAGCATGGCATCGACATCCAAATCCGGGTCCCACAACAGCTGCCCAGTGACGTAGAGCCACTGCCAGTTGGAGGGGAAAATGTCCTTCCGGCTCGGGTTTTTGGCGCCCACAAAATGGCTGTCAGCGTACAATGCCTCGAACTTAGTCCCGGTCAGTCCCCAGTCGCGATACAAGCGGATTTCCTGCGCCTGGACGCGCTCGTTCGGCACGTACAAAGTCGGCGTACAGGTGGAATATTCATAGAGATAGACATCACTGGAGCGTTCCCGCCACTTGTTCAGGAGTTCAAGTTGCTGGCGGTTGCGCCGACAGGACGGATCGTCCAGGCGATGGCCGTAGCAGCGGCCGTGAATGCAGTAATACACCCGTATGCGCGGATCATGCTGCACGCCATCAGGATTTTCTCGGTAGGTGTGATATGCCCAGGTTGACAGCCGGGCCTTCGGATAGCGCGCATAGACTTGCGCCGACATCGCCTGCACCACTTTGTGGAAACGAGTGGAGATATTCAGGTAATGATAGGGGCCAGGCGGGTCGAGCGCCCGGCACGCGTCGCATTCGCACCATCCCACGGACGTGTCCGTCATCCCGAAACAATACGTTGCCTTTTCCACGCCATGCTCAGCTATCTGCTGGCAAATCTTCTCGACCACGAGTTTCTGCACTTCCGGATTGCTGATGCAATATTGATACACGCCTTTGTGTCCGCCGTCAAACAGAACCCGCTTTCCGTCAAGAAACGTGAAGTACTCCGGATGCTCATCAAAATACTCCTTGGCTGGCACTGCAGCAGAGAAAGTCGTGTGGCCGCCAGCGCTTGAAGTGAGGTACGGCGGCAGACGGGGAGTGTAAAATTCGGTCAAGGCCGGATTGCTGACCGGGATGCTGTAAGGAGTCGCAATCTGATAGCCGTTGCGCACCGCCCAGGTGACGCCATGTTTGGGAATCGCATTCCAAGCCGAGCCGACCTGGTCCAGCCGCCGCACCGCAAAATGCGGCTGACGGAACAGCTCGCCGGCAGGCAGGCTGATCTTAGACTGCTTGGGAACGTGCTCGCCGTCATCGTCCGCCGTCGCCGGCGCCAGCCAGCGCACGCCAAGGTAGTGCTGGAGAAAATAGTAGACACCATACAGCTCGGCTACTCCGTCCTTGCCGACAATGAGCAGGCGCTCATCGCTAATCTGTATGAAAAAGGCGTCATCTGCCGCTTTAGTCAAGCGTTCGCGGATGGCGGCGGGCGATTCCGGCAGGGTGGCAACCGTGCCCAGCACGATTTGCCGCGGTGCGGTTGACGGCGCCCGCGCCGTGCTCAAGGCCACTCCGCTGGCCTTGGCGATGTATGCGCTCAGCTCCTGCGCTGCCAGCTCCGTGCTGGCGGCGGCAGCTGCTGGAATCACAATCACCGGCAACGGCGTCGAGCCGGTCAGTTCAAAGTCTGCCCATGCGGTCAAAACGCCTAACGCCATGCATGCACCAAAAACAAGCCTGCGCATAGATACCTCCGCTTTGTTTGAACAATCCAAAATACTATTTGGCAAAAATGTTAATATGCAATAGGTGGTGATAGAAGTCAATATTTGACAACATGCAATGAGAACATAGCCAGCATGAAAGAACAATCCCTCCTGCGGCAAGCTGAAGCTCGGACTACGTACGGTACATACTGCAAGCTAAAGCGTGAACTACGTACTGCAAGCTGAAGCGTGAACTACATGCTCCTGCAAGCGAGGTACATACTGCAAACTAAATCTTGAACTACGTGCGATACGGCAGGCTATTGGATCTGCGACCATCCGTTCTTGTCCACGGCTGGCGCTGTCGACTTAGTCCATGAGTAGCCCAACGCCCCAGCCGGCGCCTCGACGTTACTGAAAAGCGAGCCGTACGCATTAAGAGGATTACTGATTATAATTCCGGCGACATGACCATCTGCGTAGCACATATTCAGAGTTCGGTCATGTCGCGGCGCGGCTCGGGACGTGTCGGTGGACGGCTGGTAGCTGTACACTAAACCGCCGCTGGCGTCGCTCTTATCCATCACCACATATTGCTTCGCAGTCGCCACACAGCGGTTGAGGTTGGCTGGCGGATACGCCATCGTCCCCCACGACAGGCACATGTAGTTGTAGCCATAGCCGCCGGAATGCAGGGATGGTTCCCCTTGATACGTCGGGCAGACAAACGTCTTATGATCGGCATACTTCAAAGACTTGTTGGTATGGTAGGGATTGGTCGGCCCGCCGGAGCAAAACCCCCACATCCAACCCTGGCCAAACAGATTGTAGGGTGGGAAGTAATCCTCAAAGTCGCTTTGGTAGAACATGAAGCACAACCCGACCTGCTTCAGGTTGTTAACGCAACTGATGCTCCTGGCCTTGCCGCGAGCCTTGGACAGAGCCGGCAGCAGCATCGCCGCCAGAATCGCAATAATGGCAATGACCACCAATAACTCAATCAGGGTAAACAGTCTCTTCATGGCAGACCTCCTAAAATCTGGATACAGGATATTGATGCGCTCGCCGTAGAAATGCCAAGCTGTGAGATATCCAATCTGACTTCAGCTAGCAGATAAAATCACACCCCGGCAAAGCCGGAATAACCTCTGGGTTGGTTATAATAAATTATAAACGAAATCAGCTGAAAAACAAAACACCTGGCTTGCACTATCGTTTAAATAAATTACACTATAGTTACCGTATGCGTTGCTGCATTGAGACTGCCAGGCTTCTTCCCCTGTCTTGCCACCATGAGGGTTCGCCCATGAGCAACAATCCGTTTCATCGCCGGGACTATCAGACAGACTACCTGCGCATGGAAAGCCATGTCGACTTTTCATCGCCGCACTCCCTGCAAGCGCCTGGCTGCCAGTGTTTCGGCTACAGCGATTTGCGGGTGGTTCCAGGCGGGCAAATCAAGTTCGAAGGCTATGTCGCATCCCGCTGGACCTTGGAATACATCCAGGAAGGCAAAGGCCGCCTATTCAGTGATGGCGCCACCTACCTGGTCAGCGCCGGCGCCGTGGTCTTGCGCAACCCGCGTCTGAACTTGGGAGCCACCACCATGATTCCAACGCCAGACCAGTTTCTGTTCAAACGCGGCCTTATGATCGCCCGCGAACCGGTTCTCGAGCATCTCTTCGGCCTGTCCAACATCCCGCCCGTGGAAATCGTCCGCCTCCGCGATCCTTTGCGATTTGAAAGCCTCCTCGACCAGGTCAGAACCATCGTCAAGACCGGCCACCCGTACATTCACGAGGAGCTGTCCACGCTCGTCTACGCCTGCCTGCTGGAAGTCAATAAAAATCGCGCCCTACATGACCAGATGGATGACTTTTCCCGCGTCGTCTATGCCTTGACCACTACCCCACAGCACTACAAAAACGTCAACCAGATC
>Ga0209510_1003185_pt1 | contig 15773 bp, 9 predicted proteins | sample BiotimSIPDNA_FD_185749 | JGI IMG/M metagenome (GOLD analysis project Ga0209510, IMG submission 185749) | Anaerobic biogas reactor microbial communites from Washington, USA - Biogas_R1 time_0 SIP DNA (SPAdes) (version 2) | ecosystem: Engineered > Bioreactor > Anaerobic > Unclassified | place... | reverse complement strand
GGTAACCCATCCCGGAAAAGGCTGATACCGGAGTTCGATTGATCCGTAGTCTCCATCACGAAAGATGACCAGATCGCCCGTTGTCAAAAGTGGTCTGACAAAAGCGAAGGAGCGATAGGGTGCCGATGCCGAGCCATCTCCGGTCTGGTCACTTCCATTCACTGCATCAAGGTGGAAGCGTGCCTGTGTGGGGTCCGGATCAGGCAGGACGGTGTGGGCGGTCTGTGTTGCCACATTCAGCGTGGCCAGGTTGGAGACAACGGATTGTCCGCTTCCATCGGTTACCCGGACCGAGAAACTGTGTCCCTGGTCGTCGCTCTTGACCCGGGGCCCATAGTAGCGGGCAGCATTTGCGCCCGGGATGTCGGAGCCGTTGCGCATCCATTGATAAGTGAGCGTACCGGTGCCGGTGGCGTCCACCCTGAATCCGGGCGTTTGCCCAACGACGAAGGTGTCGTGTCCCGGGTGGTAGGTGATGGTTGGCTGAGCGTTGAGCGATACTGCGCCAAGAATCGGCAGGACAAGGGATGCGGATTGAAGGAAGGCAGTGAATCTCATGGGAAGGGATGATCGAAAAGAAGAACTGACGCGGGAACCGGCAGCGGAACACGGGTGGATATGCGCGTGGATAGTGCGATTTGCCATGATTCCGGAGTTCCCCAAAAGGGGAAAAACGGGCCGTAGGTCCGTGCATGACCACTGGTAATGTATCGCAACGGATCGAAACTCCTGTCAATCGCTATTCCTCAGGATTCAACGATTTCTGAGACCGATCCACTGCCCCGGAATGGCCTTTCAGGGCTCGTATGCGTAGCTGTTCCTGAAAGCCTGACGGGCAGCCGCTGCAGTTTCCTTTGCTGCCTCCATGGCCGCTTCGATTTGAGCGTATCGAAACTCCCGTACCCCCGGATCAACCGGATGATTTTCGTGGGAAGCCGGCCATTTGAGGGTTTCCAGGATCATCCATTCGACTTCGATGGTCTCGAGACTTCTGGAGGCATCCGCGATACTTCCATCTTGAATGAGCTGCATTAGACTCGAGAGCTCGGTCTTGAGGGCTTCAACGCGCCGTTGAATGAAGGGGAACCATTGATCGAACTCCCAGAACTCGCAGCTCAGTCTTCGGGTCCACTGTTGTGTCCGGTGGTTGTAGAAAGGCGTGTCCATGATGGCATCGCTTTCGAAGTTCACATCCGAGGGAGCGTGGAAGTTGATGTAGTAAATGGTGTCATCGAATGGGGAATAGGCATAGGGAGAATCGTCCAGTTTCATTTCCAGAGCCCCCCAACGTTGAGAAAGGATGTACACGACACCATCAAAGCCCGGTTTTTCAACGACCCGGATCTCTCCGAGGGTCGAGTGGATAAGCGGATCGGCGCCTGGTTTGAGGTGACCAAAGTATCCGGTATCAATCCAAGGTTCGAATTCCGTTCCAGCCGTTTCTTTTTGTGCGTGATAGTCCGCATCTTCGAATCCCATGAAATGCGTCTTGAGCACCATGTCTCCAGTGAACAGGTAGTATCTGCCATAGGCCCAGATGATCGACCCCTCGCCGCCCGGCCATGGCGCGAATGTCTTGGATAGGTCGCTTCCCGATTGGGCGTGGATTGCGGTCGAAAAGGGAAATCCGAAGGCGAAATCGAGCAGGTGTGGTCCATCGAGACTGGGCCTCGACAGATAGACCTGATCTTCAATGACGGTTTCTTTCCATTCGGATGAAGCCTCCGAAATGGAGTAAAGCGCATTTTTCGGATCAATGCCTTCCGGGGGAGGCACGTAGATACGGGGGGCCATGTAGTAGTTGGTTGTCCCTATCCATAGCCGGTCGCGATACGTGTAGAGTGCGGATATCCAGGACGCCGGGTCCGGTTCAAAGACTTTTTCCCAGTACAATCCATCGGTCGAGCGGTAAAGGTGATAGCCGGTAGCCAGGTAAAATGCGTCCGCAAAAGAGGTGACTTTCGGGGCCCCAGGATGCTCGGGGTCCGGGTATGAGGACCAGTCAATGCCATTCCCTCCATCCACGAATGCAACAGGGCCGGTACCGCTGAGTCCGGTTTCACTTGGAAGGGGTTCGATGCTGCTCCAAACAACGGGACGGAACCCGGAGTCCGTTCCGGTAATGACCAGACGCCGCCTGTTCTCGGCGATACCATTGGGTTGGAAGTCGTCGAATTGACACAGTGTTGCAAAGTCCGATCCATCGTAAGTGGCTTCGACCCGCCCTTGCATGTCATGCAGGAGGATGAAACGATCCAACCCGGGGAGAAAGCGGAGGTCGCTTGCGGACGACTGGCCCAAGGTGTTCCAGCGTCCATCAGAGAACTCCGAGAGTGACCCATCTTTCAGTCCGAGTATGCGGTTGTGGTGGTAACGTCCTGCTGAGAATGCAACCGGAAAACCAGAGATGTTATAGGCGTCGTCGACCCCCGTATTCCAAGTGGAGTCGATCCCGGAGCTTATGGTTGTGCCGACGTGAACCAGCCATGTTCCCGAGCGGAAAAAAGCCTTTTGAGGAACGCTGTTTGATGTCAGCTGTCCGGACGGGTTCCATGTCTTACCATCCTTGGATCGAAAAGCATCCCAAACGCTGTTGAGGTTGTTAGCCCGCTGGAACATAAGAAAATTTCCATTGTGTTCGAATACCGTTCTCGTGTCCGTGATCTGCGGGTAGGGCATCGCCGGGGCCGAAGTGCCGTCCGTCCATTTTCCCCAGACTGAGCCGTCCCGGCTGACAAAGACATCGCCTGTGTCGGTTTCGAGAAAGAAATGCCGATGCTCCGGGTGATAGTAAAGGGATAGTTGGGTGGAGTAAGGAAGCGTGTCGTTAGGAAGTTCATGCTCCCAAGGGTGAATAGCGGTGCCATCGAACTGGAAACGTTGCCATTCGTGAAGGTCGGATGAGCAATACAGGTTACCACGGTTGCCGGAGACCACAAACCTTCCGTTGCCGTAGGCTATGTGATTGGCATCGGCGTCGGGCAAATCAATCACTTCGCGGACATTGTATCCGATGCAGATGACCGCTGCCTGTTCGGTTCTGAGCAATACAAAGGTATTCCGGCCGTAGGTCATATCCCCAATGGTCTCGGAACACGCGTCCGTAATCCCGCCCGACAGGGGATGGAAAACCGGTATCGGTGACTTGGCGACGATCGCGGAAACGAATGAGCAGAAGGCGATCAGAAAGAGCAAGAGTGTGCGCATCGAATCGATGGGTTGGATCAGTGGATTCCGGAGATGGAACGCAAGACTGTCAAATCAACAAAACACCGGTTCATCGATTGGCGCAAGTATCGGGTCATGATCCTGCGCTATGGACGGCTGGCGCAGTCGAGCCAGCGGAGGACCTATCAGAACGGCGGTAGAACCCTTGTTTCGACTGTCCACTCATAGCTGGGGCTGCCCGAGGGCGGAACCGGGGGGTGGTAGACCAGGCGTCCGGCGGTGAATCCATGGGCGTCGTGAAGGGCGAGTGGCCAGATGACCTGGCGGTCGGAATCGGGGATGGGCAAGAGCTCCAGATGGCGGCTCGGGTGAAATCCGAATTCCCCTTCAGGATGAGGAGGGGGGAGCGTGTCCATGGGTTTGAGCACTCGAAACAGGAACATCAGCCAATGTCCGCTCCCTTCATAGTCGCGTTCGGAGATGCAGGCAAAGAGGTGGAGGTCCTCCTGATGAAGGGCGAGTCCGGCTTCCTCCCCGGCTTCGCGGATGGCGCATTCCGTGGGTGACTCGCCGGTGAGGGTGTCGAGTTTGCCACCGATCGGGCTCCAAAGCCCTTTGTTGGGTGGGTTGCGCCGTCGCAGGAGGAGGTGTTCTCCAGCGGAGTTGCGGATGAAGACCAGTGTCGTGATACGGTAGGGCTTGGGGGTGTTCATGGGGTGGAGGGTTTCAGGGAGTCGGGCTTGCGCCTTTGGCTTGAGCCGTTGTCGGAAGGTGAAGGGTGGCGACTATGGGCCGGTGGTCGGAACCGGCGGAAAGGAAGGTTTGGAGCTTGGAGCAGCGGATATCAGGACTGGTGAGGATGTGATCGATACCGAGTCCGGCTGGGAACAGAAAGGCTGGCCAGGTACTGCGGAGCCCCTGTTGGCGGCTGGTGCTGCGGAGTCGGGTGCTCTGCTCAAGCGCACGGAATACGGCTGAATGGACGGTGGTGTTGAGGTCACCCGCGAGGAGGGTGGGGTATTCGCCAGTCAAGTGGGAACCGATATCACGGAGCACGAGGCGCTGCTGGCTCCAGCCTTTGAATGAGCGGGGGGATGGGGGATGAGCCGCCACGACTTCGATCGTGTTGCGTCCCGTGTCGAGGCATGCACGGATGATCTGAACATGGGCGTTTTCAAGGGGAATGATGGCCGAATCGGATGCCGGGAATCGGCTCCAGAGGATGGTTCCGCTGCTTTGAAAGAGGGTGGACCGGGTCCATCGTCCGGCCTCAAGACGGGTGGGATAGTGTGGATGGAGGTGCGTCAGGCGATCCAGCAGGTGGTTGTTGGCTTCGCAGATGATGAGGATATCGGGCAGGGCTTCCGAGATCATCGGAACGGATAGATCAAAGCGCGTGTTGTTGGCGTGCTGATTGTAGACCATCACGGTGATCCCCGTGTCGCTGTTGTGGGGGCCTTGTTCGGTTTCTTTTGGAAGAAGAAATGGACCCAGTATCACCAGATGGGCCAACCCAATAAAGACCCAGATGCTCCCGTGTAGACGGGCTGCCGGGCGACGGATCGATAGGAGGCCCGTTATGAGATACAGGATGCAGAGGTGTGGCTGGACCTCAGCAAACAGTGAGAGGGGTTTAAAAAAGGAACCGCCCAAGCAGAGGAGGCCGATTACCGTCCACAACACCCGGCCATGGCGGATCCTCCGGATGGGTGGCTCCTGTGATTGCGTCATACCGGAGCATCATCATGCTGTGGGCTACCAGTTGATCAAGGATTGAATCGCGAATTGCCGACCGGATGCTGGCACCGCAGGGATGCTTTCGAAGTTGGAATCCCAGAGGTTATCGACCGAAAAAGAGATTTCCCAGTATTTGGATTGGAGCGGGAAAACTACGATGGACAGATAGGATAGAAAAGCGGAGTCGGTGCCGTTTCTGAGCGGGTTCGATTCCTGGACTCGGAAGGAGTTGTCCATGCGGCATTCCAGATGAGCCCCGATTGGGATGCGTGTGGACAAGGTTGTTCGGTGCGTGGGATAGTTCAGGGCATAGAAGCTCGCATCGACCAGCGGATCGGTGTAGGTTGCGTTTTTGGTCATCCAGGCATAGGAGAAATGAAAAATCATTCCGGCGTGGCGAACCGATGCCTGATACTCAATGCCGCATGTCTCAATATCCACGGGAGAGGCCGATCGCGCGTTGGGACGTGCCCATGAAAAGGTCCAGTCAGTCATATCCCGATCCTGCCGGATGAAGAAGGATGTTCCCATGCTCCAATTGGTACTTTGGCGTGTCCATCCCCATTCAAACTGATGGGAGTGCTCCCATCCCAGGTTTGGATTGCCGCCGAACAATCCGTTGATGGGAGAACCGATCGCGGTGTATCCCGGTAGTTGCGCGTTGTGGGTGTAGTCGAAATACAGTCCGTATGGAGCGTCTGGTGGGGTGAGCTCCACGCGCAGGGACGGAAGCCAGCGTGGCGTGTGGCGGTTCGAGTCGGAAAATCGCAGCAGTGCGGTGGTTTTCAGGTCCCACGATCGGACCTCAAACCCGGAATATTCGATCCCAACCAGACTCTGGAAAAAACTCCTGGACTGAAAGGAGCCGGTGAGTGAAGTGGACTGAATCGCGTCAAAACGGGTATCGATGGTCCAGAGGGTTTTCAGACCATCCCTTAATGGATGTTCCCAACCGGCATGCGTGGCAAACAGCCGGGTTTCATGCTCATAAGGATTGTAGAGACCGGGCCGGTATCGGTCGAATTCATAGTCATCGATGTTTTTCCGGAAGGCCGCAGCCAACGTGAAGCGGTCACCTCCCACGGTTTCGGTTTCCCAGTCCGTCATGAGCAATACGGTCTGGATATCCTCGGTTTCGGCAGTTCCGTAGGGAGCATACATCCCCCGCCATCCAAAAAACTTGTCCTGATATCCTGCTGCGAGGTTCCAGTCGGATCGTTCGTTGTGCCAACCCACCCGCATGGCGGCTTGTTGGAAGTGGTGGTCGCCGTCGGGTCTTGAACCGTTACCCTCGGAACGGGCCAGACCAAGATCAGCGTACCAGCCGCTTTCATTTGATCCCGGAATCGCACTCAGATAGAGGCTTTGGGTGTTCAAGCCATGCTCGCCGAATCCAGTCGATAGGGTTCCTCCTGATTGGGCAACAGGTTTCCAGTCATACGCCACAGTTGCAACCGATGCCGGAGTTCCGGCTTGGAGATTGGATGATCCGGTCAGAATGACCGGCTTTTCGAGCATCCGCGCCGGGATGGGAATCTCCGAGGCATAGTGTCCGGTTTGGGGATCAATCAAGGGAAGTGACCCGATTCGGAATCCGCTGGATTCGAAGCTTCCGCCCCGAACGCTGATATCTCCCTGTGCTTCGGCGAATCCGCGGTTCTGGATCTCAACAAACGGTTGAAAGCGGAGACGCGAGATCGGGGTTTCATACCCCTCGACGGAATGGCCATGGACGGAGGTCATTCCCCGGATTGCGTAGGTCTCAAGCTCGGGAATCATGTGAGTGGTTGCGGGATCCCCGGTGGTCGGATCCGCTGCGGACAGGAATCCTGCCATGGCACAGAAAAACCACGCTGTGTGGCGGAAATAACGGGAACAGGAACGGGTCGATGCGATAGAATCGATGCGCATGGATCACCTCTGGATCAGCGTAGGGGCTCTTGTCAATTTCTAATGTTAACTAATATAGGCGTAAAAGTTAACAGTTGGCAAAATAAAGTTTATACTGAATCACGGGAAATCGAAAACTATCTATCCATGATTATTTTCTGATGATATTCCATTCAACAAATCATTCATCCAATGAAGGGCCCATCTGATAAGTCCACCCTACTGTTGCTTAAAAGATGGGAATTTTTAAAAGCGATCTTGCCGGTGGTTTTTGGTGGCCAGAGTTCTCCTTGCCGATAGGATCAACAACAAAGGCCCGGCATTAATGCCGGGCCTTTGCTCTGTGAAACAAGACGGAAATGAAGTTTATGCTTATTTCTTGTCGTCGTCGTCGACTACTTCGAAATCCGCATCCACGACGTTGTCGTTCTTTGGAGCGCTGCTGTTGTCCGCGGCAGACGAGGGTCCCTGCGGTCCTTCAGTTGTTGCTCCGCCCGGAGCTGCTCCGGCCTGTCCGTATAGGTCTTGGCTCATTTCGTGCATCAGCTTCATGATGCGGTCGCGGGCTCCCTTGAGTTCGTCAGTGGCAGCTCCTTGATTATCGAGAACCTTCTTTGCAGCCGTCAGTGCATCGGTCAGAGCCGTCTTCTTGTCGGCCGGAAGCTTGTCCCCGAGATCCGAAATCTGCTTTTCGGTCTGGTAGACCATCGAGTCGAGTTCATTGCGTGTCTCAATGCGCTCCTTCTTCTTGCGGTCTTCCTCAGCGTGAAGTTCGGCTTCCTTCTTGAGGTTTTCGACTTCGTCTTTGCTCAGACCGGACGATCCGGAAATCGTGATCTTTTGATCTCTGCCGGTGCCAAGATCCTTCGCGGTGACGTGCAGGATTCCGTTGGCGTCGATGTCGAAGGTTACCTCGATCTGAGGAACGCCGCGCATTGCGGGTGGAATCCCTTCAAGCCTGAAGTTACCCAGCATCTTGTTGTCAGACGCCATGGGGCGTTCTCCCTGCAGGATCTTGATGTCCACGGCGGTCTGATTGTCGCTGTAGGTTGAGAAAACCTGACTCTTCTTGGTCGGGATTGTCGTGTTGCGATCAATCATCGGGGTGGATACTCCACCGGCGGTTTCGATACCCAGCGTGAGCGGGGTGACGTCGAGCAGGAGCACATCGCGCATGTCTCCCTGAAGAACCGCGCCCTGAATACCGGCACCGATTGCCACAACTTCATCCGGGTTGACTCCCTGATGCGGATCCTTGCCGGTGAGATCACGGGCGACGGATACCACCTTGGGCATGCGGGTCATGCCGCCCACGAGAACCAAGTCGTCAATTTGGGATGCGTTGAGTCCTGCGTCTTTGAGGCAGGACTTGAACGGGCTGATGGTGCGTTCGAAAAGCTTGTCGCAGATCTGTTCAAGCTTCGCGCGGCTAAGGGCCACGTTGAGGTGCTTCGGCCCGCTTGCGTCAGCCGAAATAAAGGGCAGGTTGATGTCGGTCGACATCGAAGAAGACAAAGCAATCTTGGCTTTTTCCGCTTCTTCCTTGAGGCGTTGTAGTGCCATTGGGTCCTTGCGAAGGTCGATGCCCTGGTCGGCCTTGAATCCTTCCACAAGCCAATCGATGATAAGGCTGTCCCAGTTGTCCCCACCGAGGTGGGTGTCCCCGTTTGTCGCCTTTACTTCGAATACCCCATCACCGATTTCCAGAACGGACACGTCGTAGGTTCCGCCCCCCAAGTCATAGACGGCAATGGTCTTGTCGCTTTTCTTGTCGAGGCCATAGGCGAGTGATGCTGCCGTGGGCTCGTTGATAATGCGTTCCACCTTGAGGCCGGCGATCGTGCCAGCGTCCTTGGTGGCCTGACGCTGTGCGTCATTGAAGTAGGCCGGGACAGTGATCACCGCACGGTCCACACGCTCCCCGAGGTAGGCTTCCGCATCGGCTTTGAGTTTGCCCAGAAGGATCGCGGAAATCTGCTCCGGAGCGAAACGCTCGGTTTTTCCACCGACTTCACATTCGATGTAGGCATCTCCGTTTTTGCCTTCGACCACTTTGTAGGGGAGGCTTTTTGCCTCTTCCTGAACTTCGGCAAACTTGCGCCCGATCAGGCGTTTGGCCGAAAAGATGGTGTTGGTCGGATTTGTGACAGCCTGACGTTTGGCTGCCTGCCCTACCAAGCGTTCGCCACTCTTCGAAAAGGCGACGATGGAGGGAGTGGTGCGCTGCCCCTCGGAATTAGGGATCACCACAGGCTCGCCCCCTTCCATGACAGCCACACACGAGTTGGTTGTACCTAAGTCTATTCCTATTATCTTGCTCACGCGTATCCAATAACAAGTACCGTGCCAAGCCAGTGTGTATTTTGTAGGAAATTGGAAAACAATGCTTTATGGAATTGTCTTCGCTTTCGTGTGAGAGGGTTTATCGGTAAGTGTGAGCCATTCCGGCACAGAAAATGTCACACTTGAAGCGTTTGGAACCACACTTCGATCGTCAAACGGCCTGAGTGTGGAAACGTAAGGAGTCGAATGGCTGGCGGCTGAGTATGTGATCAGAAATATCCACTGTCGGGTGCTCAGGGATTGACAACCCCGAAAGCGCTCAAGTCTATTGGACGGCATATCAGGCCATGCAGCTTACAGACAACGATCATCCGAACCCATGCCGATTCCGAAACCCGATTCCGGCGCAGGATCATGCCTATCAATCCTCGCCTGACTATTGTGTGGGAATAACACTGAATCTGAAGCGACCATGTGTGGAATAGCAGGAGCGGTTGGTTTGCATCATCGTGAGCGGTGCAGGGATGCGACGAAGGCGATTGTTCATCGTGGGCCGGATGACGAAGGGTTTTTCGACGGAAATGGCGTGTCCATCGGGATGCGACGCCTGAGTATCGTGGACGTGGCCGGGGGGCATCAGCCGATCGAATCGGCAGATGGTGAACTGGTGCTGGTCTGCAACGGTGAGATCTACAATAGTCCGGAGCTTCGTGCATCATGCGAGAAGGAAGGGTATCCGTTCAAGAGCCGCTCCGATGTGGAGGTGATCCTGCCTCTTTACCGCAGGTATGGTTTGGACTGCGTGAAGCACCTGCGGGGGATGTTTGCGTTTGCCCTTTGGGACAAGGAAAAGGAACGCCTGCTTCTAGCGCGCGACCACATGGGACAGAAACCGCTGTTTTATGCGCAGCAGGAGGGGGCGTTTGTATTCGGGTCGGAGGTGAAGTCGATTCTGGCTTCGGGAATGGTGGCCAAAAAACCTGATCTCGCCGGTTTGTGGCACTACATGAGCCTTCGGTATTTGCCCGATTCGTATACCTTGTTTGAAGGGGTTCAGAAGCTGCCTGCTGCGCACGGACTCGTGTGGGAGAGGGGGCAGATTTCCACCTTCCGCTACTGGCAACCCGACTTCAACTCGAAACTTGATGTAAGCGAGCCCGAGATTGTGGATCGACTGGATACGTTACTCAAGGACACGGTGCGCGGGCATCTGTTGAGCGATGTGCCGGTTGGTGCGTTTTTGAGTGGGGGAATTGATTCCAGCCTGATCACTGCCATGATGGCAGAATCCGGACTGAAAGGGTTCCCCACCTTCTCAATTGGTGTCAAGGAGCAGGGTTTCAATGAGTTACCTTGGGCGAGGATGGTGTCTCAGAAATATGGGCTGGATGCTCATGAGAAGATCGTCGAAGCCGACATGATCCATTTGATTCCGAAGATGATTCATCATCTCGATGAACCTTCGGATCCCTTTGCGGCAGGAGTTTATCTCGTATCGGGGGTGGCTGCGGATCATGTGAAGGTGGTGCTTGGCGGCGACGGAGGCGATGAGAACTTCGCTGGCTACGACCGCTATGCGGGCAATCACCTGGTTGATTTCTATTGTCTGATGCCGGAGTCAATCCGGCGCTCGGTGATGCATCGGATCTTCCGGATGGTCCCGGAGTCCTTTGGCTATAAGAGCGTGGCGCAGAAGCTGCGTTGGCTGAATGAGATGTCTTTCTACAAGGGCGGTGAACGCTATTCCCAGAGCATGAGTGTGCTGCGCTTTACGCAGCAGGGGAAAGCTGCCCTGTTCACGGCCAATGCGCGGGATCGCATAGCGGACTCGGATTCGTGTGCGAAGATTCTGGAATACTACAACAGTCCGGTGGTGTCTTCTTCGGTGGACCGGATGCTCTATACGGATCTTATGACCCGTATGCCGGATCACTTGCTCATGATTACCGACCGGATGAGCATGGCGCACTCGATCGAAGGGCGCTCGCCTCTCATCGACTATCGTGTGGTTGAGTTTGCAGCCTCTGTGCCGGGTGACATCAAGCTCAAGGGAAGGCAGTTGAAATACCTGCTCAAGAAGGTGGCTGCACGCTATTTGCCGGATGAATTGATCCACCGTAAGAAGCAAGGCTTTGGATTTCCGTTGGCTTTGTGGATGCGGGGCGAGCTCAAAGGATTTCTTCAGAATCTGCTTCAGGTATCCTGTTTTGTGGAAAATGGTCTTTTCGAGCGGAATGAACTGAGCCGTATCGTCAACGAACACCTGAGCGGAAAGGTGGATCACAACTTCCGCCTCTGGATTTGGATCAACCTGGAGATCTGGTATCGGATGTACTTCGAAAACGAAAGCGTGGAGTCGATGCAGTCTTTTGTGGACACCATCCGCTAAACCATTCTCATAGTTTTTCGCAGTTGCCACATTTCACTCGAAAAGTCTATTTCAGTTCAGGCGACAACTCTTCTGACATAGGGGGAGCCCTTTGATCCCTGCATCAAAGGAAATGTCAATGCGCGATGGGTTTTCGTAAAAACACTACATATGCCGCATTTGAAAATGCGAAGTCGTAGTTGTTCTCCAAACAATCAATAATCGCTTTCTGATTCAGGTCCGCAACAGGTGAATAATGGGGAGCAGACCATGAATAGTTCAAATAATTATCCAAAGACCCTACCCATGCACTCGTTTTTGGGTCCTCGAGAAACCTGATCAAATCTTTGGTTGTTGTCATGTGAAACCTGTCGGCATCCTCCTGAGAAATACTGTCTGTAAACCCGAACATTCCCATCGCTAGCTTGTGGGGGATCCGGTATCCACCTGTCAGGGGAATTTCAATTGTCGTTGCAATGACCGCTGAACCAGGCGGAATTGCATTCTTTAGGAAATTGACAGTCTGTTCGTAGGCCAGCATATATTCAGGAATATCACCCATATGCTGCCGTTTCAGACTCCGAAAATTCCATCCGAACGCCAGAATGCACATAACTAATACTATCGCTGAATATGTATTGAGCAAGTTGCGAAATCCGACTGGTAGGGTTGACCATGAATAGGCAACCATTAGTGCCCCAATCGGAACAAAATACACCGCGTATACGCTGAAGGAACTGCGAAATCCAAGATTAAGATATAATCCAAGAATAACGCCAAAACCCAATAATAGATAACCCACGTTCTTTCTGCATATATAGAGACAGAATGGAAATAGTAGCCATGTCACGGTACCGTAGGCAAGCCCATCAATTACGATTGTTTTGTAAGGAAATGATCCGCCTTTAAAAACATGTCTCATGGAATGGTATTCAACAATCCAGAACCATGCTGATTCAATGCAGTCATAACTGATAAAATACAAAATTAGAAAACCAAAAATAGCAGATCCTAATAGGGAAACAAATAATTGTTTTTTATCTTTTATGTCTACTAAAATCGCACATGACCCAACCAGAAAAAATGGAGCTAATGGTAGACGCACTAAACATCCTAACGCAGCAACGCACACAAAACACCACCATCGTTTAATAACACTTATGTCCGACAATACCACAATGCCACCAAGCAGTATGCATAGTCCACCTAATGCAAAAGGCTTTGCGGAGGCTGACCATTCCATCCAGCCTGGAGATGCCACAATCAGCAGCGAAAATATCACAACAGATGGTATTCCTGCTTTTCGGTATAGAAACACTACACCAATTGCAACTGATACTGTTGATAAGAACATCCCGAGAAACCGAGCGCCATACAAATCCCATCCAAAAACTGCCAATCCTATGGACCCAATCCAGGCCGAAGCAGGAGTATGAGTGAAGCCAAAATCACGATATGGTTTGAGCCCATTAAGAACATTCCATGAAGAATTCATGTAAAATCCTTCATCTGGTTCATAACCGTTATGATAAACCGCGTATATTGTATATAAAATGAAAGTCAAAATTAGAAGTGCAATAAGAATAATTGCACGCAAATCACACCTTTTTAAAGGAGTTCCATTCTGAGCGTCGACATCATGAAGACTCATTCTCGGTTGTGGATTATTCATATTCTTATGTTTAAACATGAACAAGAAGGAAATTGTATTTAGAAAGCCACTGGTATGAATAAATAACGCTCATACATGGTGGTGTTATGTCGAATGGGTTAATGCCGATAATTGTTACTAATATCAAGGATCGCTCCATGGTAAAGTCTTGAGAAGAACGAATTGGAATACAGGGAGATGCTCCTTTGTCCTCGATGGGCCGCTGTCCGTTTGAGTTCTGGACTCAGAATAACTCCGATCATTGTATTTCGTGAGGATTCATCGGGCCGTTATTCCTTATGCCGGGTCCTTCGTGATTGGGTCAGAATCAACTTTGGCCCGCATATCGATCCAAGTATCGCGGTATCGGACGAGATGGTCTTTGCCGTGGTCCTCTATCTCCTGATTGAGGAGTGCCAGAATGGCTTCCTGCTCATGGATATAGGCTTGGTCGGAGAGGTGTCCCGTGAAATGGGCCACTCGCGCCCAAAGGAGGAATGTGGTGAAGGCATCATACTCGTTATACGCGATCACCTTGTCGAGCTGGCCGGATAGGACCATCTCTGCGACCGAGCTTCCGCACATGTCAATCTTGCCTGGAATGCCGCTGATCGTCGCGATCTCATGAAGACTGGGGGTTTGTGCTCCCCATCCCAGGAAGGCGGCGAGGTCGAGGTGGTAGTCGCTATGTGCTCCGAAGTAGTCGATCCCTTCCCAAGGTTTGTCAGGCCGCATGGCCCATCCGTGGCTGCTCAGGCCGTGAACGATGGAACGGTTGAGGATGATTGGAAGATCGGAACGGGCGGAATTGAATCCAACGAGTTGTGGACGTTTGTCTGCGGTGGATCGGAGAAATGCCTTGAGGATGGAAGGCTCTGCTGTGGCGCGCGGGTCGTCGGCCCGCGATGGAATGGTCACAAGTTTGTGGTGAACCATGCCGGTATCGTCGACTTCGCGGTAGATTCCGCAAATCGAAACGATTTTGGATAACGTAAGCTTGATGAATGGGTGTGGATTGGCTTCTGTGGCACCTCCCTCAGCCCATAGTTTCCGGAAAGCGTCTTCCACTCCATGGCGGGAGGAGGTGTCGATGCCATACAGCATGCCGGCTGCGTGTGGATCGGGAATCCATTCTATATCAAACGCGAGCAGGCGGGGATGGATGAAGCGGAACACGATTGGGGTAGGTTGGTGTTGATGCTATGGAAAAGCAAGGGCATCACGACGAATAGACGCCGGGATGCCCTGGTTTGATGTCCCTGATCAGCCGCAGTTACTTCTTTTTTGCGGCAGCTTTGGGTTTATCAGCAGTCTTGGGTTTGGCCGGGGCTTTCGGTTTTTCGACCGGAGCAGCAGCCTTGGGGGGTTCTGCATTCTTCACTGGAGCAGCCTTGGCTTTTGCGGCCTTAGGCGCTTTTGCCACGGGAGTTGCTTTTGCTTCTTTTGCCGGAGCTTTTGGAGCAGCCGGAGCTTTTGGAGCGCTCTTTGCGGCAAAACCCGATGGGAGGAAAGTCTCGATCACAGAATTGGTATCGCCCCACTCATTGACGTCGTAGCCGTCTGCTTCCGAATCATTGTACCAGAGGCCATTGTCCAAAAGGTACTTGAAGCTGAAGCGTTTGTTGGTTTCCAGAAACAGCGTGGCGGAAAACTCGCCAATCCCGTTTTTCGACATGGTGTCAGACCCTGGAGTCCAATGGTTGAAGTCAGCACAAATGGAGACGTGTTGAACTTCGGATGGAACGTGAACCGAAAAGGTGGCTTTACAAGAGTCACCCTTGGAAGAGAACGATTTTGTTATCATGATGTTGCAGGATTATGTGGAATGAGTCTGGAGAAGGTTACGTCTCCGGACATTGAAATAGAATCAAATCATTGGCGGCGACAGGATCCTCAAGTATGATTCTGATATCAATTTTTCATAAAATGCGGCATGTGGCAACAAAAAAAGCCCTCCTTTGCTTTGCAGGAAAGGCATCTTGTGTTTCGCAAATGGGCTGAGTTTTCGAGTTGTCACCGGAGTGGCCCTGGAATGGCAAAAAGACTTCGTCCGATGACTTGTAAGGATCTGATGTTCTGATGCTTGCGGGTGTTTTCTGTCCGAATCCCTGTTTTGGTCCTCAAGGCATTAATAGGATGGGATGGGTATCGTTTTGCTAGAACTTCAGGCCGAGAGAGGTGACGATACGCGTGTTTTTGCGTGCGTTTTTGTTAAGGAGTGTGGAGTCAAAATCGTAACGATAAGCAAACTCGAGATTGAGTGCGCCGATGATCGGCGTTTCGACAGATGAATCGAAGCGAATGGTGTATCGGGAAAAGTCATCGGGTTCCACCAGAAGGCTCACCGATTGCTTGAGCTGAAGTGAGTCATTGAATCGCCAGCGTAATTCCTCGCTCAAGCTCAGCTTGAAGATGGTGGAATCAGTGGTTGTTCGCATGTCCCTGTATTCAGCGGCTCCCCCGATAACTCCATCAATTGTGAAGTTCGATTGGTTAATGAGTTTGGTTCCCACCCCCAGCGATTGAATGGCCTTGTTTTCGGGATCGTTGATGTTGTCGGTCTCATATGAACTGAGACTCTGCAAAAAGGTGAGTTCAGTCGCGTTGTAGCGGGCGCGGTAGGATCCACCCCAGCGGTTTTCACTTTGGATTCCGGCTTGATCGGAAAACAAATAA
>Ga0209510_1003183_pt1 | contig 15784 bp, 29 predicted proteins | sample BiotimSIPDNA_FD_185749 | JGI IMG/M metagenome (GOLD analysis project Ga0209510, IMG submission 185749) | Anaerobic biogas reactor microbial communites from Washington, USA - Biogas_R1 time_0 SIP DNA (SPAdes) (version 2) | ecosystem: Engineered > Bioreactor > Anaerobic > Unclassified | place... | reverse complement strand
GACAGCTCATGCGTATCAACTTGTCTAATGATTACTCTGTTTCCAGAAACATAAGAGGCTTCAAGAAACTGTAATGTAATATAACGTTTCTCTTGTAACGTCGGCTGTATTTTAGCCTGTCTTAAAGCCATATGATCCTCTCTTTTCAATTTAAAATTTTATATGCCATCCTAGCAAATGGCATATCATAACAAATATGCTTATGACCAATATATGTGTGTGTTTATGTGTAATTGACTACAGGATCCAGAGCATGAGAATGATCTGGATCTGAATCTAATGCGAAGAGAGGATTTCATAAGCAACTGACAAATTTGACGAATTTGTCACTTGCTTTGAATCGGAGCGATGCATTGGATTCAAAATTTTGTTAGTTGCCTTAGCTGCTAACTTAGCTAGATATTGGCATAAGTTTAAATATGATTACTGACCCCAGCAAGCCAGTATTATTCATTACATCCATTTACTATGATATTTATCCTACAAAGATTGACTACAGAATCCAGATCATGAGAATGATCTGGATCCGGATATAATGTCTGCGACGGATGTCATAAGCAATTGACAAATTTGACGAATTTGTCATTGCTTCGACTCCGGAGTCATGCATTATATCCAAAAATTTTGTTAGTTGCTTTAGCTGCTAACCTAACTGGCATAGTAATAGATAATATATAAACTTTTACAATATATAATATACCTACAAGATGTTTTATTGTGTAACAAAAAAAGAGAAAATATTAAAATAAATGCACTATTTTCTCTTTGTGTATTCTATATCATATTTTTTTAATGTTCTTAGTATTGTCTGTCTATCTATATGTGCAAGAATGAACCTCTCAGACTTTGCCATGCTAATTACGCTAATGAAACCGTCATCTTCTATATACCTCTCATAGTTTGAAAGCACAATAGCTTCTTTAATAGATAATATTAAAAACTTATATAACCCTGACGGGACTATTCTTCTACGACTATTTACACCGATATTCAATACTCTTAGCACTTTATTGATATCAGAATCGAACTCAGCTAATAATGCAAAAATAAATGTCGAATAGTCTCGTCTAGAATCATTGCTCTCTAGCAAAATACTTATTAGTTTATTATACTCGGAGCGTGATATAGTATACTTTGATGAGAAACCGCCGCTATAGTTATCTATCTAATTCACCAGCCTCTTTGACACTCTTAACTAAATACTCATCAACAGCAGAGTAGCTAAGAATATCTAAAACATTATTATGATCGTACTTATCTAACTCTTCATATGTTATCTCTTCAACAGAACCATTATAACCCAGACTAACTAACTTATTTATTACAAATTTTTTAAATATATTATACCTATTGTTATCTAATCTATACTTATCGAGGACTTTGTTTAAACAAGGCATATTAATATACTCTTCATTATTATTGGATTCTACATTTCCTAATAAAACCAAGTCATTAGAATATTCTCGAATGGCGCCTCTTTCCTTTTTTAAGTTTCTAAGATAAAAAGAAACACGGCTGTTTGCCCTATTATAGAAGAATTGTTCAATGTTAATATGCGCCTTTTGCTCAGGAGTCAATTTCCTATACCTACTTATTAAGAACATAATAGTATCTTGAACACAGTCCTCTATCTCAGCGCTATTTTCATAGGTCAATCGCCTTCTAACATAGTCATATAAAAATATATATAATTGTTCACAAAGCTTATTTTCGTCAGTTAAAGCGTCACCGGATATGTCTGCTTTGAATAACATAAAGCATTAAAGACTATTCATCAAAAAGTGTTGCTTCGATATCCTCTATTGTCGTATTTTCTTGTCCTACGACATTATCGCCATTTTTACGGCTATCGTTTATTTCATTTACAACATCAGATAGTTTATCGATTTTTTCTTGAAGTTCTGTTCTTTCATATAGTGATTGAACTGATTGGATTAATTTTGTTAGTTGTTCTACCGGAGCTAACTGAGCTTTGTTTGATAAATCTAGTAATTTAACGAGGTCTTTTGCTTCCCACCTAGAAAGCTCTGATTCGTTGTCTAGCATGCCAAGAATTGCTGTCGTAATTCTCGAATAAATTGGTGATACCTGCTTTTGAAACCTAACGCTGTCTTCAACCATCGATGTAATATCGGCAATTGTATTATTAACTATTTGCAACTCATTCGCCATTTTTCTTAATACCCTCTTTTCTAATTAATAGATTATTTTTATTTACTGTAAAATCTTCAACTCTATCAGACTCTAACATCCTAACAGACATCTTATGTTGCCCTTTCTCGACTTCAACTAGTTCTCCATTGTCTAAAACATCTAGATAGAAAACTTTTGTTCCTTTTAGTTTCTCTATAAGTTCATCTTTTTCAACGCAATATAAGTGTGGTGAATCGTTTAATCTAGTAACAAGTGGCTCTTTATATATTCTACCATACTCACATAAACATAATGGAAGATCAAAAAAAACGTCTTCATCCTGTTTAATTTTTATAAAATCAAAGTCCTCATATTTATTACCAGTAATTTTGAAGTTTTTTAATACATATACTTTTTTCTGTTCTTCCATTTATACAATAGACCTTCCTTTTATTACGTTAACATTCTGATAAACGCCAATCTTCTTACTAACCAATGATAGCTTTGCAATGTCATTATCACTAAGGATCTTATACATTTTTAGTAACTGAGTAAGTAATAACAACGCTTCAGCTTCATCATGTGACAATGCCCTTTGTTTTTTTGAACCATCTCTATTATACTTTGAACTTACTATATCAATAGCATATTCTTTGTTTTCTACAAAAAGCTTAATTACATTTTCAGCAATTACTTTACTTGCTTGTTTTCTACCTAAGTCTTGTGATTTGATTACTTCTCTATTTAGCTTAGAGACATATGACGTCGGCATAGAATATATATTAGTGACAAAGGGCATTGTCACTAGAGATGTCACTATAACACCTGAAAGAATACCTAAACTAGAAGCTTTCATCGAGTTTATAAGCGGCTCTTCTATAACTACTAAAACGTCTTTACCAATAAAGATATTTTCTAATATTATAAGAGATACGTAGGCGCTTCTATCTAGAATATCTTTATATGAATTGTTTTTTCCAGGTGGTTTGACTGCAATAAACTTAATCGTCTTAGACTCGGTATCTAAAATGCAGACCCCAGTTTCAGAGAAACTAGGGTCTATTCCGACAAACACCATAAATTAGAGTTTAAGAAGGTCGTCGATTGTGATATTTTCTGAGTCTCTGACTTTAGTTGTTGCCTTATTTGACTTTTTAGTGACTACAACAACTTCTTCATCTTCATCGTCTTCTTCATCTTCCTCGTCTTCTTCCTCTACGATGGCTTGCTTCTTAGTTGACTTTGTAGTAACTTTCTTAGTAGTAGCTGGCTTAGCGGTAGAACTTTTTGACTTAGGAATACTGAATGCCTCTTCTTCAGATTCATCATCGTCATCATCTAATTCCTCTGAGAATTCTTCTTCAAAGTTATACTTGATGCCAAGTGGAGTACCAATACCCGTTTTACATGCTGCATTAATGTATGCGGTAATTCCTTTTACACCATTATAGTTGTATGCCCTCAAAGAAAAAATAACTTCACCGAGCATTCCTGAGTAAATCTCGCCATCTTCAATCTCTTCCTCAGTAACTTCGCGAGCCTTACCAGTATCTTTATCTCTAATAAAGACTTTCGGTTGAATTTTTGTAGAAGTCTTTAAAACAAGCGCGCCGGCTTCTAGTGGGATTTCGTCATCGCCCATTCTAACTGGTAAACTCAGGTTTTTAGGAACCTTGCCATCCCAAGCATCTTCTTTTGCCTCTTTCATTACTTGATTAATGTACTCTTTAATTGCAGCAATCGTTTCATCATCTCTAATAATCAAGTCTGTACCAAATGTTCCTGCCTTAAAATCTGATTCCGGTCTTGGGCTAACCAAGTAAGCATAACTGAAAATTGATTCAGCCGTCTGGATAGAGCGAATACGCCCGTCATCCATTCTGTTAATTTTAAACATAACTTATAACACTCCTTAACTTTCTAATTTATATTAAATATAGTATTTTTTATTGCTTATATATTTATAAATTGCATAGTGCACAACCAGAAACATACGCAAGTGCTGTAGATATAAAAATGCTATTTCCTAATCCTCGATTTAAGAAACTCTTGAATTGTGATTTTTCCACTTTTATAATTTTCTTTGTAAATGTCTAGTTTACTGTCGTTGTCATCTTTTTCAATATCGTCAAATGAAGATCTAAGTTGCTCTGACTTATTATTTAATAACCAATCGCTTTTATCGCTATCACTTAATTTAGACCAGAGTCTTTCACCGATTACATATGGATCAACACCTAACAATTTCTCTAAAGCATCAATAACAGTATAAAGCTTTCTTTCAGAGAAACAATATAGTGTCATATAGTCATTATCATTATAAATTGCGGCTGCAGGTGTATTTTCATTATCATGAAACGGACAAAAACAAGGCCTGCCTTCTTCATAGTACTCATCAGGATTAACATTGTTTAATACTTCTATTAAGTTTATTTTATCGAGTATAAGTCTTTTATACTGACTTAAACTAAGACTCATTATCCATAATCTCGACTATTAGTAATGTCTCAGGTTTTACTTGAACCATAATGTTTTTTGAACCTGAGTAGTATGATATAAAGCAATTATTGCCTAGCACTCTAACATGTCCAACGACAGTTTGCTTACCATCTATAGATATAGCTTTATAGATAGCGTTTCTACTAAATCTATTTGGATTGTCCATATTATTACCTCCTGATTTTATTAGCTAATCAGCTATATTTCTTGAAATTGAAAATGCATATAAATTTTCTATCTTGTGTAGCAAATCCTCATCAGTCAATGAGGCAGTGTCACCTGTATGATACCATACAAAATACTTATAAGTAACTATACTGCTACCTTCTGGTTCACCTATCGGAGGAAATCCTTGCTGCTTAAGATGCGCTTTTTCAACAACAGAAACTACTGACTTAATAATGCCTAAATCATACATATCTCCTCTTTTGTATAAAACAACTTCACCAATCTTAAACTTCGCTTTTTCATTCATCTAATTTATCCCTTCTGTAGGATTATCTTCCCACGTATTATATAGTATACCATCTTCTCTGAATATTTTATATCTTCCATGGCTATCTTGACAATTATTATCAATGCGTATACTTACATCAGTTCCGTTATACCTATCAATTATTCCATATATGTTGTCTAAACTTTCCATTTTGTTATTATCGACGTATAGTCTTTGATTTAATGATATGCCTTTTTGTAGAACTTTAAATGTAATTTCATTGAATCCCATTGAATCAAAATTATCAGTATTTAAAAAGTCAAATTCCTTTGTTAGAAGAATAACAAGACGATTATTTCCTCTATCTATTTTTCTAAATCGCCAAGCTTTAAAGTAGTCTTTAGGTGAAATAATACTATAAGCTATCGTTCCAATATTGCTAATGTTATAGCTATAAAGATTATAGTTTCTCGTTTGAAGCTCAACTTTATTTGACTTGCTACCAAGAATTCCTGACACCGTCTCTAACCAATCCTTATTTAATGTAGGATCTGTATTACCAGTAAGAATAAAGTATTCGTATTCATTGCTATTAAAAATATTTATTAATTTATTTATATATGATTCTCTATCATTAATAAATGAATTCTTAAAGACTGGACGATCGGCTGCAATGCACATAGGGCAATTAAAAGGGCATTTTTCATATGGAACACAAATCTGTAAATTCATATAGCTACCATTTTTTAACCTTTCCTAAGTAAATATATAGCGTAATACCTTCATGCACCTTTTTTACCTCTTGATGCAAATGCTTATTGCTTATATATAATTCTATATCGCGCTTTCTGCCAAGCGCGACAATCTCTCCACTATAATCGATTATACAAATATGTTTATTAGGATCAATATCCCTTAAAAAATCATATAACATAGCTTAATAACTATTCCTTTCATCATCATTCACCTTATATAACCCTCTTCCACTTTACAAAATTTGACATACTCATCAACCGCTTCATGAAACTTGTCAATAAATTCTACAGCAAATTTACTTTCAAAGTAAATAAGACATTTTACGTCATTAAGGATACCACAAAGAAAAACCCCCGTAATACAAAACACTTTTTGAAGCTCACTCCAGTTCATAAATCATTTCAAAAATAGCAGACTTACATGGATAAAACCCACCTTCATCCCCTTTGATAATATAATCGCCAAAAAATACATATGTTTCTTCACCATCTAAGTTACGGATAGATAAGGTAGATCCGTCATTAAAAGCCAATGCACTGCGATAGTGTCTTGATCGTATCTTTGCGTGTCATTTCATTTCCTCCTCTAAAAGTGTTATGCTTGGAAATGCAGTGGCTTTTATAATATACTCACACTCAATAATGAGGTTTTGTTGTGGTAGTGGGTGATATACGTTCAATCTTATTTTTGATATTGCTTCTTCATAATCACGTTTTGAACACATTATGTTATCTAATAAATAAGTTACACGATAATGAACTTTTATTTTTGCCTCTATATCAAAACCGATTTCGTTTATAACTTCACTCATCAACAGAGATAACATTTTTTGTTTTGTTTCTTTTACAATCTCATCAATAGGCATATTATAATGATGAGTTATTATTTGGCTTATTCCCTTTGTTTTCATTTCAATTCCTCCACGATATAATACATACCATCCGTTCGATAATCTTTAGTGATTTTCACACCACCAACACATTTTAATAAAATGCTACATAATATTTGCACATCTTCCCAACTCTTTAATTCGTATTTCATTTCAATTCCTCCAATTCTATTTTTATTATTCTTCAATTTTAGGTTTAAACATTGTTTCAAATGTATGTTCAATAACCTCTAAACCACTTTTATCACCGTTATGTGTCCAACCCCAATTTTTAATGTATCTATCTAATGTTGATTTTTGAACCATTTTCGTATCAATATAACCGTAAGCGTTCATAAATCTCACAATGTGGATTGTTTTCACTTTTTCATTTCCTCCTCTTTCTTATTTATTTGATTTAAAATACTATTAAACTTTACATCGTCGGTGTATCTTACTACATAATGATACGTTTCATTTTGTGGCACACACACCATTAAATCAATAGCACTTTGATACAACCCCAACAACTCCTCAACCTTTTTAGCACGTTCAAGGGCTACACATATACTACTTAATTCGTAATTAGGTATCTTGCTATTTGAAAATATCCAATCAACCTTTTCAATCGCTTCATCGTATATGTTCATTTCAGTTCCTCCAATTCTTTTACTAAACATTCTTGAATATATTGATTATTTTTTAAACGTTGTTTCCATATATTAATTTGATATTTAGTTTTAGGTCTATTGTTTAATAATCTTTCACGTTGTAGATACAACCCCAACAACTCCTCAACCTTTTTCGCACGTTCTTCTTGGGCTTGTTGCTGTGTGATGTAATCATCAATTTTTTTATAATGAGATTTTCTTCTATCAACCATTAGTGGACACCAATCATACTTCTCTTTAGTAAGTTGAACGTGGTTTTCCATCATCAAATTGTTTTCTTTCCTTGCCTCTTCATGCGTAATCATTTTCTTTATCCTAATAACTCTTTAATCTTTTCTAATTGCTCATCAGTAAGTTCTAACGTTACAGACTTCTTTTCTTCTTTAAATATGATTTCACCGTCTAAAACGAAATGCTTACAGTTATCTCTACGACCATTTATTGATTTACAAACAATGTTTTTATAAGCAAAACATACTGCATAATATGAGACGTTCCATGCGTCGATGTTCCATGCGTTGATGCCCCCTACGTTGATGTCCCGCGCATTGATGTTCAGTGCGTTGATGTCCAGTGCGTTGATGTCCATTGCGTTGATGTCCATTGCGTCGATGTTTATTGTGTTGATGTCCCATACGTTGATGTTCCCTGCGTCGATGTTCCGTGCTTTGATGTCTGGTGCGTTGATGTTCCGTGCTAAAATATGGCTAGCAACATTTAAATCAAAAGTAAACTCAACGTCCATTTTCATACCATTTTCCACAAATTCATAAGTGTTAGTTTTTTCGTTGTAGTAAGGTTTTAATTCTTCGATACTGTCAAATGTTTTCATTTTATTTCCTCCAAAACACCTTTAAATGTTTCTCTCATTTTCTTAAAATTATTATCTAAATTTTTATTGATTCTTCCTCTAATCACTAAATCAACAACATTATTATAATTAAACATTTTATTATCGATGATGGCATCAATTTCTTCATTTGTAACATCTTTTCTTAATTGTGTCTTTAAATTTTTAATTACATCTTCTCGTGTAACCTCATGTTCAACAGTAACCATCTTATTTTCAATGGTATACTGCCAATCATAATATTCTTCCTTACTTAAAATTTTAATTTGTTTTAGAATAAAAAGATATTCAAACAAAGGATGTTGCAAGAAATTTTCATACTCATATATGTCTTTTTCTATATCAAATTTTTTAATCATCTTCAATCACTCCTTTTTATCTGAGTTCTTTTTACGAAACCATCGTGTATGTGTGAAAAAAAACTTCAATTTTTATTATTAGTCACCAAACTCATCAACAATTATCTCAGGAATAGGCAACAGCGCTTGTGGAGCAAACACAATCTGATAATGATACTGAGGAACATCCACGCCTTCTAACTGCTCTACAATAATCAAAACATTATCTGAAAGATAGACAAAATGCTTTGTAAAACTATTTTCTTTTATTTTGCATGTTATTTCCATAGTTCCTTCAACGAATGAAGAACCAGTCTCGATTGAACAATAGCCAACAATCTCAAATAGCGGCTCGTCTGTTATACCGTTTACTGCTGCAATTCTCCGAAGTAAGCGAAACTCTTCAGCTTGGACATTAAGATTCCATGATGCTCTTTCTGAGGAACGGCATCCCATAATCATAATACCTAGTACAATAACCATTAAAACCGATAACAATTTTTTCATTTTACTATCTCCTTATTTAATAGTCGTATCTTTCAGCACGTCGGTCTTCAAACTCTCTAGCACTGATTCTTCGGATTTTTTGTCTTCCGTCTTTTTCGTAAAAAACATACGCATAGCCACTGTTTGATATTGCATAAAGCTTGTTATCAAAATAAAAACTAGCTACGATTCTCATTTCATTTCCTCCAACATCTTTTTAACTTTCTCTAGTTGCTCATCTGTAAGTTCTAGTGTTACTTTTTGTTTAGGTTGTTCTTTAGGCTTAATCGTGATTTCACCATCTAATGCGAAGTGTTTAGAGTTTTCTCTGCATCCTCTGATTGACTTGCATGAAATGCTTTGATAAACGTAACATACAGCATAGTATACAATATTGTTTGCGTTGATGTCACCTGCATTGATGTTCCTTGCGCTGATATCATGTGCATTGATGATCCATGCGTTGATGTCACTTGAGTTAATGTCATGTGCATTAATGTCCAATGCTTTGATGTTCCTTGCGTTGATGTTCCATGCTTTGATGTTCCTTGCGTTGATATCATATGCGTTGATGTTCCATGCGTCGATGTTCCATGCGTTGATGTTCCCTGCTAAAATATGACCAGAAACATACAAATTAAACTTAAAATCAACATCCATTCTCTCGCCATTTTCCACAAACTCATAGGTGTCTGTATTCACGTTGTAATAAGGGTTTAATTCTTCAATACTATTAAATGTTGTCATTTCATTTCCTCCTATTGTTTATCTAATTATATTATATCATATGGCGGAATGAATGTAAACAACTATTTTAAAAATTTTTCATTTTTTTTTACAACAAATCTTCAATTGTTATATCTTTTTTACTGAAATCATCCATCGAAATCTCGCCGCTTATGTAGTTTGCTGGTAGTGGACCGATATGATAATACTCACCATACACTTCTACCTGAATCGGATTGTCTGGTGAAAATCCTTGTCTAGCCTTAGGAATATTAACTAATAGCGTATTATCGGTCTCTAAGTCTTTATACAAAGTAATCATGGTTGTGCTTGATCTCTCAATCTCGTGAGAGTCTGAAGAACACGCCGCGTCATATCTTCCTTTTTTCTTAGGCTTAGAAGCTTCTGCAAATGAATTTCTACTTGTCTGCGATACCATAAAGACTGTTATTTGCCTGCTATCTTCTAAGAAATTTAGTGATTGCTCTCTAAAAAATGATACCCAGTCATTAATTATTTGGCCATCATAAGATGTCTTTCTCCCGGACCCGGACGTATATTTTAATAAAGATACTTGGTCAATAATGATCGCGTCTAACCCCTTACCTGTCGTTTCAAAGAACACTTTATCAGCTAATCTTAAAACGTTTTGCATATCTGTAAATGTTTCATAGGCGATATTAGTTGAATCCCACACAATCAAGTGATTTGCTAATTTTTTAATTAAGTCATTATGGCTTTTATTATAGGCTGCTTGTTGATTTTTATCCAATTTTGTATCTCTAACTAAATTGGAACTAATCAGTTTGCTTCTATCATTTGCATTACAAGCAATATGATTTAAAACAAGCCTATCGATAATCTTTAAGCTGGTATCTTCTAATGCTATGTATAACATATTATAACCGTCTAATGCATTTTTATATGCAAGGTTTAAGGCATATGTTGATTTAAAGCCACCAGTAAATGCCAATATGCTAACAATACTGCCTTTTGTCGCTTTTCCAGCATATTCCTCAATTGTATGCACAACAAGTGAAAGTCCTTCTTTTGCTGCAGTCATTTCGCCATAAGCGTCATCCTTACTTATTAGGCTATTTTCAGGATTTTCGCTTTTACTCTCAATTAAAGTATTGGTATATAGCAAATTAAGTTTTTCTTTTATTTCTTGCGGAGTCATATTTTCTATTTGACTACCGAGATTTAAGAATTCATTCGATAAATTAAACTTTAATTGGCTGATTCTGATTTCAGTTATCGCTGAGTCAATTGATTCTTTATTAAATAAGCTATTATCAAAAATCAGATCTTGGTCAAAATAATATGAATATTTTTCTTTAATGAAAGATGTATCAACTATTTTTTTAAGGTGTAAATTTTCTTTTATGTCTTTAATAATCTTTTTTTCTACTTCATTTAGCGTTAATTCATTCTCTAATGTTTTAATTTTATTTTCAACAAATTTAAGATCCTCAACTTTAAGTATTGAGAGAATTAAAATAGGAATGTTATTTTTCATACTATTCTCCCGCTTTTCTTTATCTGTTTATTTGATTGACTAGTCGCAGTTTTTTCGGAAATATTCTCTAAATCAACGATAGTATATCGATTTGCTGAAAAATATGAATGAAGCTTTTTTGTCAGTGCAATATAGTTTACTTTATTTAAGTCTAAAATGTCATACGATATTACTGTTATCTTTTTATTTATATTTCTAAATTCAACTAAGTCAATTATTAGGTTTTCTAGGTATTCACTCGTATAATCGAATTGAGATAGGCTTATAAATGTTATATCAGAATAAAAAGCCGCGTTATATACATTGGGGTCTCTGCTTTCTTCAGTCATAAAGTGCTGATTTATAAGTGTCTGTCCAGTAATTACTGAGTAATCTAAAATACGATTATCTTTTAAAGAGTAATAAATGCATAATGTATAATATAAAGCGTTCCTTTTATTCCTATTATAGATCAATACTGGTGCTGTTGTAAAACTATTAAGATTTAGCTTATTTTTAAAAAAATTAACATCATTAATAAAATCATTCTTATTAAAAGAAACTAAATCTTTATACTTATTAATTAATATATCTTTATTCATCTATAATAATCTACCTTCTTTTCTAATTATTAATATATAGTTAATAATAATGATTAGTATATTTATTGCGTTATTGTTACTGTTATATATAGTTATGATAGTGTGTGCGTCAATGACGAACTGTCATGTTTAAATAGCCAACTTATGCTATAGGGCTTATGATTACGTTTTTAAACGTTGCCTATAGTTTATGACATGGCTACCGAGTGTAACATTTTTTCTGTATGTCAGGGAAATTTTGTTACACATAATACTATCCTTAACAGTCATGCCAGATAGTATACCTGACATAACTGTTAATCTTCTTCTATATAAGTATCTTCTGCTTCGCTTGTTGTAAAGCCGCCATTACCATCAACATATTTTTTAATCTCGTCAAAGTTATCTAGTATAATTTTCCAGACTTCACTGTCGCCATGTGCCCTAAACACACCAGAAGGTAACGAGATTTCATACCAGGCACCTTTTTTCTTAATGATAGGTATAACTTCACCTGTCGCAGTATCAGATGTATCGTGTGTTTCTAGCCACTCTTTATATGCCCAAGTATTTGATACACCTTTACCAAAGAATATAGGAACCATAACTGAAGAAAATGGTTTAGTTAATCTATTTTTCTCAGTATTTAAACTAACATAAGCTCCAATAGCTTCTTTTTTATTTTTTGTAATAATATTTCCTTCGGCAATCCAGCCTTTACGCTTACCCCAGATCTCGGCTGATGCCATATGTTTCATAGCATTACCGCCGGTTGCAACGATTTTAGGCATGAATCCCGATAAATCTACCCGTGCTTGATGGACTATAACTAAACAAGCATTTGATTTTTTAACCACTGCTTTTATTACTTTTGCCGCTTTTGACCACATTCTTGCGTCAATTCCAACCGCTTTATTTGATGTGCCTAAATCATCTTCTTCAAGTGCAAGCCCATCAACAACATCTGTATCTGAGTCAATAACTACAATTGCGGTGTCTTCATCCTGACAGACTTTCTTTATTACAGCCGATATATCTTGAATAGTCTCAATGCCTAATAAAAAGAATTTACCGTCCGGATTTGTTTTTGGGTGGTATAACAGATTAGCATAGCCCATGGCTTCAAATAGCTCATATGTTGCTCCGCCCTCAACGTCAATATAATAGACTTTTTTATTATATTTTTCAATGATATTACCGCATGCCTGAATCAACAGCGTCGTTTTTCCGACTCCCCATTCTGCGCCGAATCCTAAAACTCTGCCCCAAGGAAATCCACCATTTAAAAGTATATCAAGCATTATAATTCCTGTTTCATATCTCGGCGTCTTTATAGTCCCGTCTTCTAATGTTTCTGGCGATTTAAATAGAAAATTTTCTAATTCTTTTTTTAATGATTCCGAGCTAAATACTTCTTTTTCTTTTTTAATTTTTGCCACTTAATTAATTCTCTCCTTTTTATAATGTATGATAGTCATCTGACTCTGAAACGACAGTTCCTAAATAATACCTTGAACCGTCAATTTGCTCAACAAATAGCCGCGATACGCCGTCTTCATCAGTATCGATTTCATAGCACTCAACATGCTGCAGAAGTAATGATGTATCAATGACTTTTCCATTTTTTACTTTAACAAATCTTTTCATTGTTTGCCTCCATATATTTTATAAACGCCTTACACGATTCTCTAAAAGCTCTTTTTGAGTATTTACCGTCGATCATAAACTCGCGTTGCTCATTAATTAATTCTCTTTTAAGACTAGTATTCGCCTTTAATTCTATAATTCTATCTTGAAGGTCTTTTTTACTACTAACGTATCTAAAACTGTCGTTAAATATAATATGATTTTTATCATATTTCTCGTCAATAAAAACTATTTGATCAGTTAAAAATGCCTCAAATAATCTTAATACATAAAAGTGATTGTTAAATTTGTTATCTGATATTATTACCGTAGATAAAAATTCTTTATTTCTGCTAGCTAACTCATTAAATTTTACTTTACCTAAAAATACTGGCGGATTTTTATATTCAATACCAGCACTATCGAAATCTTTTAGCTTAACTTTGCCAGATAGCGCCGCATTTAAGCTAGTATCAAACAAGAATTCATTAATTCTTAAAGCTCTTTTAATGTACTTATATCCAGAAAAAGAGCCCATAGAATAGCCAACATCATACTTTTTTTCTATTTTATCATAGTCTTCATACACAATATCATCTAAATAAAACGATGATAACTGCACTGGAAAATTCACTATTCTCTTAATATTTGCTTTATTTAACAGGCAAGCTCTCTTTGAAACATTTATGTTAAACGAGTGTATTAAAATGTTAAGATCATTGACTTTATATAAATCGGGATTATCATTACTGCATGACCAGTTTTTCTTCTTAGAAACAGTTTCACTAAAGTCTTTAAATGTCATATACGCGTCTGTAAAAAAGTAATATATTTCTTTTTTGAATTCTGCTAAAAATCTGATTGTTAAAGTTTCGTGGATATTCTCCATTCCTGCATAATAGTTTCCATTATATAAAGAAAGTATAACTGCATCGAAGTCATTTACACGCTTTAGGTTTTCATTATTAGAAATATCAAATGACTCAAAATCAAAAAATTCATAACTACTTTCTGATACTCCAACCTTAATATTTACTCCTAATTCTCTTAAACACTTAGCAAATCCATAAAGCTGATATTCGGTGACTTTATTTTTTGAAATACCCTTGCCCTGTCTTGGATCTAAGATTAGTATATTCATTATTATAACGCATCATTCTTAAATCTGAGCGTAGCAACTAGTGAATTAACATACGCATCTGGTGTTCCTACGTCAAGCATTACATCGCCATCATTCAATGGAGCAAGGTAGATGTTATTAAATATTAGATAATCGTTCATTGCATCAGTAAATCCAAATGCCTCTCCTGAATCTGAATATTCTTTAAGATACTCAACAAATTTCGTATTAAATAAATACTGACCACTACATGAATAGTCTGATACCCTCTCACTTGGCTTTTCATATAAGCCATACACAGTCATATTGTTTGGATCATAAACAATAGAACAATATTTATGGTAATCGTCTGTGTGCTTAAACCCGCCAATAACGCCACTACCAACTATTTTACCTTTATAGATCATATCTTTTATTAAATTTTTTGAGCTCAAGTATAACATATCACCAAGTAAAACAACAAACTGCCCGCTAATACGAAATTTTTTAACTGCTTCTACGATGGCATTTCCTAAACCTGTCCCAGAATCGAACATATAACTATGCTTATTTTTATAATATTTTAAGATGTCTTTCTTTTCTTTGCTCATTATAAAAATGATATCTTTTCCGCATATTCCTGCTGACTCAAGTTGCTCAATTACTAAATCAAGAAATGGCCTACGAATCATTGGAAACATTTCTTTTGGACAAAATGAGCTCGCAGGATGCATTCTAGTTCCTTTACCACCAATTAAAATAAGTGCTTTCATTATTCTAATATTCTCCAATCTTTACAAATATCAATTATATTGTCTTTATTAACTATATTATATAGTGTCTCGGCGTTTTCTATCAGCTTTTGAAAGTTAATTGAAATATTTTTTGATTCTATGGTCGATAAAACTTTTTCTAGTTTCTCCTCATCTCTTAAATACATGTGTAAACTAACAACAAAATGGGTATATACTCCCGCAGTAATACCCAATTTTTTAGCTATATATTTTTGAACTTCAGTAAAGAAAACAATGTCATAAGGTAGTCCAAACCAAACATCATTACTACGCATCATTGTAGTCATACATAGTAAATTATCTCTAATATAGAATTGTAATACTAGAGTGCACGGTTCATCCCTGGTTAACATTTTATTATTATGAGGTATATTTATGTTAATAACAGCTCTCCGTGAGTTACTGTCATTCTTTAATATCTCT
>Ga0209510_1003182_pt1 | contig 15785 bp, 16 predicted proteins | sample BiotimSIPDNA_FD_185749 | JGI IMG/M metagenome (GOLD analysis project Ga0209510, IMG submission 185749) | Anaerobic biogas reactor microbial communites from Washington, USA - Biogas_R1 time_0 SIP DNA (SPAdes) (version 2) | ecosystem: Engineered > Bioreactor > Anaerobic > Unclassified | place... | reverse complement strand
TGATCCATACTCGGTAACCTATGTCTGGTCTCTTGCTCCCACTCACCGCAGGCGCGGTCTTTTTATTTGAAGGAGGTTTATCCATGGAACACATTCACACCCTCTGGTCCCGGGTCCAGATCCTCATCGCCGCCATTGGCGGCTGGCTGGGCTACTTCTTGGGCGGTCTGGACGGCCTGCTCATCGCCCTCATCATCTTCGTGATCCTCGACTACATCACCGGGGTCATGCGCGCGATCCTCGATAAAGAGCTCTCCAGCGCCGTGGGCTTTAAGGGCATCTTCCGCAAGATCATCATCTTCTGCCTGGTCGGCATCTCCCACATCGTGGACCTGCACGTCATTGGCACCGGCACTGGCCTGCGCTCCGCTGTTATCTGCTTCTATCTCTCCAATGAGGGGCTCTCCATCCTGGAGAACGCTGCGCACATGGGCCTGCCTGTGCCCGAGCGGCTCAAGGCGGTCCTAGCCCAGCTGCACAAGAAGGACACCCCTGAAGACACTGCCCCTGAGACCGAATAAACCCCTCTCCCACCCCCGCCCCGTAGGCTGCGTGCTTGCGGGGCCTTTTTCATACCCTCAAAAGGAGTGAAAGCATGACCATCCCCCAGAAAGACCAGGTGCGTGCGCTGCGGGCTCGCGGCGACAGCTATGCGCAAATCAGCGAGGCCACTGGTATCCCAGTCGGGACCGTCAAGGCCTATTGCAGCCGGAACAACATCAAGCCTGGGCAAGCGACACAAGCTGGGCAATGTGCGCACTGCGGGCAAGCACTTAACACACAGGCGCACCCTCAAACCAAGCGCTTCTGCTCCGCCCTTTGCCGCACGAGCTGGTGGGGCAAGCACCCTGACCAGCGCCGCAAGCAGGGCACTGCCCGTCTGTGCTCACACTGTGGACGGCAGTTCTACTCCTACAGTGAAAGACGCCGGTTTTGCAGCCATCCCTGCTACATCACTAGCCGCTTTGGGAAGGAGGCACTGTCCGCATGACACCCGAGCAATTACAGCGGGAGTTCCGCTATCGGGTCGCCCTGGCCTTGGTCCAGGAGCTCAAGGGTGAAGGGCTGATTACGGAGGATGACTTCACAGAGGTCCGGGCGCGCCTGATCCATCGTTTTCATCCTGTTCTGGAGGGTTTATATCCCAAGAATTGACTGGATACAATGCGCTTTCAGAGGTAACATGCGACCTGCCAGGGAGGTGAGAGAACATGGCAAGCGTACGGCAGGTGCTGCCCACAAAGGCGCCGGAGCTCAAGACGGTCCGCGTTGCGGCCTACGCGCGCGTGTCCACCGGCAAGGATGCCATGCTGCAGTCGCTCTCCGCCCAGGTCAGTTACTTCAGCGCTTACATCCAGCGCCACCCTGGCTGGGCTTTTGCCGGCGTGTATGCAGACGAGGCTGTCACCGGCACCCAGGACGACCGCCCGGAGTTCCAGCGCCTGCTCCAGGACTGCCGCGAGGGGAAGATTGACCTGATCGTCACCAAGGCGATCTCGCGCTTTGCGCGCAACACCGTCACCTTGCTCAAGACCACACGCGAGCTCAAGGAGCTTGGCGTCTCTGTTTTCTTTCAGAAGGAAGGCCTTTACTCTAACCGCGGTCAGGGAGAGATGATCCTCACCTTGCTCGCCGCCGTTGCCCAGGAGGAGAGCCGCGCTGTCAGCGAGAACTGCAAATGGCGCATCCGCAGCCGCTTCAAGAAGGGTGAGCTGGTCAACTTCCACTTCATGTACGGCTACCGAATGCACAGAGGAAAGGTCACCCTCGCCCCGGAAGAGGCCGCCGTGGTCGCCTGGATCTTTGACGCCTACTTAGACGGCCTGGGCTGTGAGGCCATTTCCGCGGCGCTCAGGCAGCAGGACACCCCCACCCTCATGGGCGGCGCCTGGACCGCCAACCGCGTCATGCGCATGCTCAAGAACGAGAAGTACGCCGGGAACGCGCTCCTGCAAAAACGCTATGTCACGGACCACATCACCAAGAAGCAGGTGCGCAACCAGGGCCAGCTGCCGCGGTACTTTGCCGAGGCCACGCACCCTGGGATCGTCACCCCGGAGACCTTTGAGAAGGCACAGCAGCTCATCGAGCACAACCGGCTCAAGAACAACATCGCCTTCAAGCCGCCCATCTCCCAACCACTATCGGGCAAGGTTTTATGCAGGAACTGCGGCAAGCCCTTCTCCCGGGTCATGCGCGGCGGCCAGCCCAAGTGGCAGTGCGCCACCTACCTGCGCAAGGGCCGCGATGCCTGCCCGGCTAAGCAGGTCCCGGAGCAGGTGCTGCTCGCCTTCATCTGCGACTCCCTGGGCTGGCAGCGCTTTGACGCCCAGGCCTTCCAGGTGCGGGTCGCGGCCATTCATGTGACCTCGCCTTCCACCTTACAACTGGTGCTTGTGGATGGCCAGGTGTTTGAGACCGCCTGGCAGAACCGCTCCCGCAGCGAGAGCTGGACCGCTGAAATGAAGCAGGAAGCCCGTGAACGCAACCTCAGGAAAGGAAACACCGCATGCAAACAACCCGCGTGACCCTCATCCCGCCCACCATGAGCCTGCACACCGCGGCGCCCCTGTCAAAGACCGCTGTGCGCCGGGTCTGCGGCTATGCCCGCGTGTCCACGGACAATGAGGAGCAGTTGGGCAGCTATGAGGCGCAGATGGCCTACTACACCCAGTTCATCCAGGAGCACGAGGGCTGGGCCTTTGTCGGGCTCTACAGCGATGAGGGCGTCTCCGGCACCAGCATCCGCAAGCGCAAGGGCTTTCAGAAGATGATCGCCGATGCCCTGGAGGGGAAGATTGATCTCATCGTCACGAAGTCCATCTCGCGCTTTGCCAGGAACACCGTCGATTCCATCTCCACCATCCGCGAGCTCAAGGCCAGGGGCGTTGAGGTCTACTTCGAGAAGGACGGCCTCTGGACCTTTGACCCCAGCGCTGAGCTCACCATCTCCATTCTAAGCTCCATCGCCCAGGAGGAGAGCCGCAACCTCAGCCAAAACGTGACCTGGGGCCAGCGCGCGCGCTTTGCCGAGGGCAAGGTCAGCATGGCCTACAAGAACTTTCTGGGCTTTCAGCGCGGTGAGAACGGTCAGCCGGTCATCAACGAAGAGCAGGCCGCGCTCGTTCGGCGCATTTATGCCATGTTCATTAACGGGAAGACCGTGTCCGCCATAGCCAAGGCGCTGACCGCTGACCATGTGCCAACCCCCGGCGGCAGGAAGCTCTGGCAGCCCAGTGTGGTCGAGAGCATTCTTACCAACGAGAAGTACAAGGGCGATGCCCTGCTGCAAAAGACCTACTGCGCGGACTTTCTGACCAAGAAGATGAAGAAGAACCAGGGCGAGGTTCCCCAGTACTATGTGGAAGGCAGCCATCCGGCCATTGTCAGTCCGGACCTGTTCGATCATGTGCAGTGGGAACTGAGGCGCCGGAAGGGCATTGGCAGCATCCCCAGCACCAGCTGCTTCGCCGGGCGCATTGTCTGTGGGGACTGCGGCAGCGTGTACGGCAGCAAAGTCTGGCACAGCACCAGCAAGTACCGCCGCGTCATCTGGCAGTGCAATGGCAAGTTCAAGGGTGAGAAAAAGTGCTCGACCCCTCATCTGTATGAGAAAGACCTCCAGCAGGCCTTTGTGCGCTTTGTGAACGGCCTGATCGCTGACCGCGAGGAGATCTTGGCGGGTCTGCGGGAGGCACTGGATGCCATCACCGACAACACCGCCCTGGAGCGGGAGCGCAATGCCTTGCAGGCTGAGTGCGAGGTCGTCATGGAGCTCATGCGCAAGATGGTCCAGGAGAACGCGCGCACTGCCCAGGACCAGAGCGACTACACCGCCCGGTATGCCACCATGACCCAGCGCTATGACAATGCGAACCAGAAGCTGGCCGAGGTTGAGAGAAGTATCACCGCCCGGAGCGCCAAGCGGCAGGAGCTCGAGAGCTTCATGCGCGAGTTGGGCAGTCGGGAGGAGCTTTTGACCTGCTTTGACGAGGGCTTGTGGCTGGGCATTGTGCATCAGGTCAAGGTGACGGGGGTCGGGGAGTTTGAGTTTGTGTTGAAGGGTGTGGGAATTTCAGCCTGACACCGCCTCGTAACTAAACCTAACCTTGTCGAGCAATCCTCGGTCTATGTTGGTGTTTTACAACTTGATAACAACCTGCCCTGAGAATCTTGATATGATAATGCTATAATCATCACGAGGTGACCCATATGAAAGCCAAAGTACTGATTGCCGAGGATGACCATGCGATTCAAAGGCTGCTGGAGACTAACCTTCAGGTGGCAGGCTATGCTGTTGTCTGCGCGTCAGATGGCAGGCAAGCATTGGATGCCGTACAGGAGGAACTGTTTGACCTTGCCTTGTTGGACATCATGATGCCAGAGCTGGACGGGTTTGAGCTGCTGCCCTATCTGCAGCAAAAGGACATCCCGGTCATCTTTGTCAGCGCCAAGGCGGATGTGGTCAGCCGGGTTCAAGGCCTCAGGTTGGGCGCGGAGGATTATCTGGTCAAGCCCTTTGACATCCTGGAGTTGCTGGTGCGTATGGAAAAGGTGCTGGAGCGCCGCTTTCCGGGCAAGGACATCCTTCAATATAAGGATGTCTGCCTTGATGTGAACGGCCACAGCGTACAGAAAAATGGACAAGCAGTAGACCTCAAACCGCTGGAATTTGACTTGCTGCGAACCTTCCTGCGCTATCCGGGCATGGTGCTGACCCGCGAGCAACTGCTCAAGCAAGTGTGGGGCGAGGATTTCCTAGGTGAAACCCGGACAATTGATGTGCACGTCGCGGCATTGCGGCGCAAGCTGGAATGGCAGGACCGGATTACCACCGTGTTCAAGGTGGGCTATCGCCTGGAGGTTGCGCCTTGAAGCTGCGCGTCCGGCAAACGCTGCTATCCTTGTTCATTATCCTGTTGGTGATGAGCGTGTTTTTGTATCTGTACATAGGTCTACAAACCCGCCAGACCTTACAGGACGCCAGGGACAACGGAGAGTGGCAACTGGAAGCCTTTGCCGAACATATTAAAGCCCTGGAACGCACCGCCAACATGGAACCGCTTGCTCCTGACACCACGCGCCAGGCGCTGGTGCAATACACTTTTGCCACCTACGCCCACCTGCTGCAATCCGGGGACAGGGCCTTTTCCCTGGTAGCAAACGATCGCTACTTGTATAACCTGTCTACCCTGGACCCAAAAGAGCGCTTGCCCATGCCGCTGCAAAACATCACAGCCAGCCAGATGACAAGACAGGAGGGGCAGCTGCACCTGGTTTCCGCGCGCAACCTGCGGGTGCTGGAGATGGACATCTCCCTGTATTTGACAGAGAACATCAGCCAGATGGAAGGGCGCGTTCATAACATGGTCCGGACGGCCCAACTGGCCTTGGTCGCCAGCCTTCTGTTTTGTGTGCTGGTGCTGCCTCCCCTGATTCGCAAAAGCCTCTCCCCCCTGGAGAAGTTGACAGCTGCGGCGGATCGCATCGCCGGCGGCGCTTACGCCATGCGATCGAATGTACAGACAGCTGACGAGGTCGGCGCCCTCTCCCGCTCTTTTGACCGGATGGCGGATACGGTGGAGGAAAAAATCTCAAGCCTGGAAGCCACCAATCGCCAACAGGAGCTGCTGATTGGCGCCTTGACCCATGAGCTGAAAACACCAATGACCGCCATCATCGGCTACTCCAACAGCCTGCTCACCATGCCCTTGCCGGAGGATAGAAAATCGGAGGCACTGCAGCAGATTCATGTAGCGGCCTTGCGCACCGAGCGGCTATCTCAGAAGATGATGGAGTTGATTTCCCTTTCGCATGAAGCCGACATCGAAATGAAGCCCGTATCGCTCAAGCGGTTGTTTGAGAGCATTCAGGCAGCCATGGAACCTGTGGCGAAGGAAGCGGGCATTCACCTGGTCACACAGGATGAAAAGCATACACTGTCCGGGGACAATGATTTGCTCTTCAGCGCCTTGACCAACCTGATTGACAACGCCATCAAGGCCTCCACAGCTGGGCAAACGGTGGTTCTGTCCGCGGGGCTTAGCGGGAAGAACCTCGTTCTATCCGTGCGCGACCAGGGCCGGGGCATCCCCAAGGATGAACTCCCCAAGCTCAGCCAGGCCTTTTACCGGGTGGACAAGGCGCGCAGCCGCAAGCTGGGCGGCGCTGGTTTGGGGCTGGCCATCTGTCGACTAATCGCGCAAGCGCATGGTGGCAGCCTGGAATTTGGAAGCCTGGAAGGCCGGGGAACAACCGTCAGCCTGGTGTTACCAGAAAGGAGCGAAGATGAAGAATCGTAAGGGCTGGTTGGCCATCGCGGTCTTGATTGCCGCTTTGATTCTGGCTGTCTTCCTCCTTCCTGTTATGACCGGTTTGATTACGCGGCAACAAATGGATGTCCAGGCTGTGGTCACCGCCACGCCAATCCCTGTCCTGGAGGAGTTTGAAGACGAAAGTCTGTAAGCTTTTTCACACGGTTTTACAACTTCATAACAAGATACTGACATATTACTGAATACTAAGAAGCCTGGCCAGGTTATGCTGATCATGGACAGTTCGCAATTCTATCTTCGGAAACAAGGAGGATGCATGAGACGATTTCTGGCCTTTGCCTGCTTCTGTATGTGCCTGTTCTCCATCAGCGTTCAGGCGCAGACCGTACCTGATATGGTGCAAGCGCCCGCGCGCGCCCAAGGCACCTGGCACAGCCCATCCGGTCGCACAACGGTCACCTTGGACGCTGAGGTCATTGTGCCTGAAGTGAGCGGCATGCCCATCGTGGAGGTGTTTCCGCGCATCTTTGAAGCATCAACAGCCCGGGATTTTGCCGACCTGATGATTGGCAAAGACCAATGGGAGGCGTGGTATTACAGCAAAACGGGAAGCTCAGCTGAAGAAACCCGTGACCCGGATCCGGAACCTGACTATCACTTGTTTGACAGCAATCCATTTGGGGACTTCTATTCCATGATGATTGCCGGCAAAGAGGTGGATGCCCGTGGGTACAGCCTTCAAAAGGTCAATAGCAACTATACAAAACTGGCCGGGTTCACCGAAATCCTGGCCTATAACTACCTGGAATATGCCTACGCGCAATGCACGCATGACGGGAAAAATATTGGCACACCTGAGGAAGCGCGGGCTCTGTCTGATGCCGTGGTGGCACAGATGTTCCCGCAAATGCACTATCACAGCACCGACCCGCAGCTGGACGACCTGTCTGAACGCTGCCTCACCGTCCAGCCTGCTGGAGACTATGGCTATCGCCTGTATTATACCAGGCAGATTGCCGGCGTCCCGGTAACCTTGGTATATCAACAAGGCGGCAGCGCCATCCTGGATGAATATTCCTATGCCATTCCTTATGAAAAGCTCTTTGTGGATGTGGGTGAGAAGGGCATTTTCCTGATGAGGTACAACAATCCGCTCTCAGTGGGTGAAACAATTGTAGAATCACCGGTTCTGTTGCCTTTCAATGATATCCTGGACATCTTTACCAAAGTGAGCCCCCTTAAGTACGCGTCCGGCGAATCAGAAAAGAACAACGGCATCCAGATCAATCGCATCGTTTTGGGTTATATGCACCTGCAGATGAAGGACCATCCAAACCGCTACCAGATGGTACCGGTATGGGATTTCTTTGGTACACGCACAATCGGCAAAGAAATGCTCAATGAATTCAATTGGTCTTACTTTACCATCAACGCCATTGATGGCACGGTGATTGACCGGGATTTGGGGTATTGAACATGAAAAACACGAGCGTTTTTCGCATAGGCATAACAACGCTTTTAGTCAGCATGATGTGGATGCCGGGGACAGCAGTTTACGCGCAGAGCGTGCCTGAGATGGTGCAAGCCCCCGCGCATGTCCAAGGCACCTGGCACAGCCCGTCGGGACGCACAACGGTCACTTTGGACGCGGATGTCATTGTACATGAAGTGACCAGCATGCCGCTTGTGGAGGTATTTCCGCGCATCTTTGAGCCACAGGAGGCGCACGCGCTGGCGGACGCGCTGATTGGCAAGGGCGAGTGGCAGGCGTATATCAACTTTGGCAGCGACAACCAGCGCTTGGATGACTCACCACAGCCTGGCTATCAAACAGGGACATGGGACGGGAACAATCTTCAGTTTCATGACATCCGGTTGGGCGGTGGCGGCATTGGGGCGTACAACCTACCACTGAAGAGCGTGTCCGCAAGCTACACCGACGCAGGCTTCCTGGGGAAGGCGCCAGCAATGGTTGGGCTGAGTTATCAATTCAAGCCCGGTGATAACCTGGGACGACAAGTGGGCACACCCGAAGACGCCGCGGCGATGGCGGCCAAAGTGATTCTGGGGATCTGGCCGGACTTTCAGGTTCAAGCAATTGACAAGGATTTAGACAATTTAAGCTACCGTGTATCTAGTGAGGGGAAATCGGCGGACTATGGCTACCGTGTCTATTTTGCCCGCGTACTGCGAGGTGTGCTGGTGACGCCGGTCATGCAGCAGGGCGCAGGGGATTCCAGTTACTTCAATTCTGGCAAAGCACAGCCGGGTTACCATCTGCCTCTGCCGTATGAGGAATTGTACGTGGATGTCGGTGAAGACGGCATCTTCCAAGTTCGGTACCAGAACCCCTTGCGCATCGGGCAGACGCTGGCGGCGTCCCCCGCCCTTCTGCCTTTTAACCAGGTGCTGGATATCTTTGGCAGCGTCAGCCCGCTCAAATACGCCTCATTTGAAAGCGCCGATAACAACGGCATACAGATCGACCGCATAGTGCTGGGTTACATGAACCTGCAAAACAAGGACCAGCCCGACCGCCACCAGATGGTGCCCGTGTGGGACTTCTTTGGAACAAGAACCATCGACCAGGAGCGGTATTCGTTTGCCAATTACGCTCTGTTCACCATCAACGCCATCGACGGTACGGTGATTGACCGGGATTTGGGGTATTGAGAATGAAAAAAGTAAAAGCATGTTTGATGTTTGCTCTCTGCTTGTGGATGCTGAGTATTTCCATTTCTCGAGCGGAAAGTACTCCTGCCCGCTGGCAAACGGAAAACAATACACAAAAGAATGTGCACATCATCATCGACGCGGAGATAGATCAGCCGACGATGGCGGAAGTACCTGTGCTTGAGGTGAGACGCACGATTGTCAGTGAAGACCAACTGCTGCGCATCGCTGAGTGCTGCATGCCGGGGCAGAAGCTGTTTGCCGTTGACCGCTACAGAAAGCTTCTATCCCCACAGCCTGAGCGGGTAACCATGTACATTGATGAATCGGATGACTGGACTACTTCAAGCGCAGTAAAACCTGTGTTTCACCGTTCCTTGTTTGGTGACGGAACACGTTTCATTCATGCCAGGTATCAAATCCTGCCCGGTGGACAACCGCTGAAAGTGTCAGCCGAACTACAAATCCTCCGTGGTTCCCTGACGGCGCAGTACACCCATGGTCTGTTCAACTATGATGACGATGCACCAAATCAAATCGGTTCTCTAAGTTTGCTGGAAGCCCAAACCCGTGCGGATGAGTGTGCGAAAGCAATAGACCAATCAATGACTCTGAAAGCTGTGCAAACCGTGCCTTTGGTCACCTATACTGATACCAGTGGTGTCGAATACAAGCACCAAATCACAGGACTGGGATATGTGTTCAGTTTCACCAGAAATGTGAACGGGCTTCCAATCACCTATGAATCCACCCAAGACGGGCAAAGTTTGGACAGCATCAACGATAACTATACCATCCCCTTTGCATACGAAAAACTGCAGTTTGTCATCGGTCAGGAAGGCATCATTGGTTTCACCTATCGATCCCCCTATGAAGTGTTGCCTGAGCCAATTGACGCGGTAAGCCTGCTGCCCATTGGTGAGATTCAGTCAATCATATCCCGGATGCTGCCGCTGAAATACGCTGCCGCAGCAAGGTCTGAAATGATCACCTTGCGGGCACACCGGCTTGTGTTTGGCTACACCCGTGTCACCATGCGCAATGACCCGGGCCGCTACATGCTGGTGCCCGCCTGGGACCTGATGGGCACGCAGCAATGGGGTGACGACGGCGCATTGAATGATGCCTATGGCAGCCTGCTCACCATCAACGCGGCGGATGGGACGGTCATTGACCGTGGCTTTGGGTACTAAAATGCGCTTGTTGCCAACCGTTCGTGCCCTGCGTGTGGATTTATCCAAAACCCTGCTCTCAAGGTGGTTTATCATTGCACTGCTCGCTACACTCTTTTCCCTCTGGCTGTCGGTAGCGCGCGAGTTGCGTTACCTTCCGGACATGCTCATGTACAACGATGAGCCGGACTGGGCAGGCTTCCTCATACAAGCCACACAGGGCAGCTTTGCCGCCTTAACCTTGCCGGCTTTTTCAGCCCTGCCCGGGGCGGGCCTCGCCTTGTTGGAGCTGCAGACAGGTGCCGCGCGCAGCAGCATCTTCCGCAGCAGCTGGCGGCCCTATGTGTATAGCAAGACCATCAGTGTACTGCTTAGCGGGATGGCAGTGCAGGCCGGCGCAATGCTTGCCCTCATAGCGGTGATGCAGGGCATCCGGCTTTATGCCTTGGGCCAGCCCATTCCCCTGAACTTGCTGGCCGCAGCTGCTTCCCCCTTGCTTTCCCGCGTGCTGTCCGGCGGAATCTGGGCAGGCGTGGGCAGCCTGCTGGCTTTGCTGACAAGTACCAGCAGCGCCGCCGCCGTGGGGCCGCTGTGCCTGTATTACGCCCTCATGATGATCGGCACCCGGTTTTTTTCCGCAATCCCCGCCATCAATCCCGTGGAGTGGCTATCATCCTTCGCCCCATGGCTGCTCGTGCTGTTTGCGATGACCGGGCTTGCGCTGCTCCTCACGCACCGGCGAAAGGTTCGCGCCTATGTCTGAAGCAAAAAAGGTCTGGCAATGCGCCGGGTGGAACCTGTACACCCTGCGCAAGAACCCCCGCTTCTACCTGGCTTTACTGATGGGGACGATGCTGTGCTGGATGCTGACGGATAAAACCCTGGCGATCTCCCGCACCTTCATCACGCCCTTGCAGGTGTTTGAGCCTTTCATCTGGTGCTTTGCGGATGGGGACAGCATCCTGTTCGCTTCGCTCGTGCTGATGCTGATTCTGTCCGCCTTCCCCCGCCTGGACGCGGCCAGCAGCTACCTTAGCTTCCGGGCCGGACGCAAAGCCTGGCTGATGGGCCAGGTGCTGACGGTCTTCATCATCACCCTGATGTATTGCCTGATGCTGCTGGTGTTCAGCATGGCTTTAACAACGGGGCGGGCACAGTGGACCAACGCCTGGAGCGACACTGCTACCTTGCTCTCGTTTTCCCCGGGCGGGTTTGACCCGGCCTTTGCCGTCACCCGGAAAATGGTGAAGCTGACCCTGCCCTACCCGGCACTCATCCAAATCTTCGGCTTGTTGTTTTGCTACATGCTGCTGCTCTCCTGCGTTCAATTGACCTTCACGGTGATGAAAAGCCGCAAGGCCGGCACCACCATCGCCCTGCTCATTGGCCTGACCGGCTTCATCCTGACGCCGGAGCGTTTCATGGTCTGGCTGAACCTGCCACAAGAGTTCACTTTCTATGCCAACCTTCTGGCAGCCTGGCTGTCCCCGCTGCAGCACGCCACCTTCATGATGCACAACTTTGGCTATGACCTGTTGCCCAGAATCGGCACTTCCCTGCTCATCCTGGGTGGGATTAGCATCCTGTTGCTGGTCTTGGCCGCGGTTCGCATCCGTCACTACAACTACATGTTCACCGGAGGGACGACCCATGACTAAGACGCTACAGACAACAAGCGCAAATACGCCGGCAATCGAAGTATCCGGGCTGTCCATGCGCTTTGGGCCTGATATCGTTATGAAGGATATCAGCTGCGCTTTTGAGCAAGGTCAGATTCACGGTATCGTCGGGCGCAACGGCTCAGGCAAAACCGTGTTGATGAAATGTATCTGTGGCTTTTTGCGGCCCACCAAGGGAGAGGCCAGGGTGTTTGGGCAGACCGTCGGAAAGGATGTGGATTTTGCCCCGCGTACCGGCATGCTGATTGAGACGCCGGGCTTTCTGCCGCAAGAGACGGGCATGAACAACTTGCTGTGGCTGGCCAAATTATCGGGAATCAAGGGCAAGGAGCGGGTGCGGGAGTGCATCATACTGGTGGGTCTGGACCCAACACTGAAGAAGGGAGTGGGCAAATACTCCATGGGCATGCGCCAACGTTTAGGCATCGCCCAGGCTCTGCTTGAGAACCCCGACCTATTGATCCTGGACGAGCCCACCAACGGCCTGGACAAGCAAGGCGTCGAGGACATCCGCGCCTTGCTGATGGGCTTGCGTGCCCAGGGCAAAACCATCCTGTTGGCCAGCCACAATCCGCTGGACATCAGCGAGTTATGCGATACGGTACGGGAAATGGACGGCGGAGTGATGAGCACCACAGGACTTGTATGAACTTGATCAGCTGCTCCTCTAAGCCCTCAGGGAAGATTAAATCAAGTCAACAGCCTAAATTGGTTATATAAAATATGGTTGAGAGATTTATTGCGGTCGTACATGATCACCAAAGTGATATGTTCAAAGTTGCTAAAAGCATCATGCATAATCCATGGGATGCTGAGGATGCTGTTTCTGATGCTATAGAAAAAGCTTGGCGCGCCTTTGATACACTGCGTGATTCGAACAGCGTGCGTCCTTGGTTATTGAGCATCACTTGGCGTTGCTGCATTACTTCTCTAAGAAAACAAAGGCGGGAGATTCCCTTACCAGAAACTGATCTTCAGTTTTTGGCTGGATTTTGCTATAACGAATTGCCTCTATGGACGTACTTGGATACACTTCAGCCAGGATACCAGGTTGTGATGCAATTGCGTTATGAGGAGTGCATGTCCGTTGATGAAATCGCGTCCGCTTTATGCTTACCTCGAGGGACTGTTTCATCCCGGATTCACCGCGCATTAAAGCAACTTCATCCGATTGCTGTGTACCCATAGTCAAGGACACTTTAGGGGGTGTAAATTCCGAAGTCATGTCTTCGTGATTTAGCAAGTTGCTTTACCGGCAGGGAGGATAGGACAACGCTGAGAGGCGAACTAAGCGCCCTGCCGGGTTTGCGGGAAGGCGGCGCATCAGCATTGACGTTGTAATGTCATATCTGGCAACCATTTTAAGCGGTTGCGTCGTTTCCAAAAATGCAACCCCCTTGTTGCATCCGTGCGTTTGTATCAATTCTTTGCACTCAATACAAATCAAATACCATCTATTGATAAAAGAAATTTTGTCGACAGGTGGTTTTTTGTTTGCCCGAAAGTCCAGTAATACTGGGCTTTCCTGCATTTGTGGGGTTTGCCTTGTAGCAATAGCTGGTGTTTTGAGTAGCTGTTTTCGGAGGATACTTGACACGATCATGTGGCTGCCAAGTGCTTATTTTTAACGATTAGACCTCTGGGGGTGTGCATCTTTTAACGATTTGCCTTGTAATCGTTAAAAGATATTATTACTGCAAAAAACAGCCCACCTTTTAACGATACACTGAGCCATTAAAAATAAGGAAAGGTGACAATTACTGTCCTTAGATTATGCCACAAAAAGGAAACCCAACATAAGCGAGAATATCCGTAAGACCGTTTGGATGGGCTGCTTGAATTTACGCCCTCTAATCTCAATAAAAACGTCAAAGGCAAATACAATACTGTATAGTGTAAAAAATATCAATGTAAGATAGCTTTTGCTTCCCATCAGCAACCCAACAAATATGGTTAGAACAATGTAAACCAAGCTGCCAAGCAGGATGTAGCTCGAAAATATTTGCCGGTGACTAACTGGAAGAAACAAACCTAGACGATGCCTTTCCAGCAGCGTATTTAATTGCTTTTTTAGTATTTCCCCAATATTCGCATATGCGATCATGATTAACAGGACGCCAAGAGGAGTGGCTACAGCAGGATCTCCAATAACTGGTAGCCCGGCAAGAATAGACGTCCGGTAAATCAATACACCGATAATCAAGAAAACAATCAGGATAATCCAAATACGGCTACCGGCTCTGATGGTTTCTATGAGGCATTTAATAAAAATCGCATTATTTTTTTTGAGGGGCAGATGGTAGAGTAAAAATCTCCGTTTGCGATTTGCGTTGTGCTCGGCTGTTATCTGCGACATTTTAACCATATCATATTGGCTTGCGCTTGCCGTATTTGTATCTAAAAAGGCAATGTCTTTGCGATATTTCACCAGATTGAGATTCCTCGGCTTGAAAAAGACGTAATAAACCGTCCAAACAGTAACGCTTCCTATCAAGGCAAAGCGCATCGCGTATATATTCGCAAACAATCCAACGGATGAGAAGAAGTAACATGCAATCGTCACCCAGCGCAACTCCCCTTTGACATGATAACGAATCCACGACAACAAAATCCCGGAATACAGATATCCGCTTAGCAGAAGGAAATTCCATAAAAACAACGAATCGTATTGAAAACCACAGATAAATCCCGCAACCAGCATGGCTAACAACATATTTTTTATTAAAGATAATAGATATTCTGCTGATAAAATTTTTCTGAAATAGGAGGTATGATAAAGGTAATGCAACGTAGCTGCATTTACTCTGATCGCAGGGGTTTGTTTGAACAATAAGCGATAACCGTTTAGCAGAACACAGGCGCAGAGCAGGTAGAAAATATATTGAGGCTCCAAAGCAATCCCAAAGCCGCCACCCATAACCACAACAAAAAGCTGATAGCCCAAAAAGGCAACGCCGAGCAGCAGACCTAAGAAAGAAGGCCAGAAATGCTTGAGCATTCCCCTGGCTGTCCTCAGTTTATGCTTAATGATAGCTCCATACACCACGGTCATATCTCCTGCCCAACAAGGGTCAAGTAGACCTGCTCTAAGGTACTGTCAGGACCTAGTGCGTGTCGCTGGATGATATCCTGCTTTGTACCAATGGCGATCAGCTTGCCTCGATGCAACATGATGTATCGGTCGCATATACCATCAACCATATCCAGCAGGTGGGTGGATAAAAGGACAGCTTTTTGCTCCTGCCTGCATTCCTTTAATATTTGCTTGAAAACCCCGATTTGCTTGGGATCCAGCCCGCTGAAAGGTTCATCTGCAATCAGCAGTTCATAGCGTCTTAAAAGTGCCAAAGCAATCATGAGTTTTTGCTTTGTTCCCTTGGACAGGGCAGATGGCACTTTGTGCAAATGATCGAGGAGTTCCAGTCTATCAATGATTTCGTCAATAGACAGCTTGTTATCCGGGTAAAGTGCCTTAATAAAATGCAAATGCTCCAGTAGGGTGAGCTCCTCATAGAAAACAGGGGTATCCGGAATATAGGAAACGGGGAAATCTTCGTTTTTAATCCTAGAAATATCCACACTGTCCATCCGAATCCTGCCGCTTTTCGGGTTTAAATATCGGATGATATGGAGAATAGCCGTTGTTTTCCCTGCGCCGTTTGCTCCAATCAGGCCGACTATTTCGCCCCGTTCCACCTCAAAAGAAATGTTATCAAGCGCCAATACCCCGGGATAGGAAAAGGATATCTCATCGAATTCAAGGAACATGCCATAACTCCTCTCCGCTCAATGCTTGTTCCAACTGTGTTTTTATGATCCACTTAGCAGCCACCTCTTTCGTTGTTATATAATTCATAATTAGGGCCTGCTGAAAAAAGTGATTCGCGCTATGGTCGTTCCTTCAAACAGCTGCTTGTGCTATCCCAACCGATTCTCCAGTCCAATTTACGCTCTTCAGCACGCGCCAAAAAAGAGCTAAAAGGAAG
>Ga0209510_1003177_pt1 | contig 15799 bp, 12 predicted proteins | sample BiotimSIPDNA_FD_185749 | JGI IMG/M metagenome (GOLD analysis project Ga0209510, IMG submission 185749) | Anaerobic biogas reactor microbial communites from Washington, USA - Biogas_R1 time_0 SIP DNA (SPAdes) (version 2) | ecosystem: Engineered > Bioreactor > Anaerobic > Unclassified | place... | reverse complement strand
ACGGCCCGGATCTTCGGGAGCAGGCCGGGCACCTACGGCAACGGCGTCAGCCTGGCGGTCTATGCATCGGCGTGGAAGGAGGAGGCGGACCTTGCGGAGGTCTTTCTCAGGTGGAACAGTTACGCCTACGGGAGAGACAACTTCGGTGAGGAGTCCAGGGAGACCTTCTCCGCGCAGCTTGCGACCATTGACCTCACCTTCAACAAGACGGTGACCGACGAGTACGATCTCCTTGGGTGCTGCTGCTACTTCGGGGCGCACGGCGGGCTGACCGGGGCGGTGAGGGCGCTCTCGAACCGGGACGTGCCCGCCTACTACGGCGATACCCGTGACCGGGACCGCGTGGAGGTCAGGACGCTTGCAGAGGAGATACGGCGGGTCGTCAGGGCGAAACTCCTCAACCCGAAATGGATCGAGGGGATGAAGCGGCACGGCTACAAGGGTGCCGGGGACATATCCCGGCAGGTGGGAACCGTCTACGGGTGGGAGGCGACGACACAGGAGGTGGATGACCGGATCTTCGACGACATCACCCGCACGTTCGTCCTGGATGCGGAGATGCGGCAGTTCTTCGCGGACGAGAACCCCTGGGCGCTCGAGGAGATCGGGAGGCGGTTGCTTGAGGCGCACGAACGCGGTCTCTGGGATGCCGACCCGGACGTCCTCGAGGGGCTGCGGGCGGCCTACCTGGAGATGGAGGGCTGGATCGAGGACCGTATGGGAGATGCCGGCGGCGACGTCCAAGGCGGCGCGGTCCGCGTGGTGACCGTGGGGGATGTAAAAGCACTGCGGGGAGCACGGGAGAAGGAATGAGCGGCGTGAAGACGGCGGATGGCGATACCTGTTAACGCGTCGCGCTCTATCATGCCACCGGTAATCGTCTTCACGCGGCACGTTCCCGCTTTTCCCTCATTTCTGTTTTCGCAGTCTGAGCAGACATACCGTGAGAAGCAGCGCACCCACTGCAGAAACTAACTCAAATCCCGGCGATGCGGGTGCCGCCGGATCTTCGAGCTGGATCGCATACAGGTCGTTTCCATCGCTCACGACGATCGCCTTGCCGTCGGGAGACCACTGTTGCATCATGAATGCCGGGTTGTCGGGGCCGAGGGGTGCGAGGTCGGAGCTGTTGCTCATCATCACCCAGAGCGCCTGGTTCCGCGATTCTGACCCGAAGGCGATCCTGCTACCATCCGGCGACCAGACCGGTGATTTGTCCCAGTTTCCGGTTGTCAATTGCTCCGAACCCGATCCGTCGCTATTGATAACCCAGAGAGAGAACTCCGGCTGTGTTCCGGGCGGTGCCGCGACGACGTAGGCGATCCTGTCCCCGTCCGGGGACCAGGAATACCCGGATACGTTCCCCTCGCTGAACGTCACCTGTGTCTTGCCCGTTCCGTCGCTCTGCATGGTCCAGATCTCCCGGTTCCAGGATCTGTCTGCAAGGTATGCGATCCTGTCCCCCCGCGGCTGCCACAGGGGCAGACGTGCATCCCCGTCGCTCGTCAGCTGCTTCTTGTTCCTGCCGTCCGCGTCCATGATCCAGATGTCTGCTTCCGTACGGATGGCCGAGAGGTTCACTGCAGGCGACCCTTCCTGGATGGCCGCATTATCGAAGAGGCAGGAGGTATAGACGATCCGCTTTCCATCGGCGCTCCAGTCCGCCCCGTAGCCGGAGAGCCCCGGAATGGGGAGGATGCGGCCGCCTTCGGTCAGGCGCACCCTCCCGGTCCCGTCCGGGTTCATCGTCCAGAGGTCGAGCCCTCCTCCGTCGTCGGATAAGAAGAGGAGTCTCTTCCCGTCCGGCGACCAGGGGTCGAACTCGGTGAAGAGATTCCACGAAACGTTGTCCGTCACCGGTATTGGGTTCTGGCCGTTGCGCTCCATCACCTGGATGCCGGCATGAACTCTGTCGGATGAGACGAAGGCGATCCTGGCACCGTCCGGAGACCAGAAGGGGTATGCATCGAATGCCGAATCGTTCGTCAGCTGGACGACGGATGCAGCCGTTGCCGGGGGAGCGCACGCGATCAGCAGGAGGATGATGCATATCGTGTTCGGGGTCAGGCCGGATCTTGTCATATTCACAATCCTGTATACAGTTTGGCTACTGATATCAGTTTCCACAGAAGCCATACGATTTTCGCACCGATTGCCAGCCCCACGGGAACGAAGACCGTCACCAGTGCCTGACGAGCAGAGAGACTTCGTGCGTGACGCATACCTGCGGTCCAGAGGAACCCGCACCAGAGGAGAACAGGAATCGCAATTCCTGCATCGATCAGCGATACGACGGTTGTATGCGCTGCCACGCGAGCGGGAATGAAATGGTCCTGCACCGGCAGGGAGATGATCTGGAAGAGGGCCAGATGGAGGAAGCCCCCGATGATCAGGGGTGCGCATCCGTATCCTACATTGGCCAGCGTCCGGAGAAACGTGCCCCGGCCTTTGTACAGGTATGATACCCCGTAGAAGACCGCCGAGTACGATACCCATGCCAGGAACGGTGAGAGAGCCGTTGCAGCCAGGCCCACGTAGACGATCGGGTGCGCGGACGGGTCGGCGAGCTCCAGCGTTCGGGCGTACGCGATGATTGTATCGTAATTACCGGCGATCTCAACCAGGAATAGGCCGCAGACGATCAGGAACGGAGTTTTCAGGTTGACGGGCCTGGTTGAACGTTCTGCAAAAAATTTATCAGGAGAAAGGCAGAGCAGTTTCAACTGTCGGAAAAATGAGGTTATCCGGGGGGAAGCGATTTCCTGCAAAGGGGACATGTACTCACCGATGTTCATAAATTATAGGTCACCTGGTCCGTATTGCGCTGGGGGAGGAGAGCCGGGGGAAATCCCTGTCCCCGGATAGAGTCTCTATGCCTCAACCGGTTCCTGATCCCCTCAACGCCTGCTCTCTCGCCATTCTGATTGCATAATCAACAGGACTCCATAGTTACTCAACTGTCCTGCCGTGCATCACGGTGCCGTTCAGTGCCTCGTTTGCGGGTGTACGGTTGGCCACCCACAACCGAATTTCTGTGGGAGATGTTACGAAATTCACTGCCTGCACTTAGGGCCGGTCATCTCAAAGATGCAGCAGTTTCTCTTCTGTACTTCAATCTGTCCCCGGTCCCCTCGATGCAGGTTCGGTCTTTTTCATCTCCTCCCACATCTCCTTTGGTGCGCCTCCAATTAGCTCGATTGTCCTGCCGTACATCACGGTGCCGTTCAGTGCCTCGTTTTCGGGCGTACGGTTGCGCACCCACATCTCCATATGTGCGGGTGATGTTATGATAAAGCCCGATATCTCCAATTCGGGATGATCCTTCTGGAATTGCAGCAGTTCGGCCGCAACCTGCTTACGCTCTTTCTCGTAATCGATATCGTGAACGACCCTGAAGGTCCAACCACAGATCTGCTTGGCCTGAATTGCCTTCACTTTCTTTTCATCTCGTATGGAGTACGCGTGGATGATGGCCAGCTTGTTCTCCGAGTCAAATTCCCATCTGCTTATACCAAACTTTCTGTCTTCATAGGTTCGTTGCAGTTGTTCAATCTCCTCTCTCAACACTTCCGGCAACTCTTCCGGTGTCATATTCGCCTCTTTCAGTGCTTCCTTCACGGGTAGAAGCAGTTGCAGCTCTTCCGATAACCCTTCCGATGTCATGTTCTCAACCTCCTGTTCTTCTCCAGGTACCTGTTGCGGCGTTGCATTCCGGCTTATATCCCCCGGTAGGTTCGACCCTGTCGGCGACCCCAGCGTCACGTTCCCGGTCCCCGGACCACTGTCCTCGTCAGGAAGGTACACTGCTACGATCATCGCTCCCGCACAACAGATGATTGCAAGTGCGATGATGATCCGTAGGGTCGTTTTTGTCATGTACTCCGCCCTTTCAACCCTTGGTTACATTTCCTTTTGCGTCGATCAAAAACGTCGCCAGAGGCACTATATCGTGGTTCGGGAGACCGCAATTAAAGATACCTGTTATCTCGTAGATCTTCACCTTCGTAGCCTCTGTTTCTGTACCGTAGGGCATCTGCCAGTCACCGGGTCTGATGTCCAGGTTGTCAAACTGGTAGAACTTCCAGCTGGAAAACTCATCTCTGTTGCCGCCTAAGAACTCGGCACAGACCGCATGGCCGAAGCCCTGTGAGTTGTTTATAAGCGACACCATGTAGAAGTCCAGATCGAAGGTCCCCTCGATGTAACAGTGCTCGGGGCAGCGGATCTTCTCCATCCAGTAGCAGCCTGCCAGATCCTGAAGATGCTCGAGGCATTTTCTGGTCCGGGCATACCGTATCACCACGTTTGGCAGGCAATCGGCGTTGTTCCAGGACCCCGAACCTCCCCCGCAGTCAGGAAGCCCGGGACGGAAATACACGATCCTGAAGGGTAGATACACGCCTGCCGAGACGTGGCAGTCCACCCAGTCTCCCCAATCGAACCAGCCCCCGTCTGCCATACTCACACCACCAGTCCTGACTCTCTCTTCCTGTGCATCAACCGGTTCACGGTTCCCTCAACGCCTGCTCTCTCGCCATTCTGATTGCATAATCAACAGGACTCCATAGTAACTCAACTGTCCTGCCGTGCATCACGGTGCCGTTCAGCACCTCGTTTGCGGGTGTGCGGTTGGCCACCCACAGCTGAAGTTCTGTGGGTGAAATTGCGAACCCCCCTATCTCCAATTCGAGGTGGTCCTTCCGGAATTGCAACAGTTCAGCCACGAGCTGCTTACGTTCTTTCTCGTAATCCACATCATGGATGACCGTAAAAGTCCAATCGCCGATCTCTCTGCCCTGGAGGGCCTCCATCCCTTTTTCGTCCCGCATCATCCTTTCTTCGCTCCCTATGGAGTACGCATAGACGACAACCCGTTTGTTGTCCGGGTCAAATTCCCATTTACTGATGCTGAATGTTCTGTTATTACCGCGCCGTAGATCTTCTAACTCCTCTCTCACCTCCTCCGGGAACTCACCCGGCGCCATGTTCGCCGCATCCAGCGCTCGTTGCATGAGTTCGGGCACATCCGGTTCCAGAATGACCTTAAAGGTCCAGCCGCTGATCTGCCTGCCCCGAACGGCATCCGCCTTCGTTTCATACCCGTCATTTGGCCATGTAAAGCGCGCATAGGCGACGACCAGTCTGTTCCGGGGATCAAGCACCCACGTCCGTATGCCCCCAATTTGCACGCTGATGTTTTCCATTTCCTCTTTTACTTCGTCCGGCAACTCTTCCGGCGTCATATTTGCCGCTTCCAGAGCTCGCCTCACGGCTGGATGCATATACGGCTCCCAGACGACGTTAAAAGTCCAATCGCCGATCTCTCTGCCCTGAATGGCAGTTATCTCCTTTTCGTGCTCTTCATTCCATGCGAAGACTGCATGGATGACGACCTGCTTGTTCCGGGGATTGAGATCCCACTTCCAGATGATATCTTCGAACGGTACGGTGTTTTTGATCTCCTCCTCTACTTCGTCCGGCAACTCCTCCGGTGTCATATTTGCCTCTTCCAGCGCTTCCTTCACGACTCTAGGCCCATATATGGACACATACAGGTCTCTTGAGATCTCTTCCGGTGTCATGTCCTTATCCTCCCTTACTTCTGCAGGTACCTGTTCGTGCGTTGCATTCTCGTGTTCCTCCTCATTTCGTACATTCCTGGATTGGTCTGACCCTGTCAGCGATCCCTCTGGCGTCACGTTCCCGGTCCCCGGACCGCTGTCCTCGTCAGGAAGGTGCACCGGTGCGATCAGCGCTACCGCGCAACAGACGACTCCGATCGCGACAACAGCGGCGATGATTCGTGCAGCGGACTCTGTCATTCTTCCTCCTTCACCGGGGTGACGATGCAGTTTTCATGAATCAGAAATGCTGCATCAGGCGGTTCTTCATAGTCGGGGATATCACAGGTCATTATTCCGGTTCCCGATCTCGACGTTCTGTGTTCACCGCGGCGACGTAACAAATCCCGGGAACGAGGGTCAAAACCCGGACGAGCCGCTTTTGCCCGGCGACGTACCGACGCAACAGTTGTATGACGGCGCGTTCTGGTTGCCCTGATTCTTGATGACGCATTCAGTATCGCCCTTTCAGCCTGAGTAGACATACCGTGAGAAGCAGTGCGCCCGCTGTAGCGACTACACCAGATCCCGGAGACGCAGGTGCCGCCGGATTTTCGAGCCGGATTGCATACAGGTCGTTTAGGTCGCTCACGACGATCGTCGTGCCGTCGGGAGACCACTGCTGCATCATGTATGCCGAATTGTCAGTATCGAGGGGTGCGAGGCCGGAGCCGTCGCTCTCCATCACCCAGAGCGTCTGGTTCCGCGACTCCGACCGGAAGGCGATCCTGGCACCGTCCGGAGACCAGACCGGTGATCTGTCCCAGTTTCCGGTTGTCAATTGCTCCGAACCCGATCCGTCGCTATTGATAACCCAGAGAGAGAACTCCGGCCATGTTCCGGGGGGTGCCGCGACGACGTAGGCGATCCTGGTACTGTCCGGGGACCAGGCATATTCGGACACATTCCCCTCGCTGAACGTCACCTGTGCCTTGCCCGTTCCGTCGCTCTGCATGACCCAGATCTCCCGGTTTCCGGATCTCTCCGAGAGGTATGCAATCCTGTCCCCGTGCGGCTGCCACAGGGGCAGGCGCGCATCTCCATCGGTCATCAGCGGTTTTTTGTTGCCGCCATCCGCATCCATGATCCAGATGTCTGCTTCCGTGCGGATGGCCGAACCGTTCACCGCAGGCGACCCGTTCGCGGCGGTGGCCACAAAGTCCTCCCAGATGGCCGCATTATCGAAGAGGCAGGAGGTATAGACTATCCGCCTCCCATCGCTGCTCCAGTCCGCCCCGTAGCTGGAGAGCGCCAAACCGGGGACAATGCGACCGTTTTCAGTCAGGCGCACCCTCCCGGTCCCGTCAGGGTTCATCGTCCAGAGGTCGAGCCCTCCTCCGTCATCGGAGAGGAAGAGGAGTTTCTTCCCGTCCGGCGACCAGGGATCGAATTCGGTGAAGAGATTCCACGAACGGTCGTCCGTCACCGATACCGGGTTTTGGCCGTCGCGCTCCATCACCCGGATGCCAGCATGGACTCCGTCGGATGAGACGAAGGCGATCCTGGCACCGTCCGGCGACCAGAAAGGATACGAATTGAATGCCGAATCGTTCGTCAGCTGGACGACGGGTGCAGCCACTGCCGGGGGAGCGCACGCGATCAGCAGGAGAACGATACAGACCGTTTTTTGATTCATACAGACCTCTCCTGCACGTATCATGGGTATATAACGCAGGAAGCAGAAGCGTCCTCTCTACCGATATTTGACCATATGATATACCAGACCCAGCATTCAGCATGTACTTTTACTTCCACAGTGTAGGAAGAAGCTGAAGGTGCTACATCTATATTGTCTGTACCAACTTGAAGGCAGGAATCGGTATAGACAGGTTTTACGATCTCATTTAAGCCGCCAGGCCAACTCACTTTGATCGTTGTACTGAGTTCGCAGCTCACGAGCTTGGCCTGCTGACGATAATCAAAACATCCACTTACGTGCCAATCTATTGTAACATAACGGGTGCCGTTACCCCTCTGGTGCAATTCTGCAGAAGTAAGCGTTGCCGATGTATTCAGCTTAAAATCACGAACGGGACCACAGGAACCAATTGGCATATTCGCCCAGTCGCCCCAATCGCTCCAGCCACCACCAGCCATAACTCACACCCCCAGAAACCCGTCCCGCATCAGGTATTGGGGCAGCACCCATCCGTTGCAGTAGACAACATCGTCCTCATGCCGGACAATATCCGTCCCGGGATATGTCTGATAGAGCCAGAACCTATTCTGATAATTTCTGTAAGAGAATCCATTGCCCGCTAGAGGCGCACCAACAGGTTTTTCCCGTATGTTTTCGTAAACTCGTCTGAAGTTTCTGCCGGATTGAAACTCAGTTCCAGGCTGATTATAGGGAGGATAAACTGATGGCTGGTAACAGATGACAGATGCACTTTTCGGCTTAATGGGCAACCTTAAGGATCTGTTGCTGCATTCCCCGATGATCGCCAGATCGTAATTCTCTTCCTCAAGTCTTTGGATGAATCGAACATAGTCATACCCGTACCACCTGATATCCGGGAAAACATCCCAGAACTCTCCGGGGAAAGCACCCACGGCAATCACTTTCTTGTTGCTCTGCGGAAGCGTCATTCTCGGCTCAAACGTATCGAATACCAATGCTTCCGGATGATGTAAAACACGTTTTTCGTCCAGACAGGGGCTGTCCAGAGGTTCAGGTACACCAGTTACAACTTCCTGAACCTTCTTTTCCTGAAGATTTCTTTTACGAGCCTCTTCCCAGAACGTCAAAATACCGGGATCAGGAGAATAAGACTTAATGAGATTGCTGACGCAGTCCGTCCATTCGCCAAGCCAATCGTAGGGAACGATCTCGTTGTAGTTTGCAAAAAGATCAAGATATGCTGCCCCGATGGGAGAATAAGCCGTTGAAATCCCAATGATATAAACATCGAACCCTCTTGGCAACCATCGTTCAAGTGCACTTCGACTTTTTACCGCTTCAAGCGGGAGGCTATACTGGTAGCATCCCTCCTTCAAGTACAACCCGACATCCGATTGGCCTTTGATTCTTTGTAAACATGCCACCTTTTTGCCCTGCGCTCTATAATAGCGTTCAAGTGCCAGCAAAAGTGTAATTTTTCCCTGATCGCAATACGAAGCCATTACATACACTTCACTCATACTTCACTCTCCGGCAACAGGTTTCAAACTGGTTTCTGCACCTCTCGCGCCCGATGGCATCCCGGAGCAGCACATCACCTATTTCGTATGAAAATGACCCCCGATATTTTCATCCGGTATGCCTGTGGCCCCGCGGGCATCATGTGGTTTTTTGTGGAAAACGCCCGATTATTTGCTGATTCCGTGAACAGTCCCAGTACGTACCATCAGGAAGAACGGAAAGCCCCAGTATCCCTGCAATGCAACCTTTTTCCACGCAGGCCGCGGTACAGAGAATCCCTTCTTGCTCTACTCGTTCCCTGACCCGTTGCTTCTCAGATAACCAGTCCGAAAACGACAAGGGATCTAACCCATTTTCGTGAATCGGGTGATAGAGATTGAAGTTGAGCAGATAAGACCCTGTTTCGATACAGAGATATATGATATGATCGACGCACTTCAGGTTCTGTTTGTTGGCGGTAAATGAGATGCTGTGGCGAATGTTGTTCTCGTCCAGTAACCGCAGAGCCCTCACCGCACTCTCGTAACTTCCTTCACCACGGATAAAGTCGTGAACGCGATTGTCTCCGTCGATGCTGATCTGAATTCCGTCATTTCTTCGGAACAGACCAATGTATTGCGGGACAAGGATCCCGTTCGAACTCAGGGCAACATATCCGTTCAAACCTCGTACAATGCTGCAGACTTCCCCAAACTGCGGATGCAGAAGAGGCTCCCCGCCGCTCAAAATGATGGTACTCTCTGGGAGAGGAAGATCTGCCTGCAGGAAGTTGATACTTACCTCTCTTACCATCTCCAGCGGCATCGAGGTATTTCCTTTGTTCAGGTAGCAATGCCTGCACGCCAGCTGGCAGTGATCGACGATATGGAGGTCAAGGAAGTTCGCCGGCATTCATACCACTATCCCGTTCGGCACATTTTTTCCATTGCAATATCGCATCACGCGAGATTTCGTAATACTTAACTTGATAATCTTAATCATGTTTGTGATTATTTTGAAATTACTTAACATTTTCCCTTTGAGAATACGTTCAGAGCCCATCAAATTCTGTGCACCTCCGGTTTGATGGCCCCCTACTCCAGCGCACAACGCTCTGCCCCTCTCATCGACCCCCACCCCGCCCCGCAGGGGGCGGGGGCAGGCATGGCGATATGCGGGGGTTCGTTACGCGACTGGCCGGAGGGCGGGAGCGTGAGCACCGTGAGGTGAGAAGAACCGGTAGTGCTCCAGCAGAGAACTGATAATCGATCTCGGCGGATTCGACCGAAAATTTCCATTATCGGGCCCCGATAAAGCCCTATTCCGGCTGTCGTTCATCCCTGACGAGATTGGTGCCGGACCCGGCCTGTCCCTGAGTTCGACCTTTTCTCGCAAGCATGTCCTCATGCTGTGGACCGTGGTGGCTATCGCCATGGGGGGCTGACGGGGAGGGGTCTTCCCCTCCCCTGTCTCCAACGCGCAAAGATCCGTGCCTGTCATCAACCCCACCCCACCCGCGCTTCGCGCTCCTCCCCCGCCCCTCAAGGGGCGGGGGCAGTCATGGCGATACCCCAGGGAAAGCCGTGCCCCGGATTGCATGCAAGCGGGAACACCGGGATGGGATCTCAGATGACCAGTTGTTTCGTAGGGCACTACCGGGCTTCGAGCAGGAGCATGAGAAAATACGAAGTGTTTTCGAGTTGCGATGGACGGAACGTCCGAAGCAGGAGCACCGTCAGATGCGCGCCCGGTGAACCGTCGTGCCCGGGAATTGCTATTCTCCGGGAGCAGGCGGGACGGGGTTCAACAAATCCGGTTTTTCTCGTATCGGCTGGTTCCCGGGGCACTACCCGGCATGACGGGGGAGCCGGGGTCGGTCGGGCGGCGAAAAATCGGGCCGGTGGCGCTGTCGGGGAAATTCATGTTACTAATTGTTAGTATTATATTACTTAATCTTAAGAATGGGAAATTATATAATACTCCTCGCCGTATATCTGCCTGGCGGGCGGTGGCGGGGCCGCCGGTGCCCCGGCCCGGGCCACAAAACGGCCATGGCCACCTCACCGGGCTTCCGGGGTCCATCTCCGCCGCTCGCCGAACCGCCCTGCCGGTGGCGGGGCGGCGGTGGTTGACCATGAAGAAAAGCATCACCTATAACGAAGGCGAGATCGTGCTGGACACCGACCGTGACGCCTGCATCTATTACGCACCGCGGGGCGAGCCCGGCGGGGCATATGTGCGCGGAAAGGACCTCTACCTGCACGAAGAGGACGGGGTGCCCGATGTCTACTACCTGCACTCCTGGTCGATGGAGCCCGGCGAGGACGAACTGCTCCAGACCGTCTCCATCGTCTCCGCCGAAGAGTTCCTGGAACTGCGGGGGCTCGTGCTTGCCGCATACCCGGAGAAGGCGGGGAGCCTGGCGCTACGGTCGTACGGCTACGGCATCGCGGAAGAGTTCTGAACTTCACGGTCCCGGGCGGGGGCAGGGTCGCCCTCCCCCGATCGTGCCTGCAATTTATTACAAAATAGATATTATTTAACATCAGTTGCGTCATATTCTAATATATGTTATACCGGGCACAGAGGAACGTCCTTCCGTTCACCGCCATCGTCGGCCAGAAGATAATGAAACGCGCACTCATCCTCAATGCCATCAACCCGGGAATCGGCGGCGTACTCGTCCGCGGCGAGAAAGGGACGGCCAAGTCCACCGCGGTCAGGGCGCTTGCCGGCGTGCTCCCCGAGATCGACGTGGTCCGGGGCTGCCCATACAGTTGCGATCCTGCCGGCGACGGAGGCATCTGCAATGCCTGTGCTGAGAAGAAGGCTGCAGGCGAGGAGTTGGAGACGGATCGCCGGCGAGTCCGCGTCGTCGACCTCCCGCTCGGAGTGACCGAAGACCGGGTGGTGGGCACCGTCGACGTGGAGCGGGCGATCCGTGAGGGGATGGTAACCATCGATCCGGGCATCCTCGCGGCGGTCAACCGCGGTATCCTCTATATCGACGAGGTCAACCTGCTGGACGACCACGTGGCCGACGTCCTCCTCGATGCTGCTGCTATGGGCGTCAACGTGGTGGAGCGCGAAGGCGTATCCTTTTCCCATCCTGCCAGGTTCATCCTGGTCGGCACCATGAACCCTGAGGAGGGAGAACTGCGGCCGCAACTGCTGGACCGGTTCGGGCTGCAGGTGACCGTGGAGGGGATCGTGGACCCCGCCGAGCGTGTGGCGGTCATCAGGGCCGCCGAGGCGTTCGAGCGCGACCCTGGTGAGTGTCGGCAGGTGTACGGGGTGGCGCAGGAAGAACTGCGCGAAAAAATCGTCGATGCGCGGGCCCTGTTGCCGTCGGTCACGGCTGACGATGCCCTCCTGCATGCGGTGGCGGAGGCATGCATCAGGCTCGGGGTCAGGACCCACCGCGCCGATATCGCCGTCGTCCGCACGGCCAAGACGATCGCCGCGCTTGACGGGCGGACCGCAGTCACCCGCGACGACGTCCGGGAAGCCATGGAACTCGCGCTCCCGCACCGGATGCGCCGGAAACCGTTTGAGGAGCCGAAGATTGATCCGGAAGACCTCGACGAAGCACTGCAGAACGCGGGGAGCGGGCACGACCACCCTCCCCGGGATGGCGGGGATGATGCGGCCGGTGACGAGCACCCCGGCGGAGATGGTGGAGAGTCGCCTCCCTCCGGCGGGAGTGCCGCACACGAGACCGTCCTCCCTGTCGGAGACCCAATCGATGTCAGGAAGATGAGCCTGCCGGAGCGGCGAGACACCCGGGAGCGGCAGAGAGCCTCCGGCAGGCGGTTCGAGACGTTCTCGGCGGGAAACGCGGGAAGATATGTTTCTGCCCGGTATCCGACCGGGACCGGTGACGTCGCACTCGATGCCACGCTCCGGGCCGCCGCCCCGCACCAGGTGGTGCGCGACCACAAGGGGATGGCGGTCGCCGTCCAAAAAGAGGATATCCGCGAACGGGTCAGGGTGGGGAAGGTCTCTGTCGCGTGTGTCTTCGTGGTCGACGCCAGCGGTTCGATGGGAGCCACAAAGCGGATGGAGTCGGCCAAGGGCGCGGTCCTCTCGATGCTGCTGGACTCCTACCGGCACCGCGATCGCATCGGTCTCGTGGCGTTTCGAGGAAACAGCGCCGAGGTCCTCCTCCCACTCTGCTCGAGTGTCGATCTCGCGCAGAAACGGCTGGAGGATCTCCCCACTGGTGGAAAGACACCGCTAGGTGCCGGCCTGATGAAAGGCATGGAGGTTCTCCAGCAGGAACAACGGAAGAACGGCGAGGTGATCCCGATGATGGTCGTCATCTCCGACGGCCGGGCAAATGTCCCTCTCTCAGGCGACGTGCGCCACGAGGTCCTCGGCATCGCAGAGGAGATCCGGTCGCAGGGCATCAGGACGGTGGTCATCGATACCGAGGAGACCGGGGACTCTTTGCTTGAGTTCCGACTTGGCTACTGCAGGATGGTTGCGGAGCATGCCGGCGGCGGGTACTACCCGATCGCTGACCTCTCCTCTGGGCTCCTGAGGGAGATCACGGCGGCCGAACGGGATGCGATGGTGCATCCCGCCCGAAATTCTTTCACCGGCAGAGCGGCGTGAGTTTCTCGAGCAGGTGTTCCACCTGCCGGCAGCGATCCGCCGGAGGTTCCGGCCGCCTCAAAAAGGATCCGTGTCGGTGATTGCACTATTGAACTAGTGCATCGATTCTCAATATGTAGTACAACCAGAGAGCACCATCGGATCTCGCACACCTGCTCCAGGAGGTCATACTCCGGAGTACGCCCGGGCACGGCTTCCTCCCGGCTATCGCCATGACTGCCCCCGCCCCCAGGGCGGGGAAGGAGGCCGGAGGCCGGGCGGGGTGGGGTTTACCGGCATACCTGGAGAGTGGAGACAGGGGAGGGAGCAGGCCCCCTCCCCGTCGTCAGCCTCTCCCCCAATGGCGATAGCCACCACGGTCCACCGCAGGGGGAGAGCCCGGGGAAGATCCGGATCCGGCACCAGCCCCATCGGGAGGGGAGACGAGTACTAAATAAGTCCGATAATTTGGAATCGTTGCACTAGAAGTATGCGAACCCCCGCCGATCCGGATTCCGGCCGTTCTGGTTATTTGAGCCTGATTGCACACTTCCACCCGGCGGGGTGTCGCGCTCTGCTCTAACTGGAATCCCGTCTCTTTATACCATTGCGAGCGAGGGGTCGGTCGGTATCGGCTGTCTGCGCTGGACACGCCTGCGGAACACCGATACATATCTTAGTTTCATGCCCTTTATTTACAGAACGCGAATAGATAGATAGACCGGTGAATACCCCCATGCACGAATCAACACTCATCCGGTTCAGAAGCGAGATCCGGCACTTCTATCTTATCACAGTCGCAAACATCGTCTTTGCTGCACTTTTGATGGCATTCGGCATCAGCGGGCTCGTCGGGCAGGCGGTCCTGATCTACGAGACCTTCTCGACCGTGGCATACGTGATCTATTCGCCGGTGGTCCTGATTATCGCACTTTTTGCCGCCCTTGCAGGATTTGGCTGGATCCTTACCAGCGTCAGGGTTTTTGAAGGAATCGAGGCGATCAAGGACGAACTGGATGAGAAGAGAGGAGTGGTCTCGGACGAGGATCTCACCCGTCTCATCGTAAGTATGCTCTCTCATTACCGCGACAACCGCGCAACCATCCGCACCATGATCCTGGTCTGCACGCTCGGCGGCGTCTGTTCGTTTTTCCTCGGGGTCCTCGGCAGTCTTGAATTTCTGTCCGTCTCAACAGACGGTATCGTCTTCACCCTGAACAACTACCTGGTCATCCCTTTCATGCTCCTCACGCTCGGGGTTGCCCTCGTCAGCCTTGCCTCCTCCTCCTACTTCTCCCGGTTCGCAAGGGTCTGGGACGAAAGGCTTGACGAGATCGGGGAATCCGAGGCTCTCCTGAAAGAAACGCTGGAGCTGGATCGGCGATGAGCGGGCGCAGGACGGCGTTTGAGATCTACTGGGAGATCCTGGTCTTCTGCAGAACGTCGCAGTCGTTTACCGGCATCGTCAACCGGTGCAATCTGAACTCAAAAACCGGCCAGGAGTATCTTGGGTTTCTCGTAGTGAAAGAGTATCTCGTCGAAGTGGCTGATGGGGATAAGATCCGGTACGTCTCCACCGAGCGGGCCGGCGAGTACATCGCACTCTTCAACTCGCTGTACCGGAAACTCTTCGATACTGCCCCAAGGTTCAAATTATGATGGCCGCCGAGTGGGATGCGATGGTGCACCCCGCTAGAACGGCTGCCTGATATCCCCCCTTCACCGGCAGAGCGGCGCGAGTTTCTCGATCAGGCGGTCCACCTGCCTGACCGCCGTCCCGATATAGGCATCCGGGTCGAGGAGCCGGTCAAGGTCGTCGCGGGTGACGAACCGGGTGACCTCCGGGCGCTGGCTGAGCACTTCTGCGAGGTCCCGGTCTTCGGCGAGGGCCTGCATGCTCGCCGTCCGCATCACCTCGTGGGCCTCCTGCCGGTTCATGCCCCGCTTCGTCAGCTCGATCATCACCGACTCTGCCAGGTTCACGCCCCGGAGCATCATCAGGTTCTTCCTGATGTTTGCTTTGTTAAACTCGAGCCCCTCCACCACATCGGTCATCACGTTCAGGATATGGTCGGCGAGCACCGAGGCCTCCGGGAAGATCACCCGCTCAGGCGAGGAGTTCGTCAGGTCGCGCTCGTCCCAGAGGACGTTGTTCTGCAGGGCCGGTCCGACCGCGGACCGCACGATCCGGGAGAGGCCGCAGACCTGCTCGCTCTTAATGGGATTTCGCTTGTGGGGCATCGTGCTTGAGCCCACCTGCTTCTTCCCAAACGCCTCAGCAAGTTCCCCGATCTCGGAGCGCTGCATCAGCCTGATCTCAAGCCCGATCTTGTCAAGCGTCGTCGCGACGTTCGCGAGGAACATGAAGTACTCAGCGTAGCGGTCCCGGGAGATGATCTGGTTTGAGACGTCTACGGACCTGATCCCAAGGAACTCCATCATCGTCTCCTGGATCTCGATA
>Ga0209510_1003174_pt1 | contig 15802 bp, 12 predicted proteins | sample BiotimSIPDNA_FD_185749 | JGI IMG/M metagenome (GOLD analysis project Ga0209510, IMG submission 185749) | Anaerobic biogas reactor microbial communites from Washington, USA - Biogas_R1 time_0 SIP DNA (SPAdes) (version 2) | ecosystem: Engineered > Bioreactor > Anaerobic > Unclassified | place... | reverse complement strand
GCAACCGGCGAGCAGGTCGTGAGCAACGGCGCATTCAAGCTTCGGAACAATGTGAAAGTGAAGGTGGATAACTCGAGTTCGCCCGAGATCCAGCTTGATCCAAAACCATCAGAGGCCTGATTCCATTTGGCATAATCAATCGGGCCATAGACATGAAAACCCATCAGAAAGCTTTCACGGACGTCTTTATCCGGCGCCCGGTTTTGGCAATTGTAGTCAACCTCGTGATTATTATCGCGGGCATTCAGGCATACAACTCCCTTACTGTCCGGCAGTATCCCCGCAACGAAAATGCGGTGATTTCGGTGAGCACGGTTTATGTTGGGGCGAACGCCGATCTTGTGAGGGGGTTCATCACCACTCCATTGGAAAGGGCTGTGGCTTCAGCGGATGGAATTGACTACATCGAATCAACAAGCTCACAGAGCTTTTCGACCATTCGTGCCCGCCTTAAACTGAATCATGACGGTAACAAAGCTTTGGCGGAAATCAGCACGAAGGTGGATCAAGTGCGTGGAGATCTTCCGCCTGAGTCCCAGATTCCGGTGATCTCGATTGAAACCGCGGATTCGGGATTCGCGTCCGCCTATCTCAGATTCAATTCCAACATTTTGGAATCAAATGAGATTACCGACTACTTGACCCGGGTTGTCCAACCTCGCCTGACAGCTGTGCCGGGTGTGCAGCGCGCGGAGGTTCTGGGCGGAAGGGTATTTGCAATGCGTATCTGGCTTGACCCGGACCGTATGGCGGCTCTCGGGGTGAGTCCGGCTCAGGTGCGTCAGGCGCTTGCGGCAAATAACTACCTTGCGGCCATCGGGCAAACACGTGGAGCACTTGTGACGGTTAATTTGTCGGTCAACACTGACCTGCGAAGCCCTGAAGAGTTTCGGCAGCTCGTCATACGCGAGGAAGGCGGGGCAATTGTCCGGTTGGGTGACATCGCAGAAGTTGTGTTGGGTGCTGAGGACTACTCATACGATGTGCGGTTCTCGGGGCAGAGTGCAGTGTTCATTGCAATCTATGTGATGCCGAACGCAAACACTTTGGATGTGATCCGTGGTATCCGGAATGAGATGAAGTTCATACAGGAAGATTTTCCCGTCGGCATAGAAGGGGGGATAGCCTACGATTCCACGCTCTACATCGAAGATGCGATTCGCGAGGTTTATCACACCTTGGGCGAGACCCTCCTGATTGTGGTGGTGGTGATCTTTCTCTTTCTCGGAACATTCCGTTCGGTGTTGGTGCCGGTAGTGGCGATTCCGGTTTCGCTTATCGGGGCGGTTTTCCTGATGCAGCTTTTTGGATTCAGTATTAACCTGCTCACGCTTTTGGCCATTGTTCTATCTGTGGGGTTGGTCGTGGACGACGCCATCGTCGCAGTTGAGAATGTTGAGCGGCACATGCGAATGGGAAAAAAGCCATTCGATGCCGCGATTCACGCGGCCCGGGAGCTTGTGGGCCCGATTATCGCGATGACGATCACCCTCGCTGCCGTTTACGCTCCGATCGGGCTTCAGGGTGGGCTTACCGGGACATTCTTCCGCGAGTTCGCATTCACCCTGGCCGGAGCGGTATTGATCTCCGGGATGGTGGCTTTGACGCTGTCTCCGATGATGGCCTCGAGAATGCTGCATCAGGATGAGTCTGAGCGCGGACTCGCCGGGAGGATCACCAGGGGATTTGACCGGCTTCGGGCGCGTTATGGGCGTTGGCTCGATGCCGCATTGGAAGCGCGTGGATTTGTCTATGTGGTCTGGGTTGTCCTTGGACTCATGGCCGTGGGGATGTTTGTGATGTCGCCCAAGGAGCTCGCTCCTTCTGAGGACGAAGGGTTCCTGTTCTCGATTGTTCAGACGCCCCCAAATCCTACTCTGGAGCAATCCCTTCACTACACCGATCAGATCTATGGATTGATTTCGGCTCTTCCTGAGTATTCATATGGCTTTCAGATCACGCTGCCGAGCATGGGAATGGCGGGTTTGGTGCTTAAACCTTGGAGCGAGCGTGACCGGCATGTGTCCGAAATACTCCAGGAGTTGCAGGAGAAGGCCAGTGGGATCACGGGTGTGAGCGCGATGATCGTGAATCCTTCGGCACTCCAAAGTGGCGGACAGTTTCCTGTGGAATTCCTGATCGCGTCGACATCGGACACTGAGCAGATTCTGGGGTTTGCAAAGCAGATTCAGGAGAAGGCCGTTGAGAGCAAACTATTCGCATTTCCACCAATCATTGATGTGAAATACGATCAGCCCCAGGCTGAAGTCGTCATCGATCGCGACAAAGTGGCCGCTTTGGGGCTTAATCTTCAGCAGATTGGGCAGGATTTGGGGGCGGCAGTGGGTGGTAACTTCGTCAACCGCTTCAACATTGATGGAAGAAGTTACAAGGTCATCCCTCAGATTTCCAGACAGAATCGCCTGAACCCGGAGCAGCTTGAGGATATTTATGTCAGCGGGCCGATGGGTCGAATGATTCCTCTGAGCACCGTGGCAACGATCGATTACAAAGTTCAACCCCGTTCGCTGAATCGTTTCCAGCAGCTCAACGCAGTCAAAATCTCCGGCGTTTCCATTGCGCCCCTCGACAAGGCTTTGAGCTTTTTGGAAAAAACCGCTGCCGAAATCCTGCCACAGGGATACTCGGTCGACTACACAGGGGAGTCGAGACAGTTGAGAAAGGAAGGGGGTAATAGTCAGTTCCTCCTAACCTTCGGATTCGCCGCTCTTCTTATTTTTCTGGTGCTCGCTGCTCAGTTCAACTCGTTCCGGGATCCTTTCATCATCCTTGGCGGCTCTGTGCCGCTTGCCATGTTTGGAGCGCTCATCTTCACTTTCCTGAAGATGCCGAGTCCCAATCTTCCCTCATGGACTGACGGATGGACGACCACATTCAATATCTACACGCAGGTGGGGCTTGTAACTCTGGTCGGATTGATTGCGAAAAACGGTATTCTGATTGTCGAGTTCGCCAATCAATTGCAGATCCGCGGTCACTCGAAGCTTCAGGCGATCCGGGAGGCTTCGCTGACGCGTTTCCGTCCGGTTCTCATGACCAGTTTTGCGACGGTCTTCGGTCATTTTCCCCTGACCTTGGTCACGGGACCGGGAGCCGAAGCGCGTAATTCGATCGGATTGGTCCTGGTCGGAGGAATGGCGATTGGAACGTTCTTCACTCTGTTTGTTGTTCCCGCGCTTTATGTCCTGATTGCCAAGGAACACAGTTCCAATCCAGACTTGACCTCTTCCGAAGATGAAGAAGCGGTTCTTGCTGGCTCCTGATAATCAACTCCGAAGTATTCTACCATTCAGATGAAGCCGAATCTACCAACAGTTTTGATGTTTTTGTTCGGGTGTCTTGCCTCTGGCTACGGGTCCGATGGACTCCCTCCGGCGCTCGACTTGCCATCAGCCACTTCCTACGCATTGGAACATAACTATGCCATCCGAATGGCAAAGGAACGTATCCGGGAGCAGGAGGGGATGATTGTAGAAGTCAAATCGTCGGTTCTTCCAAATGCCTCGGTCCAGAGTTCCTACAGTCGGACAGATGAGTCCCTACTGAATGGGCCTGGAAGCGAGCAGAATTGGTCGGTGGCGCTTCAGGTCTCCCAACTCCTCTATTCCGGGGGTGGAGTGTCTGCTACCCTGGATGCGCAGAGATTAACCCGCGAGGCTTCGCTCCTTGACCTGCGTGCGACTGTTGATCAGATATTGGCGCAGGTGAGGGGGGCGTATTACGATGTCATCCTTGCTCGAAACCGTATCGAAGTTCAGGAGCAGAACATTCGCCTGCTTGAGGAGCAGCTTGCAAATGCGCGAAGTCGTTTCGAGGCCCAGTCCGTATCCCGTTTCGATGTGTTGCGTGCGGAAGTGGAGCTGGCAAACGCCCACCCAGCGCTGATCCGTTCAAAAAACGCCTACCGTATAGCCGTGGACGAGCTGTACCGGGTGATCGGATTCAATCGGGATGGATTTGTCGGTGTGCTTCCCGCTATTGTGGGAGATCTGAGTTTTACTCCTGTTCCAGCGGAGTTGGAACCTTCCATAAGACAGGCGCTGGAAAATAGACCCGAGTTGCAATACCTTGAAGTGATGCGAAAAGCCAGGGAGGCGGGTGTCCGGATCGCCCGTTCGAACTATCTGCCCAATCTTTCGTTGTATGGCGGATACGAGTGGGTGAAGGATAGTATGTCGGATCGGGTCGCGGATTCCAAGGATGGATGGCGGGTCGGTATCCAGTCGTCGTGGGCGATATTTGACGGAAGAGCGACGCAAGGCCGTGTCATTCAGGCGCGCTCACAGGTCAGGCAAGTCGAGATTCAGCTTGCGGATCAGCGTGTTGCGGTGGAACTTGAGGTTCGGCGGGCTGTGTCATCCCTTCAGGAAGCATTGGAGTTGACGGAGTCCGCCAGAAAGGTGGTGGATCAGGCGGAGGAAGCTCTGCGCCTCGCTGATGCCCGCTATAATGCTGGATCGGCCACACAATTGGATGTTCTCCAGACCCGGGTTGCCCTGACACAGGCGCGGACCAACCAGCATGAAGCAAACTACAGCTACCTGATCGCCGAGTCCGCGCTTCGGAAAGCCATGGGTGAAACCCGCTGATTCCATTTACACACAAAAAAAGGCACCTTCGTCACGAAGGTGCCTTTTGATTCTAAATGTGCCTATGAGCGATCAGGCCGGAACCTTCGGCAGAGTGGCCGGCAGGTCGATCTGTTTGGTTGTCTTGCGTTTGACGCGGATCAACCTGGATCTTCTGCGAAGCTTGCGATCGAGTTTTTCCACCATCAGGTCGATGGATTTGTAGAGGTCATCACTTACCTCTCTGACGATCATGGGTTTACCGTTGATTTCGATATGACCCTTTGCCCAAAGCTCCCTCTCGCTCGTCGATATGATATCACATCCGAGTTCCACGCGGAGACGCTGAATCCGATCTTCATGGGTGAATAGCCTTTCGCATTTGGTGTAGACGGCATTTTTCAGAGCATCGGTCAGTTCGAGGTGGTTCCCTGAGATGATGATTTCACTATTATTCATGATTATCCTTTGTTTTCCTTAGTTCAGGTTTAGGAGAAATGGTCTCGCCAAATCGGCAAGATGGTGGAAATACTCTTTTTGAATGAACGCGCCCTCTAACAGCCTTAACGCTTTTGGCACGCTGGTGATTTCCGGTGGATCGTCTGGTATCGGGAATGAATTCATCAGACTGTTCTTAAAGCATAGTCCGACTACCCGCGTTTTCAACCTTTCCCGGTCGATTCCTCGCTTTTCAGACGGAATTTACAATGGGGTGCATATCCCTGTGGATTTCACGGATCGTGGCGCTTTGGATCGTGCCTGCACTGATCTCGTCAACCGACTGGAGGAAGTGTCCGGGCCTGTGTTGCTTGTGAACAACAGCGGCTTCGGCTCGTTTGGAGTTTTCAGCGGTGCTGACGTGGAGCGCGACGGATGCATGATCGATGTGAACGTGCGTGCCCCGATGGTGCTGACCGGTCGTCTCTGGGATATTTTGAAGGAGCGGGGAGGAATGGTAGTAAACATTGCTTCCACTGCCGCTTATCAACCCACTCCGATGTTTGCCACCTATGGAGCAAGCAAGGCTTTCCTCGCCCATTGGAGCTTGGCGCTCTGGAGGGAGAACCTTGGCTCCGGTTTGCACGTGCTCACGGTTTGTCCAGGGCCTACTTCAACTTCCTTTTTCCGGAATGCCGGGTTCAGCGAACGTCCCAACGTGGGCAGGGGGATGGGGCCGGAACGGGTAGCCGGGATGATCGTCGATGCGATTCGCCGGAAAAAGGTTCTTCTGGTCTGTGGATTTCGCAACCGGACTATCGCGGCTTTTGCGGGGCTGCTGCCGAAAGTATGGGTCACGCGCCTGACCTATTGGCTGGTGAAGCAATTCAATCTGGAGCGTTTGAAACAATCGCAGTAATCCGTTATCCAGGAGTGGCAATCGTCTTGTCTTGATTGTTCTATCCGGTCCCGGAGACAGATCGTGACGGACCTCACCGCTTGCTCTGAGGTAGAGTAAATTGAACTTTCAGACCGTGTGGCTCCACATGTTCAGCGTGCATGCTGCCTCCGTGCAAATCGATGATGCCTCTTGCAATGCTGAGTCCGAGGCCGGAGCCCCCCGAGCTTTGCGAGCGGGACTTGTCGGCCCGGTAGAATCGCCTGAATATTTCGGTGAGTTCAGATGGTGCCACGCCTGGGCCGGTGTCTGCCACCGAACATGACAGGTGGTTGGATTGCGGGTCCCAATGGATGCTGACCCGGATTTCGGTGTCGAACCCGGCGTAGCGGATAGAATTATCGATCAGGTTCGAAAAAACCTGCGACACTTTGAGCGGGTCAACAAAAGCGGATGCATCCCAGCCGGATCCTTCTTCGATAATGGAAAGACTCGGATTCGCGGTCCGGTAGGATTCCAACAGTGGCCGCACGATTGTCGACAAGGGCTGGTCCGATCTTTGCAGGTAGTCGGTTTCAGCGGCCATTCGTGATAAGGTCAGCAGGTCTTCGACCAGGAGATGGAGACGTTCGGAATTGGAATGAATCTTTCCAAGGAATCGTTTGATCGTTTCGGGGTCCAGATTGTCGATGTCTTCGCAGAGCGTTTCGGAGAATCCCTTGATGATCGTGATCGGAGTCTTCAGTTCATGAGACACATTAGCGACAAAATTGTCTTTAACTGATTCTGCGTGCTTCAGAGGTGTGATGTCGTGGAACACGAATAGAATGGATCCCTGAGGGCTTTCCGGAGTGGCTGGCAGGCGGTTGGATGTGATGTCAAACCAGCGGTCTTTTCCATTTGCTTCCCATTTGACCGAATCCCGTTTTGGACCTTTGGAAGCCTTTGATTGGTAGATACAACGAAGTAGGCTTGAGGAGGTCATAAAGCTCTCTATCGGAAGCCCGGTCATGGCTTTTCCATGGTTGAAGCAGTTCCGCGCTTCCCAATTGTCGTGAACAACCGTGTTGGTTGGATCGAGTGAAAATACGATACCCGGAATGCTCTCAATGAGGTTCTTGAGTTCCGCCCTGTTGTCTTCACTCGCTTTCTTGTGGAGCCGATCGTCTGTGAGAATGTCAGTGTAGGCGAGAATAACGCGGTCCATTCCCATATTGTTAATGAGTTTGGATTCCGTGCTCTCAAGATACGGATGCCGATTCTCAAGAGCGTCAGCGAAGTCGCGGATTATTGCCCGTTCGCGCTTACGCTGCCAGAGAAGAAAGGTTTGGTGCACTCCAAGAAAAATGACAACGATAACCAGTGTCCACATGTCAGAGGGAGTCTTCAGGATTCGGACGGGATTGTGTAGCCCACTCCCCGGACCGTTTTGATGATGTCCCCTTTGGGTTCTAGCTTTTCGCGGAGTCTGCGCACATGGGTGTCCACGGTCCGGGTTTCCACGTCAGCATTGTAGTTCCAAACATGGGTCAGAAGGGATTCCCTCGTGTGCACTTTCCCGCATCGTGACATCAGAATGTGAATGAGCCTGAATTCGGTCGCCGTCAGTATTACTTCCCGACCATCAACCTTCACTGTGTGACTGTCCGGGTTGATGCACACTCCTCCAATGCTGATCTCCGCAGGAGTTTTCTCCGAGCGCCCGGATACCCGTTTGAAAATGGAACGAATACGCAGAATCAGCTCGATTGTGTTAAAAGGCTTTGTGATGTAGTCATCCGCACCGGCTTCCAGTCCTTTAACGCGATCGGGAGAGTCCCCCTTTGCAGTGAGAAAGATGATTGGAATGGATTCAAAATCGGAGTTGGACCGGATCATCTTGCAGAGCTGGATGCCGTTTAGCTCGGGCATCATAATGTCAAGGATGATCAGGTCCGGAAGAAACTCTTTAACCAACCCGAGAATCTGAAGCGGGTTGTTAGAGACCCGAACTTCGAAACCTTCATTTTTGAGTTTGTAATCAATGAGTTCGGTGACGTCAGGTTCGTCATCGATGACCAGTATCTTTCTTCCTGGAGCGGGCGTTTTCACGGATGTAGGGCATTGAGTACGGTTTGAGCCAATCCGGATGTCAACCATCTAAATCGGGAAAAATCCGGGGGATCTTTGTTGGGGGCGCTGTTGTTGTTGAATAGCGCAATCCCATTGACAATTTGCTGTCAGTGTATGGTACTGCCGCAGGGAATTGTTGAAGGGGAATGCCTTCATAGTCGGGATCGGGATGAACAAGATGAGCCTAAGTCGGTGCATGCGCGGTTTGACCTGTTTGGGGTTGGGCATAGTGTTTGGGTCAGTGCTTCAAGGGGCGGACCGGTTTCGTGGAACGGTTGAAAACCCGGAAGCAGGGGTGCGATTCACCATACCCGAAGGTTGGTCTGGTGAACTGTCTGGTGATGTGTTGGTTATGCGATCCGACTCATCATCCTATGCGATTCTGCTCATCGAACACCAGCATTCCGATTTGGACGGACTGCGGAGTGAGCTTGAGCAAGGGGTAAACCAAGACGGTTTCAGTCTTGGCTTGATGGGAATGGTTTCTCCTTATGGAGAAATGGGTTTGTCCGCACAATATGAGGGGGTTGTGAGGTCCCGGGAAACGTCCGCTTACCTTGTGTCGCTTTTGCATCCGTTTGGGCGCGGTTTGAGTATTATGGCAATCGGTAATTCCGAGGAGATGGGCCGTGATTGGGTGGAATTGGTGAATGGTTTTGCTGACACGATCGAATTCAGCGATCCAAGCGTTTGGAACGCCCGTGAATCATGATTCTCGGTGAGTCATGGCTTGACTGAATATTGGATGGGGATGTAGGATCTGAACAAGAGGATGGCATGGTCTCGCCCGCGCCGGATCCGGATCTGCGATAACCCGATCGATTTTGACAGAGACAGTGAAACTCCCTTTGCGATGTGCTTGTCCGCGATGGATAGGGTTTCTGCTGTTGTTTTGTGTATCGGGTCTTGAATGCGTCTCCTCCTCAAGCGATTGGGAGGTAAGGTGGCGCGAGCTTGATGAGTTGTCGCGGGAAAAGCCCGGTGAAGCTTTGGCATCGGCTATTGAATGGATGGATAACATAGGTTCGGAGAGCGACGATGCGGCTTTGGAACTCCAGCTCTTGCTCAAGATTGCCCGTTTGGAGCATTCCATGAAAGGCTCAAAAAGTGCGCTCGAAAGGTTGCAGCGTGCGGAGAAAATTGCCCGTGACTTGAACGATTCAGCGCTGCTGGCTGAAACACTGGATCTTTTGGTTTTGAACCACGCTCGCAATGGAGACATGGGCAAGGCCCATTCGTATTTGGATGAAGCCTTCAGTTTGAGAGAGCGGATGGATCCACCCAGAAACATGGGACATTCCTTATACGCGAAGGCAATTGCTCACTGGTTTGAGGGCGATTATGCGGAGTCACTTGCCTGTGGAATAGAGGGTATCCGGCTTTACAAGGAAGGAGACAGCGATGATTCCACAGCCGCCCATCTCTACAATGCCCTTGGCATCACCTCCTACTATCTCGGGGATTATGTGCGGAGCATGGAGTACTATGAAGAGTCAATGGACCTTCATCATCGACTTGGCAATCGGGTGGCGGAAGCGGCACTCCTGAGCAATATCGGAGAAGCACTTGCGAGGCAGGGCCAGTTGGAACGGGCCTTGGATTATCACCGTCGATCCTATTCGATGGAAAACGAGCTTGGGAACATCAGAGGGGTAGCCTATTCGCTAAACGTGATTGCCGAGACGATGGGTGGTCTCAAACGCTATGGGGAGATGCGGGACTATGCCAAGCAGGCGCTCGTTTTGCACGGGAATCTGAGTAATCCGTGGGGAGAGGCTTATTCTCATAGGCTGATCGGAGAGGCTGAAGGTGTGCTGGATAATTGGTCGAATGCCCGTTTCCATCTCGAAAGTGCCATTCAGATAAGCGAGTCTATCCAAGCCCGGGAACACCTGAAAGAGGCTCACCGGGTGATGTCGGATGTCTTCGAAAAGCTGGATGATACATCTTCGGCATTACACCATTACCGGCAGTTCAAAGAGGTAAGCGACGAGATCCTGAACAGGGAGAGCCAGGAGCGGATAAAGGAGCTGGAGATTCGATTTGAGTCAGAGACTACCCGTGAGCATCTGGCACATGTTCAGAAAGAGGCGAATCTGCAGTCCGCTCAATTGGGCGCCGAGCGCCTGATGCGGAGGGTATTGATCGCCGGGGTTATGCTCATGGGCATCCTTGTGGGTGCGGTCGGGGTGTTGTACGCCTTGAAGCGCCGCGCGAATGCGGAGATCGAAACCAAGAACCGGGCGCTTGCGAAACTCAACGGGGAGCTTGAGCTCATCGTGGAACAGCGAACAGTGGATCTGAGAGAAGCCAACAAGGGCCTGGAAGCTGCAAAAACCCGTATTGAAGAGGCGGATCGTCTCAAGGCTGAATTCCTGATGCTGATGTCTCATGAATACCGAACGCCTTTGAACATCATTCTTGGTTTTGCAGGACTGCTCCACAAAACCGTTGAACCTGAAGCCCGCAGTATGACGCAGGCGATCCTTTCCAGCGGGGATCGGTTGAATGAATTGCTGACCCGGATATTGGATTTTTCCGAGTTTGACACTGGAAACCAAGTACCCGATCCAGAGGATCTCGATTTGCGGTCGCTGATGGATGGTGCTTGCCAATCGTTCAGAAAGCGGGCGGAAGAGAAGGCTTTGCGATTCAGGACCATTTTCGCAGATGATCTGCCTACTCCTTTCTGTTGTGATCGTCGCCGTTTGACCATCATTCTGAAAGAGGTGATCGACAACGCTGTCAAGTTTACGGATTCAGGATCTGTGACGGTTCGTGTCTGCAGTGGAAGTGAAGCGTCATCAGCCTCCTCGACGGTTGTAGAAGTGAGTGACAGTGGTCCTGGAATTGCGCCTGAGGTCATGGTTCAATTGTTCCGCCCTTTTACACCCGGAGACGCATCCTTAAAACGAAGTAAAGGTGGAGTGGGTTTGGGCTTGGTGATGGCGCAGCGCCTTGTTGAGCACCTTGGGGGCGAGCTGTCTTATTCGGGCGCTCCGGGAATAGGATCGACTTTCAGGATTTGGATACCGGCGTTGTCAGCCGTGAGTCGAACGCCTTTTGAATCCCAGCCCCGCCAAGTAGCAGCCGGCCGCTAGAAGAACGATAGTCGCCGATGTCGGAAGATCCACGTAACAGGAAAGAGTGAATCCGGCCAGCGAGATGATTCCGGTGAGAATGCAGCTTCCGATCATGAGGGATCCGAGTGAACGGCTGTGAGGGAGCAGTGTCGCGGCAGGCAGCGTCATCAGTGCGATAACCAACAGAATTCCGGAGGTCGCTAACATGACGACGACGGCGATTGCAACGAGTGCCAATGTTGCGGTCCGTAGCATCCTTACTCTTGCCCCCTGCAATTGTGCGAATTCTGGATCAAAGGCCATCATTTCAAGGGTGGGGTAAGCCCATCGAACCAACACCGATAGGACTAGACCAAACCCTCCGGTTATCCAGAGATCGGCCCGTGAGACCAGAAGGACATTGCCGAAAAGGTATGCTGCCGGATCATGGTATCCCGGCGTCAGGTGCATAGCGATCATTCCGATAGCCATGCTGACAGTCCAAATTAGACTGATCGCGATGTCCGAACGGCTTGGAAAACGGTGACTGATCTCGCTGACGAGCCATGCGGACAATACACCCGCGAAAAGCCCGCCCGAGAAGGGAGTGACCCATTGCCATCCCATGTGATGCCGGAGGTAGATTCCGATGCCCACTCCGCCGAGTACGGCATGGGCGACTGCCGCCGCAAGATATGAGATCCGGTTAACCACTATCCAGGAGCCAACGATTCCGGCGGGGATTGAGGATGCAGCAATCGTGACTCCCGTCATGGCGATGAACGCCACTTGAGGAGACAAAACCCAGTCATGAAAGGGACTCATTGTGAAATGCTAGAGAATACGGGTTGAATGTTCTTCGTCTGGGCCGTCTGTTTTGTCAGCATGGGAAACATTGCACGTATCGTGGTCATGATCGACCCATCGCAGTTGACCCCCATATAGCTCCCGTAACAGTGCGGCGTTAAGCTCGTGTGTGTGGTGGGTGCGGACGGTCCGGTTGACGCACAAGACTTCGTGAAACATGGCGTATACGAACGAAATATCATGGGTGACGACCAGCAGCATACATTCATGTTGGATCCTTAATAACTCGTCCTTAAATGCTTTTTCCACTCTGGGATCAGCATGAGCCAACGGCTCGTCCAGGATCAGCAAGCGGGGGTTCCCGATCAATGCCCTGGCGACAAGCGTTCGTTGTTTTTGGCCAGATGAGAGAATGTGAAAAGAGGTGTTTCTGAGGTCACCGAGGCGGAAGCGCTCGATCAGGTCCTCTACCCGTGGCCCTGAGTTCATCAGTGCCCAGCATTTCCGGGATGCCATTTTTAAGACTTGCTCTACCGTGATCGGAATCAAGGGATTGACCTGCTGAATCTGTGGGACGTAGGCGACCCCATTTCTGTTTCCCGAAGGATTCTTACCGAAGGCGTTGATGTGGCCTTTCTGTGGTGACAGAAGTCCCAGCATGAGCTTGACAAGGGTTGTTTTCCCTCCTCCGTTGGGCCCAATGACGCAGTAAGATGAACCCGAATGTAACCTGAACGATGCATCCTGGATGATCGGAGCGCCGTTGTAGGCAAATGACACTCCATCAAATTCGATCCCGTCGAAGCAAGAGGTCATGATCCGGTCGGCTGAGAATAGTGGTTGAGAATGACGGTTGTGAGATGCTCGATCATCCTGGGGTAATCGGTCGACAGAGGATCGACCACTTCGACAGGCAGTCCGAGACGGGTGGCGAGTCTGCGGATTGGCGGGGTGTCAAACTGTGGCTGGATAAACATGCACCGGACCATTCCTTCCCTCGGATTGCCCAATAAATCAGAGATATTGCGGGCGGATGGACTTTTCCCTTCGCCCTCAATCGAGATCTGATGCAAGCCATAGGCTTTGGCGTAGTAAGCAAAAGCGGGATGATAGGTTAGAAGCGCGGCATCCACCAAAGGTCGAAGTCCCGAAAGGTTGGCCTTATGGAGCTCTTGGAGTCTATCCACTAGTTCTTTGGTGTTGATTTCCAGAGCATCTGAATCCGATGGTAACTCATTTCTAAGCACTGCTTCAAGCGTGTGAGCCATGTGAATCATGTTGAGAGGATTCATCCAAATGTGGGGATCTTCTGTTGTTTCTGTATGGCATGCCGATGAGTGCGTGTGGCCTGATTGGTCGTGGGTGTGAACGTTTGTTGGTATGTGTTGGATTCCTTCATCAAGACTGACAATGATCAGTTGCGGGTTTCGCTGTAAAAGTGAATCGGCAATCTGCAGTTCAAATGGAAGTCCCATTGTCAGAAATATACGCGCATCTAGCAGCCGGGAAATGGTTTTGGGCGTGATCGATGAGAATTCATGATTGGATCCTTCAGGAAGAGCGGGGATGACATCGACCTTTCCCCGGCCAATCTCCCGCGCAAGAAATGCAGCGGCGGGCATCCCGACCCCGATGGTGATACGGTCGCCATCTTGAGTTGGCGTCGAGTCCGCCGAAGCCTCTTGCATGGCAAGTCCTCCAAAGATAAAACCAAAGAGAACCAGTCCATGTAACGGGACCTGAAGAATGCGCATATCGAAGCGGAGATGATAGATCATACGTTTTCAGTTGCGATACCCCTTATTCCCTAAGCTGTCAACCACGGGCCCTGGGTGCGTCTCAGTGGTGGTGTTGGTGGTTCACATGTCGGGGACCCGCCTGTTGCCGAATCTTTGTAATGGTGAGTATTCCCACTTGCTCCTTCAGCCTGAACAGGGGCAAATCATATCATCTCCTTGTGTGCCCGGTATTCCCGGATGTTCAAGCCCGATGAAGGGCTCCAATGTGTGCTTCGAATGGCAATTCAGTGTCCAACTGTTTGGTGATGATCGTCTGGGATTCGTGAAGTTGTGGCTTCTCATTCGGTTGAGATGTGTGTTCATGAGAGATTTTTTGATGAAAGGGGCAGACCAGGTCCATTCTATATCAGACGTTTTTGGATAGGAAAATTAACATATATTCCTAATCTCAAACGGTTTTCGGTTTGAGGTTCTTTGTTCCAACATTAGAAATTATGCTCTTTTGGCTTTATTCTCATTTTGGATTTTTGCTACGGTGCAGGCTCTACCCTAAAACAAAGTATGATGAAAACTACAAAAACGATAAGCAGAAGGGCTTGGCTTATGGCCCCCCTTCTCATGTGCGTAGGCGCATCCGTGAACTCGCAGGAAGTTGCAGAGGGCCAGGATGAGGATGTCTATGTGCTCAATCCGTTCGTGGTGGAATCCTCCGGAAACGTAGGATACATCGCCACGAGTACGCTGGCTGGAACACGTCTGAACACCCAATTGAAAGACGTAGGCTCCGCCATTTCGGTTGTCACCAAGGAGTTCATGCAGGACACCGGAGCGACAAACAACGAAACGTTGCTCGTTTACACCATGAACACGGAAGTGGGTGGTGTGGGAGGTAACTTCACCAACGTGAGCAATGGCGCATCTTCGTATGAAGGGATGTCGACCTTCCTCACTCCGCACTCCAGCACACGTGTCCGCGGCCTTTCCGCTGCGGATAACACCCGTGACTATTTCGTGACTGAAATTCCATGGGATGGATTCAACGTCGATCGCGTCGACTTGCAGCGTGGACCGAACTCGATCCTCTTCGGTTTGGGTTCTCCTGCCGGTATCATCAACACTGACCTGAAGGATGCCGATTTCGGCAAGAACTTCGGTGAAGTGGAAGCCCGGATTGGTCGCTTCGGATCCTACCGTGGGGCGCTTGATGTCAACCGCATCATCATGGACAACGAGTTGGCGGTTCGTGCAGCTGTGCTCTACGCCGATACCAAGTATCAGCAGAAGCCGGCCTATGCGGAAGACGAACGCTATTATGCAGCAGCCAAGTATGAGCCCGCATTCCTGAAGAAAGGTTCGGCCCGTACCACCTTGCGTGTCAATGCGGAAGTCGGTGATCTGACCAGTAACCGTCCACGCACGGTTACCCCGGCCGATATGATCACGCCTTGGTTTGGCGCGATGAACAAGCTCACGATTGATCCGTATGACAATCAGGATACGGAATCGGAACGTCCCAACACAGCTTGGGAGTTCGAGCAATACGCAAGTGGTACAGCCAATCCTAACTACAGCCCGTATATTGGGAACTTCGGACAACTCTATGGTGGGGTGTTGGCTTACTTCGAACAGCCGAACTCTTCAACCATGGCCCGCTATTACGGAGAACCTGAACACGTGAACGGACACACTCCGCATGGTAACCGTGTGGGTGGTGTTGCGCCTGCGCTGTTGCGTTCGGTTGCGGACTACTCAGTTATCGCGAGCAACCTGAATCTGCCGTTCTCTGAGGCTGGCGGTTACAAGACGAAGTATCTTTCCGATCCTTCGATCTTTGACTTCTACCACAAGCTGCTGGATGGACCGAACAAGAAGGAGTATCAGGAATGGGATTCCTTCAACCTCAACCTCTCGCAAGGGTTCTTCAATGAGAAGGTTGGTTTGGAATTCGTTTACGACGACCAGAACTATTCCAACATCTTCCTGGGTCTGTTGAACAACGAACGCCAGAACATCTACATCGACATCAATCACAACATGCCGGATGGCAGCCCGAATCCGAACGTGGGACGTCCGTTTGTCACGGACTCTGGTCGTTACGGTAACGGACTGCAATACAGCCAGCGTGAGAGCACCCGTTTTTCGGGATTTGTTGATCTC
>Ga0209510_1003170_pt1 | contig 15816 bp, 5 predicted proteins | sample BiotimSIPDNA_FD_185749 | JGI IMG/M metagenome (GOLD analysis project Ga0209510, IMG submission 185749) | Anaerobic biogas reactor microbial communites from Washington, USA - Biogas_R1 time_0 SIP DNA (SPAdes) (version 2) | ecosystem: Engineered > Bioreactor > Anaerobic > Unclassified | place... | reverse complement strand
ACTTCTCTATGCTTTCCCTAATGGCCTTTTGCTGCTCCCTGGAGACAACTGAGGCTTCAACTTCTGCCCCATCAGCAAAGCCTTTGTCCACGAGAGCAGAATTTAATTTATTCTCGTCCTTTTTCATGCTTTCTGAATAAATGCTGACCTGATTCTCCAAGAGAGATTTTCTGGAAGACAGCTCGTTACTCTGCTTTTCAAGCGCATCTGCTTTTTGCCTGCATTCATTCTCATGGTTGGAATAGCTTTCAAGCGTCTGATCGATTTTGTGAATCTCTTCCTCCGCATCCGCTTCCCCAACCACTTCCCTGAGCTTTGCTACCCTGCTCTGCTTCTGAGCATCAATACTATTTATATCAGCCTCGAGCTTAATGTGGTCTGCATTTAGCACCTGTAGCTCTCCGCTTAGCTTGTCAACTAGAAGCCTCTTGCTATCACCTATCTGACGCATTTTTTCGATTTGCTTTTGCTGCTTCAACAGCTCCCTATCATTTTCAACTATTCTCTTCAATTCAGCGTTGGCGCCGTCGATATTATTCTTCTCCAGAAAAAGCGAATACTCACTTTGGGCAGATTCTAACATTTCCCGAGCAAGGTCAATGGATTTGCGCGTCTGTTCAATGCCCTCCTGATTAACCTTCAACTCGGTTACAATGCCCTTTTCGCTTAATCTCTTATCGGCAATCGCATCATTAATCGTCCCTAGCCCCTCTTTATACTCCGCCTGCTTCGCTTCCCAGGCATCAATAGCCTCCAGCTTATCGCCAAAGGATTTTTTGTCCTTCTCAATCTCCCCTCTAATCTGCTCCGGTTCCAGTGAGCTTAGATTTTCAGGAAGCTTCTGCCTTTGTGTTTCATAAGCCTTAGTCTTATTATCAAGCTCAGTCCTTGTCTGAACGACCTGTTCTTTCAATAGTTTTAGCTGCTCCCCAACAACTAGAGCCCTATTGTGAGCCTCCTTAAGTGCAATTTGTGCAACAGAAAGCTTCCCTCTAGCCTCTCCGGCTTCTTTCTCAAGCTGGGCTATGTCCTGTCCCTCAGCGCAAACAGCAGGCAGGGGATGATTCTCGGATCCACATACCGGGCATGGTTCACCTTCCCTCAGCCTTTGAGACAGCATCGCAGCTGTACTTGTGTCCATTTTGTCAACAGCCTTCTTAAGCACCATCTCACAACGCTCATATTCAATGGCAGCAAGCTCCGCTGCCTCTGTTAAGGCTTGCGCCTTTTTCTCAAGCGTGACCAAATTCGCCTGCTCCTGCTCCAGCTTTATCCTCTGTTGTTTCATCTCAAGGTGTGTCAACTCTAATATCTGGCACAAGGCCTCAACACGGTGGAGGCTATCAATACTCTTCATGATCGATTTCTTCTCTGCCGGCTTAGCCTCGTCGGCCAACCGTCTTTCAGCTTCCAGAGTGTCATATTCCTTTTTGGAAGCTTCTATCTCATTTCTGACTGAAGTGAGCTTCTGTTCCAAACCGCTGGCAGTGCATTCAAGTAGCGTCTGTTTTCTCTCAAGCTCCTTCACATTAGCCTTCAGAGATAACACTTCATTTTCCAGCTTCGCAGCCTCCTGCAGCTCTTGCCTGTATTCAGGGTCTGTCCTTAGCTTTTCAGCTTCATTATCAAGTGTTTGCAGATCGCAGGCAAGCTGTGCGGTCTTTTCTGCTTCATCTTTTATCAATGCCTGCTTTGCAGCAATTTCCGACTTGAGCTTGGCAGCACTAGCGCACAACTTGCTAATTTGGGCTGAGAAGTCCTCAATCTCCCTATTAATATCCAGGGCATCTACGAGTCTCGCTCTTTGCCCGAGTAGCTTCGGTTGCTGTGTGGCTATTTCTTTCTTTATGGCTTCCTTTGCAGCTTTAACCTCATCCAGGCTGGAAACAACGCCGGGAAATACAGCCAGGACCTCTTCAAGCTGTCCTTGAATTTGCTGGACCTTTTCTTTGAGCTCTTTATTCTTCAGTATCATCTCCAAAAGCCCGTCGGCCTTTATTGCCTTATCCAGTCGAATCCTCATCTGGTCCATTTCAGTGGCCACAGCCACATGCTTTTCTTCTCTTCGGACGAAATCCAGCAATTCCTCCGTGAGATTCCAAACCTCCTTTGCTTCATTGTATATGCCCTCTTGCACCTTTAACTTTTTTTCAACTCTTTTCCTCTCAGCGGCGGCATTTTCCATTGCCTTTTCCGCTTCTGAAAGAGATTCGTCCGAAGCATCCGCATAACCCTTCAACTCGCCTGATAGCATATCCAATTGACTTCTCATCCTTGATATTTTGCGTCCAAGCTTATCTGTAAGCTGCTTGCCATACTCTTCAAGATAGAATATCCTCTCCAACATGCCCCGCCGCTCAGAATTATTAAGAAGCAAAAACTCTTGAAAGCTGTTCTGCGGAAGCACTACAGCCCTTGTAAAATCATCATTGCTCAGTCCAAGTAAATCCTTTATATAATTACTGACCTCCATAGCCTTATCGCATAACGGAATATCACCTTCATCAGTCACCTGAATCAGCCGCACAACTTTAGGCTCACAGGCGTTAGGCGAATTCTTCTTCCGTCGGTAGGTGCGCTCTGCCCTGTAAGTCTTTCTTCGCCCATCTCTGGTCAGTTCAAATGTGAAGGCCACTGAAGCCGTATCACGATTTGAATTAATAATTCCCTGTGTTCCGCCTTCCGCACGCTTTATCCTGCCATACAATGCAAAGGTGATGGCGTCGAGTATTGTCGACTTACCGCTTCCAGTGGGTCCAAATATTCCAAACAGACCCGTTTGTCCCAAAGACTCAAAATCGATTTTCTGTAAATCTGTAAAGCTCTGCAACCCTTCTATCTCAAGAAGCTTCGGTCTCACTCTCATCGCCTCCCTCTTCAATGAATTCCGCATAGCCTTCGCCGCTTGAATCAGCATCGGCATCGATTTCCATGTTATCATCTGCGTTGGTATCATAGCTTGTGCTTACGCCTGTGCGTGTATCATTGTATTTGTATGCAGATGCATTATCACCTATCTGTGTGCCTGTGCCTGTGTGTGTGCCTGTGTCTGTGTCTGTGCGTGTGCCTGTGTCTGTGTCCGCGTCTTCGTACACATCTTCGTCCATTTCGTACACATCTGCGTCCATGTCGTCATTTACTACCTCCAAGAATACTTCCATTAGTTCATCAGGTATCTGCGTACCCATCCTGTACTTGTAGTAGTCAGAGAATAATTCATCTATCCTGCGCCCTTCCCGGTTTATGGGATTGATAATCTCAGCTGCGTCTGTCTTCAGCCTGGGCCGAATATTAATAATTCCGCTATGCAAGGTCCTTAGCATTTTTTGCTCTTCAGAGGTAAACACCCTATCAGTCATGATTTCCAGGTCGACCCAGGCATTAGAATCCCTTCCCTCTTCACACCACTTGATTGCCTGCCCAATACCTTCATTGGCATACCACTTCCTCAATGGCTTCCCACAGTCTATATATATGGGCTTCACATTAGCTTTCTCACCCGGCATAGCATCCACAAGGAAAATTGCCTTGCTGTAATCAGCCTCTGAAAAGCTGTAAGCCAATGGGGAGCCTGCATAAAAAACAGGACAGGGCGCATTTCGTATTTCCTGTGGTCGGTGCAAATGCCCCATTGCGGCATAATGCGTTTTCTCAGGCATAATATCAGGGCTCACCGTCATAGCTCCACCAACTTGTAGCGTTCTTTCCGAATCCGATGTGCTGCCTCCGAGCATAAACATATGAGCAACAATCAGGTTGACCGTATCCTCTCTGAACTTATCAGAGAGGGTAGAAAAAATGCTGCCAATCCTGTCTGAATAAGCCTTCTGCAAAGCATTCTCATCAGCCTGTGCGCTTAATAACTCCTCTAACCTTGATTCAGATGGATAAGGCATCGTTATTATAACAGCGTTATGGTCACATCCTGGGATATGAAGCTCAAGCCACCCGGGCCCCGAATCCACAGCATGGATACTCTCACCTGCATTGTCGTTATTTGCATTGGCTGGGGAGGAGTTTACGCCTGGATCGCTAGCTGGGTTGCCTGCATCACTAGACGGGTTGCCTGCATCACTAGACGGATATCCCAGAAGGATAATACCCCTCCTGCTGGCCAAGGGACTTGCTGCGCAAAGCCTTTCGGGATTATCGTGATTGCCGGCAATCACAAGAACGGCTCTTTTCCCTCCGTCATTCAGCCTGTCAATAGCATCATAAAATAATTCCTCAGCAGCAGCTGAGGGATTATAGGTATCATATATATCACCAGCAACTAAAACCAGGTCAATCTCCTGCTCTTGTGCGGTCTCGCTCAAGAAATCAATAAATTGTCTTTGTTCATCAATGCGACTTATCTGTTCAAGATTCCTGCCCAAATGCCAGTCAGATGTGTGTAATATTCGCACTAAAACGACCCCCACTCTACTAGTTCTCGCAGATTAGCTCCTACACCATCAGTCCTTCAAACCAAAGGTCTGTCCCTCTAATTGTACCATATTTAAGTGTCTTATTTTACTGTTATATTTCGGATATGCTGCGCATACGTCTGGGAGGAGGAAAAGCATACGACAGAAAAAAAAAGCCGAAGGCTTTGTTTTCAACCTCCGGCGCAAAAAATTGTCTGTGCCCTAAATATCTATCTACCGGCTACTTCAAAACTCTTCGGGCAGTCATATAAGTCTTTGAGTAGAAGCCTGAATCTATATTGGAAATCACTACTCCCTTATGATTGGATGAGGAATGTATGAACTTCCCACCGCCAATATATATTCCCACGTGATTGATACGGTTTTTCCCGCCGTTTGTATCAAAAAACACCAGGTCTCCAATCCTCAAGTTAGCTTTTTTTATGTAGGTGCCGTTTTTCGCCTGATTGCGAGAGACGCGGCTTAGACTAATACCAGACTTTTTATATACATACTGGGTAAAGCCGGAACAATCAAATCCTTTTGTTGTGGTGCCCCCCCATCTGTACTTAGTTCCCAGAAACTTTCTTGCATAGTTCACTATACTTTGCCCCTTGCTCTCTGACGTTCCTCTGTAAGCAGTCGATTCTCGATTAAGTAAGCTATCTAGCTTTCCGAGAGTTTGCTTTCCTGCAATGCCATCAACATGCAGACCGGTCTTTACTTGAAATTCCTTTACTGCAGCCTCGGTTATTTTCCCAAAATAGCCTGTAGGCTCAATATCCATGAAGCCCAGAGATTTCAAGTCCTTTTGGAGCTGTGTAACAAGGGTCCCTCTCGATTCGGCTCTTAAAGTAACATTGGAGCCAGCATAAGCCATCTGGGTGGATAGTAAGAAAATCAGCATAAGTACAAGAAATGAAATGAGAAATTTTCTCTTTCGTGACACTACAAGTCCCCCTTTTATGAAATGCTTGGTTCTGTTTCCATGATAGTTTACCATAATCCTGGCAATTTTTAAACCTTCAAAGTTTTACAATTAAAGGTGGCTTATGTACATTGACTTTTCAAGCTGGTAGAAATCCAAAGCTAGAAGCAAGCTTAAGTTTTGTTTACATAAAATTGATGCTTACAGTTTAGGGGTATGGGAGTTCCTTCTGTTTGGGAAATTTCGGCAATGGAAGAGGCCGTAGCTGTGCGCCTAGAAAGCGGAAGTAAGTTGGCGCTATCCCGTAAGTGGTTTAAATTGACACTTTTAGGGACATATACTATAATTCTAATTAGAGGGAAAAATAGATTAATCACAGTAATTTTCTCATAGAGGTTACGATATAGATAAGGGTGGAGTAAAAAATGATAGATTCTATATGTGCATTTGGGGATTCAATAGTAAAAGGTGTCATTTTTGATACCATTCGCGGAAGATATACTTTCCTGAAAAACAGCTTTGCTAATCTTTTTGTCAACAACACAGGCATAAAGGTTGATAACTATGCAAAGTTCGGATGCACCATTACTGCAGGCGAAAAAATCATTGAGAAGCATGAAGAAAAGCTGTCCGACTACTACTACACAGTACTTGAGTTTGGCGGAAACGATTGTGATTTCGACTGGAAGGAAGTATCCGAGAGGCCAGACGATTTGCATCTGCCCAAAACACCCCTTGCAGATTTTGAAACAACTTATTCAAAAATCATTGATAAGGTTTCTGCTACAGGAAGCAAGCCTCTGGTTTTTTCATTGCCACCACTTAATGCCCAGAAGTATTTCGCATGGATCTCAAAAGGGTTAAATGCAAAAAATATACTTCAATGGCTCGGTGACAAGGAGCATATATACAGATGGCATGAGATGTATAATATTGCGGTAGTAAAGCTGGCCTCAATTAAAAACATTCCTCTGATTGATATACGCAAAGCATTTCTGGAGACCAGAGACTATTTGAACTTATACTGTGAAGATGGAATCCATCCAAACGAGGCGGGACACGCATTGATATCAGATGTTCTCAAGTCTTATTCCCTTAAAATGGCCTAATAGTGATGCAGCAAGTTTTGGCAGCTCAAAGCCTTTAAAACTGCCAATCAAATGGCTCTGTAGCTGTCAGCGTATAATGGAAAGTCTTCTATTCACCATGCCTTTCCTAACTCCTATGAACTGCTTTGCAGCAGGATCGCAACATACCAGAATACTTAGCTTTATTGTGCAATTTTTTGACTAGGGGACTGAATTTCGGTTATAAGCGGTCAAATCAGTTAACATAATTCAAAAAAGTGTTTCTATTAGTCCCATCCTCAAAATTCTGTACAAAATACCGGCAAATTTTCAGTTTGCATCATTACACCGCAGTATTCTCCATTACGGCAATCGGAATCAACCCCTACTGCTAATATGTCCGCAGCGTCCTTCCCCCAAGCATTTCCTGATTTACATGTTCGAGATAGGATTCAGGAATAGTGACTGTGTCCGGGTCCCCGTCGCTCACGTACTGGTTGTCTCGCTTCATGTTTACCAGCCACCAGCCCAGGTCCTGATCAACCGGTTCAATGCCCGATGACCTGACTCGATGGGTCGAAAGGGGGTTAAACTTAACACCGAATGGAGATGGTGCCGGATCCCAGCCAACCTCCATAATAGCAGGATTGTCATAGGCAGTTCCTTCGTATTCTCCTTTTATAACGTACTTGGTCAGTTCCTTTGAAGGTGCGCCATATGGCAGGGAAAAGGCGACAAAGGTATAGCCTGGCACCAGCTCATACATCTTCTTCTGGTTTTGGCCGATTTCCTTTTGTATAATTTCTGCCGACTTAGCCTCAGTTTTAAGGTTGATGTGGGAATAGGTGTGGTTTCCTATTTCAAAGCCCTTGTCGATAAGGTATTCCAGCCTCTGCGCCAGTGTGCCCGTGGAACCGAAGGTCTGATTACCCAGGTTGACAAAGAAAGTGCCCCTGGTACCAAAATCCGGATGGGTCTTATTGAATTCCTCCAAAATACCCACAGCCGAGTCGGGGTTTGCTTCTAGCTTTCCATTCTCCTCAATCAGGTTGAACTGTCCTGATGTGCCGTCATCAAAGGTGAATACCATAGGGATGCAGCCCGCTGCTACATTAATATTGCCATTCAGGTAATCCTCCATGCTAATCAGCCTGTAGTCATAGTCGTAAAGGGTATGCAAAAGCTCCTTGAACTCGCTGAAGGTTGTAGTATATGCTTTATCGCCTTTCTCATATTTTTCTATGAAGTTGTGGAACATGACAACCATTATTCTACCAGCCTCATTGGGTTTAACCTCGTTTAGATCAATAGGCTGCGGAGTCTCGTCTGCTTCCTTACCTTCATCTGCGCTGTCAGAGGGATTGTCATCTGTTCCCGAATTTTCTGCCTTTTCTTCATTGTCCTGTTCTGCATCCTCTGTCTGGTCAGAGGCAATCGGGTCCTCCTGCTGTTCCATTGTCCGACCCGGCTCCACACTCTGCGGCGAATCTCCTGCCCCACTCAGCTTCTGGCTTGAACAGCCCTGTAATAGCATTACTATGACAACAACAGGTGCCAATATTCTTATCATAAACCTTCTAATCATTACTTTATCAATTACTCTGTCTGTTGCTTTATAAGCTCTCATTCTGCGCTCTCCTCTTCTGTGGGTAATGTCTGTAGTATTTGACACTATAATAGCAAAAAATGTTTCAAAAAAGCTATACTTTTAGTTAACAAACTCGCTTCACATTAATGCGGCAGGAATAGTTTTTGCGTTTCCTCGCTTCACATTAATGCGGCAGGAATAGTTCTTGCGTTTCCTTGCTTCACATTCGAAGCAGGCTGCCGGTGTGGAAAAGATATATGTATCTTTCCGATACCCTCCTGCCGATAATTTTTTCAAGCGCCCTTGTATAATATTCAATTTGTAACATATACCGCTTTCTTATTATATCCTCCCCACCCTGAGGGACATAGTCTGTCTTGTAATCCAGCAGCACGATGCCCTCTTCTGTCTCAAACCAACAGTCGATAACTCCTTGAAGCAGCATGGTCTCACCGCTGTATAGCTCATCGGTCAGCTCGCTGTAGACATCTTCGCAGTTTATTTCAATATTGAAGGTCATTTCTCTATGGACATGCTTCGCTTCCAGCATACGCCGCCCTACAGCAGTGCCAAAGAAGGCCGCAATTGCTTTAGGGCTTACTGCTTCAGCTTCCGCGGCCGTCAGCTGCTCATTTGCGCTCATCAATGCAAGCTGCGATTCGATTTCGTCCAGAAGCTCCGGTGTGTTGGTTCCGGAACTGGAGTTGGCTTTAGCGCTTGCATTTGTTACACCAGCAGAATTGGCGATGTTATAATCCCGGGCCTTAGCATCTGCTTCACTGTCTTCAGACCCGAAAACCCCTACAGCTGCAAGCCTCTCAAGATTGATGTGCTGCATAACGAAATGCATTATTGTACCCCTTTGGGCTGCACTGAGCCTGCTATCCTCTTGCATGAAGGAAGGTCTTTCAACCAAGGGGGCAACAAAGCTTCCTGCAGACTCCTGATCGGCCTCACTTGAGAATCTTCTCTTTAGTTCGGTAACTGAAATCTTTGCGGGTATTGATGATAGCTTCCTGTAGGGATACTGCCATTGAAGCATTTCTATGAGCGCACTTGAATCGGGTACAGGCTTTACAGAACCCGTTACAGGCCGTGAAGTATCCTGGACTGATCGGGATGTAGCTGAAATCGTCTCCAATCCATCCGATGCAGGTTGAACTGCAGCCGAATTTATCTTAGACCCATCTGAAGCAGGTCGTGATGAAGCAGAAATTGATTGGGTAGCCTCCAGATTTGCCTGGGAGGATTCAGAGCTAGCCTCCTCACATTTGAGCCATTCCATCAGGCTCCTCTCCAAGGCCTCTGCTTCGTATTCCACTCTTGCAGCGCCAATCCCCCAAAGCCTTACCTGCCAGATGGATGCATCAGCAATGAGCTTTTGCTTGCCATGACCCGTTGCGGCTAATCTAATCGGCTCGCCTGCCTCATGCCTGGCAATAGAAGGGCATATCCAATCAAGATAGTTTGCCGACTGCATCATGCTGTATGAAGGCAATTTCTCATCCTTTGCCTCAGCAACTGCACACCACTTGGAGCAGGCTCTATTCATATTTCTCACGCTGCCCGTAATGATTAGTTTCTCTCTTGCCCTTGTAAAGGCCACATACATAATTCTCATTTCTTCCGACAGGGTTTCCATCCTCAGCTTTTGCCTGATAGCAAATTTTGGCATCGTGGGAATAATCGTGCGATTATCCAAATCTACCAACTCAGGGCCGAAGCCCAGCTCCTGATGAAGCAGGATTCCGGCATTGAGATCGAGCATGTTGAACTTCTTGCCACAGCCTGCAACAATGACTATTGGGAATTCAAGTCCCTTACTCTTGTGAATGCTCATGATTCTGACCACATTATCATTTTCACCAAGTATTTTGGCGCTCCCCATGTCGCCCCCGCCGCTTCTAAGCCTGTTAATAAAGCTAATGAAATTGAAAAGCCCTTTGTAGCTGGTTTCCTCATATTGTCTAGCCCTCTCAAAAAGCATGCGCAAATTAGCTTGTCTTTCAGGCCCTCCCGGGAGAATGCCGACATAGCTGTAGTAGCCTGTTTCGCTCAGCAGTTGCCACACAAGTTCGTCAGTCGGCGTGTATTGCGAAGCATCACGCCATCTGTCCAGACGTTCAAGGAATTTCGCCGTTTTTCGCCTTAGTGCACAATCTCTATCATATTCTAAGAAGCCCCCATTGGGTTCGTCATTTTGAAGCTTTAATTGGTAGCTCTGAACATGCGAATCGCCCTTGGCTAAGGATAATTCGCTCTCTGGTTTGGAGGCCTCCAAATTGGCTGTTTCAGACCTGTGAATGTGCTCGGAGGCTTCAAAATCCGGCACGACTGCCTTATTGTTAGCATTGGCGGTTTCACTCCCCGGTGCTGCCAATTCACCATTATTCGATGAGCATTGCGCATAGCCCGCGGTAATTCTCGCTGCTTCATATATGGAAACCTTGCGGTCAGCAAGTCTGATGTCCGCAAGCTCATCCTCATTGAACCTCCCTATGGGCGATCTTAGCACCGAAAGCATTGGAATATCCTGCAAGGGATTGTCGATAATCTGCAGGAGCGAGAGCATTGTTTCCACCTCAACAGTCCTGAAATAACCGAGCCCTGCGTCCGAATAGGCCGGTATGCCCATTGCTGCAAGCTCATCGGAGAATACATCTGCCCAATTCCTTGTAGCTCTCATTAGGATTACAATGTCCTTGTATTCTGCTGGCCTGTATCTCTTTTCCTTTTTATCAAATACGCTAAAGCTACTACCCTTGTGACCTTCCTTATCATCGCTATTGCCCGATATAAGGTCTTTTATCCTTTTACCGACAATTCGCGCCTCTGCCTGGATGGTATCCAATGTTTCTTCTTCCTGTTCACCTTCTTCTGTATCCGCCTCATCTTCAGAGCCGGCCATGCTTTTTTCGCTGTCCTCATTACCCTCTTCAGGGCTTGTATTTATATCATCTGCAAGCATATCACTTCCCGGAATAATCTCATCAGATTTTGACGTGACATCAAGAATGTGAACCTCAATAGAGCCTCCTGTTGTGCAGCTTCCTTGTGGCTCCTCATATTCAAGTCCGGGATTGAGATACTCGCCTTTCGTATAGTCCAGCTCCCCGACCGTTTCGGACATAATCTGCCTGAATATATAATTCACGCCGTGAATAACCTCCGGCCGGCTTCTGAAGTTTTTGTAGAGCTGGATAACTCTGTTGTCATACCCACTGTCATGGGGATATGACAAATACTTAGACATGAAAAGCTCCGGCCTTGCCTGCCTGAACCTGTAAATGCTCTGCTTAACATCGCCCACCATAAAAATGTTGTGCCTGCCTTCGCTCTTTCCGGATACTGTCTCAAGGATGAATTCCTGTATCAGATTGCTGTCCTGATACTCATCCACCAATATCTCCTCGTAACGCTCACTAAGCTCCTTTGCTGCCGCCGCGGGCTTTGCTTCCTCTATCAGCACCCTTAGGCAGTAGTGCTCCAAGTCGTTGAAATCCAAGAGTCCCTTACCCTTTTTCTTCTGAGCGAATATGCTATCAAAGCGGCATACCATCCGTGAGAGGTATTTGATAAGCGGATACAGTTTTCTCAAGTCTGCTCTTATTTCAGCAGCCCTTGCATCGAAGCCGCTTTCGTAGAGCTTCTTCAACTCAGCCTTCATCTGGCTTCGCACAGCCTTGACCTCGTCTTGCGCCTCCTTATCGGCATCCTTTTTACATCTGGGAAGCCTAACGTACTCTACCGATGCTAAGGCATAATGCAGCGCGTCCCAGAAGGCATCGGCGTTAATAGGTAAAGCTGGCGTGTCGGTGCTGCTCGAATCCGTCGCCGTAACAGTGGGAGTGGTAGTTTGGGCTTCGTAGGCTGAGTCGCCGATAATGCCGATGGCACAAGCGTCGGCGACGTTGACTTCTAGTGCAGCTACGGACTCTTTGGCTGTCGTATTGGTGCCGGATCCAAGTGTTGCTGTAGCCGAGCCTGACGGCGATACTTCTGTGGGCTCAATAGTGAGCACATTGTTGCCGGGTGCATCAGTAGAGCCATCAGATGTGCTTGTAGTGACCGCAGCACTTGCAGTAGTCGTGGGATCGATGCAAAGGCAGGGGACATCAGATGCCGTGGACGATGCTTCGGCGTCACAGGCTTCGGCTATGCCGGTGCTAGCCGAATAATCGGAAGATGAGGCTGCGTCAGCAGCTTCATCGGCCGCTTTGCACAATTGCAGCAGCATGTCCAGCTGCTTCCTGTCAGCTTCAAAGACGCTCAAATATGGCTCCAGGCCTTGCGCCTGGCTTGCCCGTGTGGCCGCCGCATCAAGCAGGGCCAACAGGCCCTGCAGCCGGGCGGCCGCACCCTTGAGCAGCACGCGCGCCCATGGCGTGCTGCTCAAGCAGGCAGAAGCCCCAATGTTGTAGGCTTCTGCCTGGGCTGCAAGCCATTGTTCGGGCCAGGGGTGGCTGCGTGTGAAGCGGTGCAGCGTCAAAACCATTTCGCGCAGCGCACTGTCATCCCGCCCGCCTCCGTAGCTATCCACCAGCCTAAAAAACTCGCTATTGCTGTCCTCATTATCATACTCTTCTTCAAACAGCTCCTCCAAAACGTCCAGCTTCATCAGTTCGCTTTCCGTTTCGTCGCATATGCGAAAAAGCGGATCCAGATCCAGGCTGTGAAAGTGATTCCTCACAACCTCCATGCAAAAAGAATGCAAGGTCATGATACTTGCCCTGTCTAGCAAAGCCATCTGTCTTTGAAGGTTGGCTGAAGAGGGATTCGCCTCCAAAGCCTCCGCGAGAGCGTTGCCAATCCTTTCGCGCATCTCGGTTGCAGCCGCATTTGTAAACGTAACTACCAAAAGTCTATCTATATCAACAGGTCTATCACTGTCAGTTATTTTCCTTATAATTCTCTCAACCAAAACAGCCGTTTTGCCTGCTCCGGCCGCAGCAGCCACCAGCAGATTACAATCTCGCTGTGTAATAGTTTCAAGCTGTTCAGGTGTCCAATTCTGTGCCATTACTCCTGCCTCCTCTGCTCAGCTGATCCCCCCGAGAGCTTTCCTTCGCGCTTACCTCCGGGCTTGCCTTCGCTCTTACCTCCGGGCTTGCCCCCTCTACTATCTCCGTTCTTGCCTTCGCTCTTATCTCCGGGATTGCCTGCTCTACTATCTCCGGGCTTTCCTTCGCTCTTACCCCCGGGCTTGCCTCCTCTACTATCTCCGTTCTTATCTTCGCTCTTACCTCCGCTCTTGCCTCCTCTACTATCTCCGGGCTTATCTCCTTCGCGAGCCGGTCCACCCATAAGGCTCCATAGCTCCTCATCCTTATAATCGTTCAAAATGCGGTATCTATTTCCTGCGATAGATGTATCGAACTTACAAACAGGGCTAAAGCTACAGTACTTGCAGGCAGTCATAGTCTTACTTTTATATGGGCTGATGGTAACACTCCCATCTATTATGCCGCTTCCGATCTCGGCGAGAATTTTCCTCACATGTCTGCGAAGAGTATTAAACTGCTCCTTGGTGGCAGCCGATGACCTGCCAAGGGACCCATCCTTATTTATTCTTGCCGGTATAATCAGAGAATCGCCCTCCAACTCCTTATCCATGGCCTTTATCAGCTTCACATCCGCCAGCACAAGGCCTCTCATCCTCAATTCCTTCATGATGGCCTTCTCGATGTCCTCCTTAGTGGTTCCCCGACTAGTGCGAATCAGCGGATCATTCAGCCTGAAATAAAGCACTCCTGCCGGCAGCACCTTGCTGCTTCCATCCGCCTTTCCCACACTAGCTGAGTCCTCACCTCTAATGCCAACTCCTTCAACACCTTTATCCTCCAAGCAGCTTGCGTGCATCGCACCATCATTGCCTGTTGCATACGCTGCGTCCTCGCCGCCCACACCTGCTACTCTGCCTCCATTCTCGCTTCCAAAGCCTTTCTCGCAAGCATATGTTTCGCTGCCTCCATCCATCGCCCCGTCTTCGTCCGCTTCCCTGTTCTCAATTCCCAGCACGGCATCCAGATATGTCACAAGCTGCAGCTGCAGCCCATAATAAACATCCCCCAGCTTCAATGCTCTGTTGCCTGACTTGTAATCAATGATTCTCAGATAGGTCCCATCCTCACTTTTCAGAGAGTCGATTCTATCTATCCTGCCCGTCATTTTTATGCATTCGCCTGAGGGCAGCTCTATTTCTATAGGCGGGTATCTGCCATTTTCCCCGAACTCAACCTCGTAGCCGGAGGGCTTGAAATCGCCCATCCCAATGTGCCTGCTAATAAGCATTAGCGCTTTCACTACTGTCTTCTTCAGCCTGCCCGAAAGATATAGGTAGCGCTTGCTACTGCTAAGAATTCTGCCTCCCTGCGCAGTCAACTGCTTATCAACCAGCCTTGATACCTGGTTAGCACACAATTCTCTATCCAGATCCTTCCAACCAATATCTTTTTTAACCAGCTCATGGGAAAATTCGTCAATAATATTGTGCATAAAGGTTCCCGCATCCACAGATTCAAAGCCGAATATCCTTCTTTCCTTTGCCTTAAGTCCATACTTTACATAGAATGAAAAGGGACAGGATGAGTAAGTCTCCATCCGGGAAATGCTCGTAAATACAGGCTTGCCATAAAGTCTGGAAGTTCTGTCCCCCGTGAGACTTTGCGACTGATTTGTATAGCTTAAGCCTTCAATAATGCTGTCGCACTTATCCTTCCACTCCTCCTGACCGGCGAACCATTTGAAAATAGTCCTCCATTCGTCATGCACAGCCTCACCATCATAACGCCGACGCAGCTGAGCGACTAACTCATCAAAGGTGGGCTCCGGCGCAGCCGGTTCAGGGATCTCATTTGCTAGTGTTCCTGCAACTGAGCTCTTCTGCATGACGCAAGGCAGAATCCTCCGTATTTCCGAAAGAATACGCGAAGGCCTCAGAGCCCTGCCATCTCTATCAGCTGCAGGATAACTGAGCCATAAATATCTCGTCGGTGTCGCCAGGGCCATATATACCATGAATCTCTCCTCAAGACAGCGGCTTGCAGAGTTACCCGCAAGCTCCAACCCAACCGTCTCAAGGCTGTCGCGATCCATCTGCGACAAAACGCCCTCGCTACCTCCGGTTCCAGGCAGAACGCCCTCATTCACGCCGAGAATATACATTGCCTTAACGTCGTGGCTCCTTGCCCTTTCAATACTTCCTACAAGCACCTGGTCAAGAGCCGGTGGAATCATCTTCATCTTGTGTCCCGCGAATCCGGCTGACAATATTTCACAGAAGCGCTCCGTTCCGATTGTCTCTTCTCCAAGCACCTCAACGATTTGTGAAAAGACATCCATCACGATATTCCATACCTGACGGTACTCATCTGCCTTATCCAGCTTGCCCTGAGAAATAAACATCTGAGACATGCCTTCAATTCTTTTATCAACGCCGGCCTCACAAAGCAAATCGAATAAAGCTGTGCAAAATTCAATTGCCTTCACGCCGCCTCTGGTTTTATTTCTAAAGGCTTCAAGAGGCTCAGCCAGGGCCCTTCTGGATATATTAATCCTGGCGAGAAGCTCAATCTCCTGCTGTGAAGCTTCCCCAGCTGTGCCTGAATACTCACCTGAATACTCACCCGAATACTCGACCGGGTAATCCCAATCATCCTGCCGACGCCAAACATTTCCCCTGATTCCATTTGCCAGCACATAATTCTCCAGCAAGTCCAGCTCTTTTGTGTCTATGCCTGTGAACCCTGTTTTTGCGTATCTGAAGACAGACTCATAGGACCAATTGTTCGAGAAGATTTCAAGTGCGGACAATATGAATGTAATCAG